>Ga0116188_1002981_pt1 | contig 12719 bp, 8 predicted proteins | sample AD_JPNTR2_MetaG_FD_89807 | JGI IMG/M metagenome (GOLD analysis project Ga0116188, IMG submission 89807) | Active sludge microbial communities of municipal wastewater-treating anaerobic digesters from Japan - AD_JPNTR2_MetaG | ecosystem: Engineered > Bioreactor > Anaerobic > Digestate | place...
TTTGTGTACACTCTGTAATCATAAAAGGGTTCGCTCTTTTGTGGACTAACTCTTTCTGAAAAAAGAATTTATACCACAAAAGGCGGCCCTTTTTTCATTAAGTGTGTGAGAAATCCGGGCTATTTGTTGGAGCGCGTAAGGCGCTTGGCCAATTTTACCCCCTTTGGGAGGCCACTTTAGGCGATTCCGAATGGCGCGGAATCTCGAGCGCCTTAAGAGACCTGTCGTCCTGCTCCCTGACCACCATCAAGCCGCTGGCAGTCGCATCAAGGTCCGTCAGGACCGAAACGTTTATAGGAACGACCGAAGGCCGAAGACCCAGGTCCGTAGGACCGGCACCTGAACTTCCTGCATCGCCTCCACATCGGTCAGCGTCTGCCGGCAAAGGCCGCTTTTGCCGCTTGGGCTCAACTGCCAGTCACGTGTCGGTCCTGACGGACCTGGGTCGGAGCCTTCACGTATCTCTATAAACGTTTCGGTCCTGGCGGAGCTCCAGTCGGAAGAAAAAGTCGAAATGGTTGAAATGTTGAAATGGGGACGCTGGCCAGGCATCAGGGGCCGGGTCCAGTTTGTAGTCACGCCTTTTGGGCGCCCTTTAGGCGGATCTTAAATCGAGGAATTTCCCAATACTGGGCCTCAATGCGAGTAGATTGGTCGATTTAAGGCCCGCCTCAAGGCGGGACTACGAACTGGATTTCAGGAGACTGAACGTTCTTTGGTTTCAGTGATTGTGGGTTCCCTGTACCCCTGCGTTTCTTAGAACTGGACCTCAGGGGCTTCGCGGGCCGCGCCTGGGGCTTCGAAGTAGGGACGAGCCTCAAATCCCAGCAGCCCGGCGATAATGTTCGTCGGGAAGCGCCGCAGTGAAGAATTGTAAGTCTGAACCGTTTCATTAAAGCGCCGACGTTCGACCGCAATGCGGTTTTCGGTACCGCTCAGCTCATCCTGCAAGGCCAGGAAGTTCTGGTTCGACTTCAACTCCGGATAATTTTCAATCACCACCATCAGGCGTCCCAGTGCGCTTTCCAATCCGGTTGCGGCCTGGGTTCTTTCAGCGGGTGTGCGCGCTTCTCCCCATTGGCTGCGAAGACGCGTGACTTCGGTCAAAACCTCCCGCTCCTGGGCGGCATAGCCCTTAACGGTATTCACCAGGTTGGGTATGAGATCGTACCGCCGCTGCAATACTGTATCCACCTGCGCCCAGGCGCTGTTGACTTGTTCCTCCAAACTGACGAGACGGTTATAGGCGCCAACCGCCCCTATGCCGAATACAATGACCAGCAGCAGAACAACGACACCGACGACGACCAGAATCTTGCCCATTGTTCTTCCTCCTACGACTTGCACAGATGCGCGTCGACAGCCTGTGCGATGGATTCAACCGTCTGCAGGTAGCGTCCGAACAGATCCTCAGTATCCACGTCGCGCAGCTTCTTCTTCCCCTCTTTTAAGGCCTCAACGGTTTCGAATACGCCAGGATCAAAGGAAATGTAGGAGCTCAGTTGTCTTACGGATTCAATCTTGGTCGGGGGGACTTGCTCCTGAAACAGGCGAAGAGCAGCTCGGAACAAAACCAGGAAACTCGACAAAGAGTTAACCAGCAATTCCCCCACCCGCTTTGGCTTTCCGCCAGTTTCCAAGTAACGCTCGCGCAACTGAATGATCTTCCCCCTGAGTTCATGTTCCAATTGCAGCCGGAGATGATCCATCTGAATCTCGATGTCGGCTGTCGGGTCTTCTCCATACAGGATTCGATGCGAATCGCGAATATCCAGTAGTTCGATGGGGAACACATCAGCCGACTGCCGGAGTCCTTCGGGCGTGAACAACAGCGGGGGGACGTTGCCCGACTTGATCCAGGCCTCAGAGGGTTTGAGGAACCGTTTCAGCTCTTCCAAACCGAGTCGTTCCATTACGACCAGCACGTTGTAGTCAGAGCGCTTGCCGACATGGTCGCCGGCCGCAGCCGATCCGTACAGAACGACTGATTTCAGGCCCGTTGGGTTGGCCTCTCTCAGTCTCTCAACCAGTTCTTCCGGTGTCACTGGAGTCTCTCCTTATCTCAGTCTAACCGATCAATTGGTCAGCGGCAGTCCGTGGTCATTTACCAACTCCTTCCAGCGCCTCCGCCGCCGGATGACCCACCACCAAAACCGCCGAATCCGCCGCCGCCGAATCCGCCACCTCCGAACCCGCCCCGACGCGAGCCGCCTCCACCTCCGCCAAGTATCTGGAGGAGTAACAGAAAAAGAAAAGGATGCCGGATAAACACCAGAATCAGGATTCCAATCAGGATGTAGCCAAGACAACCGATTCCGCCGCCCTCGACCTCTCGGCTCGGACTGCCTCGTACAGGAGCTCCATCGATTTGGACTCCGGCCTCCTGAGCGATGATCTGCGCGATGGCACGGGCCCCTGCAGACAAACCTCCCGCATAGTCGCCCTGGCGGAAGCTGGGGATGACATACTGGTCCAATATCCGGCCCGCGCGGGCGTCCGGGATAATCGGTTCAAGGCCATATCCCACCTCGATCCAGACTTGTCGATCCTGGATCGCGGCAATCATCAGCAAACCGTTGTCCTGGTCCCGTCTTCCAATCCCCCATCGTTCAAAAAGCCGGTTGGCGAAATCCCGGATCTCGTTATCCTCCAGAGAGGAGATCGTAACGACGGCGATCTGGCTCGTTGTCTTTCTCTCGACTTCGGCCAGAAAGCTTTCAAGCTCCGATCGCTGATTCGGCGGGAAAACACCAGCAAAGTCGTTCACAAAGCCGGTTGGATTCAGGCGTTCGTAAAGTTCTTGTTGCACCTGACCGGCTAGCCCTGCGACCAGTGGCAGGACGATCAAAAAAACGATCAGACATCTAGCCAGGAGCGGGATACTGCCGGCTTGCATAATTGAGTGAATATACAGGAAGTCGTGACAGGAGGCTACCTGTGAATCCGCGTGATCCGTGTTATCCGTTCTATCCGCGGGCACCCATACCCGCGGAAAAAACGAATAGCACGGATTACACGGATGGCGCAGAGCTAATCAATAAAACCCGCCTCCGTCGAGCAGGATCTGGTTTTGCGGATTGCGCGTTTCGCCGGCGCTCGTCACACGTATGGCCGGCTGGTCTTCCACGACGCATTTGTTCTCGCAAATCCCGCAGCCGATACACAGTTCCGGATTCACCCGGGGCTGCTTTAACCTGACTGTCTCGCCTTTTTCATTCACTACATCGACCTCCTCAAACCAGATCGCCTTTGTCGGGGTCGGGCAATGTTCCTCACAAACGATACAAGGACGCGCAAAAGCGTAAGGCAAACAACGGTCTTTATCGAAAAAGGCCGTGCCGATCCGAATCTGCTTCTTGTCTTCCAACGGCCGAAGCTCAATAGCGTCAGTCGGGCAGACTTGCATGCAGAGATTGCACTCGTACTCGCAATAGCCCAGCTTCATGTCGAGGACCGGCGACCAGAGGCCCGCTAGCCCGGCTTCCAGCAAAGTCGGCTGGATAGCGTTAGTCGGGCAGACTTTCATGCATTCCCCGCAGCGGATGCAACGGGCAAGAAAGGCTTCCTCATCGACAGAGCCGGGAGGGCGAATGAGGGCAGGGTTAAATGTGCGACCTCCCGCTTGCGGGTGAATGGCCAGCAAAAGCCCGGCGCCAGCCCCCGCCAGTCCGGCTCCGAGCACCGACCTGCGGCCCAGGTCAATTCCGGATTGACCCGAAACCGGTTTGAAAAAGCCGGTCAGCCAGCGAAATAGCGGGTTATGCTGCAGTTTTTTCATCGCGGTTCTTTCCCGGAATCTCCAACCTGAACGATAAAGCGTTACGCGGACAGGCAACCTGGCAGTTCCAGCAATAAAAGCATTCCGATGGTTTCCATCCGTCGGTGATGTCAGGATCGGCGCCGCCATGGCAATCGATCACGCACAACCGGCAACCATTGCAGTTCAATCGGTCTTTCTGAAGCCGCAGCAGCGGATTCTTTCCGGCAAAGCCGAGGAGTGCTCCCAGGGGACAGACATAGCGACACCAGAAACGGGCCTGATAGAGGTTTAACGCGACGATCGCCATGAAAAGGATGCCGATCAAGAAGCTCCATCGATACTGGGGTTGCAGCTCTATTGCCAGGACCGAGTTGCGCAGCGCTTCGTAGATTGGTTCAGTGACCACGGTCAACCTGACAGCGCCCCAGCCCGGATCTTTGTCGTAAATCCAGGCAAAGGCGTCGTGGAGCCCCAAGTTTATTCCCGGGTAGATGGCAGTCGCCAGGCTTCGGTAAAAGAAAGAGAAAGGATCCAGCCATCCGATTAGATTGGCCCCAAGCAAGGCGGCAACCAGCAGGCTGATCAAGATGTAGTATTTCCAGCGCTGACGAGGATGGTATCCGCCCCTGGTCAGCCGGATTTTCGCGCGGCGGACGCGCAGGGCGGCGATGGCGTTATGGAGAACGCCAAAAGGACACACCCAACCGCAAAACCATCGACCGAGGAAAAGCGTAACAGCCAGCGTGAGGAGCGATAGCAGTAAAGCCCTGGGTATCGGTGAAGAACCCAGCCAGGCGGTGAACAGGACCAGCGGATCGATCTCGAAAAAGAACGTGACGCTCCGTCCCACCTGGTTATCCGAGTGAAAAGTCGCCTGCAGAAACAGATAGAGGAAGAGCATGAGGAAAGCGCATTGTACGGCGCGTCGACACCAGACGATGACTGTCGCTCGGGTTTTTCCGCCCATCTTTACCTCAAATGCTTTGGTCTTCTGGACGGAGAGCCTGGTAGTCCATGGTTCCCAGTCCGCGCCGCGCCGCTTCCGCGACATAGTTGACCTGCTCGGGCCGAAGTCCGAGCAGCGTGGCGCCAAAGGCATCAATTGCGACCTGGTCGGTCCCTGCTGCCACCACGTCTTTGCGGGCCACATCGGCCAGATTCCCGCCAACCGGGCCGTTTGCTTTCAGAACGCGAATGGCGTCAAGGACCACCAGCTTCGGCTTTAGGAAAGCCGCCAGATCGGTAACGGTGTTGGCGATGTCCTGGTGGAAGCGATTGCGTTGCCCGCCAGCCACTCCCATCAGGTTCTTGACACCCAGGACAGCCGCGCACAGGCTGTGATGCTTAACGATAGGGACGTTGATCAGTACGTCAGCTTCGACCATGTCGGTGTACACTTCCCACTCTTTCAACACCTTTCCGTTCACGGCGATGCGATTGAATTTGCGGCGATCAAGGAATACCACGCGGGCGCCGGCTTTCTCCGCGGCTTTCTTGACGCCGGATTGGGTGTAGGTCCGCTGGGCCATGTTACAGGTGTTATCCCCGACGAAAACGGTTTTGGCGCCTGCCTCATACGACAATTGGACGAGGGTGGCCACCAGATCGGGATTTGTTGTGGCGGCCAGCTCGGGTTTTCGATCCCAGGCCAGATTGGGCTTGATCCAGACGACGTTGCCGGAGGAAACAAAACGAGACATCCCGCCCAGTCCGTCGATGGCTTGCCTTGTCAATCGGATGGCCTCTTCGGCTATACCGTCCGGCTCAGTAGGTGAATGCTTATATCGGGCAATCGAGAGTTTGCTTTCGGCCGGGGCGCCGTAAAGCGCCGGCGTGACGGCTGTGGCCGCGGCGCAGGTTTTCAGAAATTTCCGTCGATCCACCTCGTTCATAGCCCCTCCCCATATCTCAATCGTTTCGGGTCGTCAAGGGTTTTTGGCTGGGGAGCTATTTATGCCCGCGGATAGCACGGATTTCACGGATTATGCGGATGATAAGCGAGGTGGGAAGGGTCGGCGCCCAAGCGGGCGCCGACCCGTGAAGGAGGAACTAGAACTGGAGCCGCAAACCGACCTGAATAACGCGCGGCGAAATGTCGGCGAGGTTCGTCACATTGCCGAAGGTCGCGGCGTTAGCCAGCCCGGTGCCAGGGCTGGCGAAGTAGTGACGGTTAAAGGCGTTGATCAATTCGGCCCTGATTTGGAGCTTCGTGGTTTCGGTGAAGCTCACATACTTCAGTAGACCGATGTCCTCGCCGGCGTAACCGAAGCCCCGAAGGTCCTCGTACCTCCGTCTCCCGTTGCCCAGCCTGTGGTTGGTGGGATTGGAGAACGCCGCGGTATTGAAGTACCGGTTGTTCGGATCGTTCTGTTGCCCCGGGTTAAACTGCTTCTTGTTGAACATCGGGCTCAGGTCGACACTGGGATCCCAATCCGCATACACGGAACCTTCCCAGCCCGGGTACCAGACATTAGGCGACACGCCCAGGGGGTGGCCGGTGTTGTAACGGAAAATGGTGCTGACATTCCAGCCCCCAAGGATGATATCGAGAACCTTAGGAGCATTGGAAAGGTACTTCCGCCCGACCCCGAAAGGCATTTCAAAGGTGAACTGTCCTTTGAAGATGTGAGTCTGATCGTAGTTGAGAACCGTCTTGGCGTCTTCGGCCAGGTTATACATATCCTGGATGCCGCCGCTCTGATCCCAGGTTTCGTCGAAGTTCGTTTCGGCGTTGCCGACCGCCCTCGAGTAGTTGTAGGAGAACTGCGTGGCCCAGCCGGCCGACATTCGCCGTGTCATGGCAAACTGCAGCGAGCGATATCCCGACTTGCCCAGTGGAGTTCCCACATAGAAGAGCGGACCCCAAGTGGTTTGACCCAGGTGTGGGAAGGGCTGGAGGGCGCCTCCCGCATAGTAATTGAACCCTTCAAAGGGGAGTCCAGGAAGACCAGCCGCCCTCGCACTCTCGTCATCCCAAACCCACGCGGTCGGATCTAGGGCCGGATTCTCGTAATCTTCACGCCGCGGCTGGTTGCGCCGTAACGACCCGTTGTGAAGCCTTCGACCCTGGTTTCCCATGAAGGTTACTTCAATCATGGTGTCGGTGTTTATCGAGTACTGGACACTGGCGTTGTACTGGTGGGTGTAGCCCATCTTCATTGCATCCGGGTCAATGGTGACCATACCCCAGATGAGCGTGTTGGGATCCTGGTTTCCGGGCTGGTAGTTCTCGCTGTAGCCCTGGTCCCAGTTGTAGAGCGGCACGTTTCCTGTGCTGTTTCTGAAATTCGTGCCTCTGAAGCCGGGAGCGAAGCCATAGGGGACTCCCGCCCAGTAGTTGATCCCGGCCGGAATGTAGAAGACCCCGTATCCGCCTCGCAGTACGAACTTATCGCTTAACTGGTAGGCAACGCCGAGTCGTGGACCGAATTCCTTCCAATCCTTGTTCCTTTCGAAGGAATCGTTGGGTTTGGACGGAAATTCGAGCGCACCCGGTACGTTGTAGATGGTGTTCATCACGTCGCGAGTGAAATTCGCCCAGTGCCCATACTTCTCGTAAAACGGCTGAGTCTGTTCCCAGCGAAGTCCGAGGTTCAGCGTCAGTCGGTTGGTCGCTTTGAAGTCATCCTGGACGAAGAAGGCGACATAGTTGCGCCGGCCGTACAAATCAAAGGGCACGGCCTTACTGGAGCTGTCAACTTCTCCGAGGAAGAAGCTGGCAAAGCCGAAACCAACTTTGTCGGCGAAGTTGGTTCCCGGGAGCCCGGTTGTCGTATGGGCAAAGTTGAAGCTCAGGGTATCGACACCGGTATGGCTGTTAATCTGCTGCCGCCAGTGCTCCCCGCCGAACTTGAAGCTGTGCCGTCCGTGGACCCAACTGAGCGTGTTGTTGATGATGTAAGTATTGGTAACGTAATAATCGGCGGCATTGTATCCGATCTGCTCGATTCCTACGCCGTTCACGGCCCTTCCGAAATTGACCTGGGGGAAGTGACCCGCCGAGGTGTACCCGCCGAACCCCAAGAAGTCGCCCCATCCCCCTTCGGAATGAACTGACAGGCTAGGGTTACGGTAACGGTTATAAGCCAAAGAAAGTGTGTTAATCAGGTTCGGCCGGAACGTGTGGTTATCCGACAGGCGCAGGGACCGGCTGGTAACCTCCTGCTTTCGTGCGCGGGAGAAAGGCCCGCCGTTGTTGGTGGAATCGTTTGGATCCCATACTCCGCCCTGGTCAACCAGGATTCGAGGACGTTGTGTCCAGATCACCGACCCGCTCAAACGATTGGCGTCGGTAACCAGGTGATCTGCCTTGATGGTTAATTGTGTCTGATGGAACCAGGGGTCGTTGTAGAGCGTTCGGGCTGAGTTGTTGGTCAGCTGACCGGGGATCATTGGTTGGTAATGCTTCCGATACAGATCAATGATCTTGCTCGAGACCGCGCTCATACGATGGGCCGGGATGACATTGCCCGGGAAGGGTTCTGCTACCCACTCGTTGCCCACTTGCCGCAGGGTGGCCGGGTCGTAAATTTGACCGGCGTAGACGGGCCGTCCCAAAGCGTCCGTGCCAAGTTGGTCTGAGGTGAGCAGCTTGCTGAAATCGCCGTCGAGGAACTCCGGCAGCGGCACCGTGACGTTCATGCCGCCGAGCAGGAGCCGTTGCTGCTCATAGTGTTCGAACGCTCCAAAGATGAAAGTCCTGTTTTGCCCGTTGTAAAGGCCCGGGATGACAACCGGTCCGCCCAGGCTTCCGCCGGCAACGGACTGCCGGTCCCTGGCGCGCTGGTATTCTGTTCCGTCCCTCGCGCTCATCCAGTTGTTCATCCAGGTGTTGGCGTTGAGCGCTTCATTTCGGGCATAGTAGAAAGCGCTTCCGTGAGGATCGTTGCTGCCCGATTTCAGCGAGAAGTTAAAAACGCCACCGCTGGTGCGGCCATATTCGGCCGACATACCGCTGGTCTGCACTCGGAACTCTTCGATCGACTCCATGCTGGGACTCGACTCGCCGATATGGCCTTGGATCTGCGCGGTACCCGAAATTCCATCAATCAGGATTTCCTTGCTGAAGGCGGGTCCCCCGGCAATATATGAGGTCCAGTTGTCACCTTCAACTGCCGGAGTCAGGGCATAAGCGAAAGTCTCGATCGAACGGCCTCCCGAAAACGACAGGGGAAGGTCCGTAACTATCTCTGTATGAATCGCGGTCCCAACCAGGGGGTTGTCGCGATTGATCAACTCGGCGTTAGCAGCAACCGTGAGGGTCTCTGAAACCTCACCGATTTGCATCGTGACGTCCAGACGGATCGATTGCGCGACACTGACGGTAACCTCCGACCTCTCCATTGTCTTAAAGCCGGTCAGGCTGTAGGACAGCTTGTAACGGCCTCGAGGCAGATTAGCCAGGGTGTAGGCGCCCACATCGTTTGAAATCGTCTCGATCCTTACACCGGTGTCGAGATTCTCAGCGACGACCTCTACCCCGGGAACCACTCCCCCGGTCGGATCCGTGATAATTCCGGTTATCGTGCCGCGATCCACCTGGCTCCAAACCGGCGATGCGATCGCACAAAGGGCCAGGATGGCAAAGGCACACTTAAGAAAACGGCTCATAATTTCCTCCTCCTACTGATATAAGGGAACTGGTGCAACTCATCAGGGATCGAGAGGATCCTGAACAAAGCAGAGGCTCTTTGCAGGGCTCTTTGACGGGCGTGAATGGCTCCTCTACGGTCCGCAGATTCTGTCGTCTCACACAACATGATCCGCAAGGGCAAAATCCGTTCGCATATTGGGAGCCTGGGAGCCCTAGGCGCGTCGAACATCTCGACGGCCTATTCTCTATACCATTTCGTCCTTCGAAACAACGCCAAATTGCGGAAACGTTTCACCATTTTGCGAACTTGATGTAGGATACAGGCGTGAAGCGTTTCCCGCATGTCCTTTTGCTGGTCGAATCGTCCCGATCCTCGGGAAGGGAACTGCTCCGTGGAATTGCCGACTATGCCCGGCTGCACGGTCCCTGGTCGTTCTACTGGGAGCCGCGCGGCCTGGAGACTGCAGTGCCGCGGCTTCGAGACTGGCGGCCGGATGGAGTCATAATGCGAGACTTCGATCCCGATGACCAGACGATCCCCAGAGGGGTGCCGGCCATAAGTGTTGGCCATTCGCGTGATCAGGTTCCGGGCGTGGTTTCAATAGTCTCCTCCTCCGAAGCGATTGCCGATATGGCGTTTGATCATCTGGTGGATTGCGGGTTGCGCTGTTTCGGGTACTGCGGATACCGCGACAAACCGTGGTCGATGCGTCGTCAGAAGCGGTTTGCGTGCCGCGTGAAAGATTCCGGGTATCCGCTGTTTGAGTACGAGCCGCCCCCGAACCTTGCGGCTTCCAATTGGGATGAAGAACTTCCTCAGCTGGTCCAATGGGTTGATGCGCTCCCTAAGCCGATCGGACTGATGGCTTGCAATGACGACCGTGCCCAGCAGGTCAGCGAAGCTTGCAAAGTCGCGGGGGTCCGAGTTCCCGATGACGTCGCGATAATCGGGGCGGACAACGACCGTCTTGTCTGCGAATTCTCGGATCCGCCGTTGTCCAGCGTAGAGTTGGACTTTCATAGCGCCGGATTGCAGGCGGCGGAGGTGCTCGATCAGTTGATGTCCGGAAAGGCGGTAGAAACATTCACGATTCCCGTTGATCCGACTTGCGTCGTAGCCCGTACCTCGACGGATACTCTGGCTGTTGACGACCTGGCGGTAGCGAACGCCCTCCGTTATATCCGAAAAAACCCTCGTAGAACGATTCGAGTGGACGAAGTAGCCAGGTCGGCCGCCCTATCACGACGGGTGCTCGAGAAACGGTTTCGGAACTACCTTGGACGATCGGTTATGCAGGAAATCAGGCGGGTTCGGACCGACCATATCGCCCGATTGCTCCTGGAGACGGATTGGACGATTCAGCAGATCGGCGCCGAAATGGGCTTTTCGGGTATTGAGCACATTGCTCGCTACTTCAGAAGAGAGAAGGGAATGAGCCCCCTGGCCTTTCGTCGCAAATACTCGCACAGGCTGGCTTCGCGCCCCGCTGTCCGGTGAATCCGCCTTAGTTCCGAGAAGCTGGGAAGAACCTGTGGCTTATCAGCGTTATCCGTGTTAACCGTGCCATCCGCGGCTTTTGGTACCCGTGGATAGCGCGGAAGGCGCGGATAACGCGGATAAATCCGCCGGGTTTTGTTGACGCCGCCTGAGCGGTCAGCCGCAGGTCATGTCATTCGCCTCATCCTCGCTATCTAAACAGGTAGTTCCTTTTCTTCCCTGTTCCGGGGTAGATTAGGCTCTGCCATGAAAGCCAAACCTTGTCTTCTTATTCTCCTTGTCGCATTCGTTGTCCCGGCAGTTGCGGCTTCGGCTGACAGCCGGTACAACACTTTTCTTTTCGGCGCCGACTACTATCCGGAGCATTGGCCGGAGAGCTACTGGGAACAGGATGCTCGATGGATGAGGGAATGCGGGGTCAATATTGTCAGAATGGCCGAGTTTTCCTGGTATCTCATGGAACCGGAGGAGGGGCGGTTTGATTTCGAGTTGTTTGACCGCGCGATCGAGGTTCTTGCCCGGCACGGTATAAAGACGATCCTGGGAACTCCCACGGCGGCGCCTCCCAAGTGGTTAACCCACAAATACCCCGAGACGCTGGCAGTCTACTCCAACGGACGCCCGGTCAACGACCAGACCCGGCGTCATTACTGCTATAACAGCCCGACTTACCGACGGCTTTCGAAGCGGATCGTTGAGGAAATGGTTCGGCACTTCGCCAACAATCCCAATATCATCGGCTGGCAGATCGATAATGAGTTTAACTGCCACATCAGCGAGTGCTACAGCCAGAGCTGCCGGGTCGCGTTTCGAGAATGGCTTAAGGCGAAATACGGCTCGCTTGATGCCTTGAACACCCGGTGGGGGAACGGTTTCTGGAGTCAGTGGTACACCGACTGGGAGCAGATTGATCTGCCTTTCCCAGGTCCCGCGCAGCAGAATCCCGCCCTGATGCTTGAATACAAGCGTTTTATCTCCGACTCGGTGGTTTCCTATCAGCGTGATCAGGTCGAAATCATTCGCCGGCACCGGCCCGACGATTTCATCACGCACAACCACATGTTCAAGAACATCAACTACTACGACCTGAATCGCGATCTCGACATCTTCGCTTATGACAACTACCCCTGTTTCTGGGATAAACCCCAGTACGGGGTGGGATCACAACTCACGCTCGCTCGAGAGTTCAAAGGAAGAATGATGGTTATGGAACAGCAGACCGGGCCTGGCGGGCAGACTTATCTGCTGCGCACCCCCCGGCCGGGCGAGATGAGTCTCTGGGCTTTTCAGGCCATTGCTCATGGCGCGGATGGCATGATTCATTTCCGGTGGCGAACGGCGCGACGCGGCGCGGAAGAATACTGGTACGGGGTGCTCGACCACGATAACGTTAAGCGTGCGCGCTTTGAGGAGTTCAAGAAGGAAGGACTCCAGATCGGCAAAATCGGCTCAGAGATCCTCGATTCGAAAATCGACTCTAAAATCGGGGTCATCAAGGATTATGACGCCGAATGGGTATTCGATCACCAGTTCTTCACCGAAGAGGTCAATGTCGGCGCCCAGTTTGAGTATCTTTTTCAGGCGGCTTCAGAACAGAAGCACAATATCGATTTCATCAGCCCGCACCATGATTTCTCCCGTTACCAGCTGATTTTCGGTCCGCACCTGATCCTAATGGACAAGGATCTGGCCTCCAAGATCCGGAAATACGTCGAACAGGGCGGCATTTTCGTGCTCGGCGCTCACAGCGCCGTGAAGGATCGCGACAGTGCCATGACCGACCAGACGGTTCCCATTCTCGTGGGCGACGTCTTCGGGATCGAGCGGGACGAGTTCCAGTGTTATCAGCCGCCCTCGAAAGGCAAAAA
>Ga0116188_1002983_pt1 | contig 12711 bp, 10 predicted proteins | sample AD_JPNTR2_MetaG_FD_89807 | JGI IMG/M metagenome (GOLD analysis project Ga0116188, IMG submission 89807) | Active sludge microbial communities of municipal wastewater-treating anaerobic digesters from Japan - AD_JPNTR2_MetaG | ecosystem: Engineered > Bioreactor > Anaerobic > Digestate | place...
ATCGAATGAGCCATCTCCAGAGGTCTTAATCAAAGCAGTACCGCTATTATCTGACCAGTTCTGTTCTCTCTTGACGTGCTCCAGAATGTCAACAGGGGATTGAATCAGGTTTGCGGCTGTTTTACGTCCGCCCCAAGTGTCAGAAAATTTTCTCCCGCTCCATCTTGTAAATATTTGACTTTCAATAGAAACGGCCTTTTTCAGACATAATGCTATTTCGTAAATCCTTAAAATATGAAAACCATGTAAAATGTCATAATAATCAAATGCCATTTTCCTGTATAATGAAAGTACGAATTCATAAACTAAGCCGATATTGCCTTTATTAATTCCGGTAATTTCAAAATTTTGGTATCCGTTTATTTTTCTTAGTGCTTCATTTTCATAAACGGTCTTTACCAGAAAATTTTTATTTCCTGTACTTGTTTCAGGTGAATAATAGAAATCCGGGATACAGTCAATAACGCTATACGCATAAGGTGGGTTATCAGGATATCTTTTATCAAGATAATGCTCTCCAATTTCAAAAAATTGGTTTGCTTTATACATAAAACCCCGCCAGTGCAATCTTGCGGCAATTTCGGATCCTTTTCCACACCCAAGAGGATCGCACATAGATTCCATTTTTACGAGAACATAAATATTGTCGAAGTCAATTCCATCAGGTATATCCGGCAAATTAAACCCTATTGCCATAACAGTACTTGGCTTAGGATCAGCATAATAATAAGAGTAATCAAATCCAATTGCGGCCCTTGTGTCTGGGTTTCTATCTGTTATCAAGGTAGGGTCCCATACATCCGGCGACATATCCCGCACACTTATGGCGTTATCGATAGATGGAAAATTCCCCTTATACCAAATACCATCAACCAACTTTGTATAGCCTTCATAGCCATAGTATGAAAATCTGTTTTCATCACCATACAACCTAACATTTTTAACAGGGATCAATTGAAATGTATCAAGCTTTCCAACCTGAGAAGATATTCCAGAATCAATTTTGAGTATGTTGCTATCACCCAAAAAAGCCGAATATCCGAATTGGTTCAGAAATGTATACTTTTTATCATAAGCATAAAGCATCGGGTTTATTATGCTGTTTCCGTTTTCATCAATTGGCCCAATACTGCTTTTATCATCAAAGGCATATTCCTGCCGCATTCGGAAAAATTCAACCCATGATCTACCATCTTGAGAGCTATCTTCATTGGATAGTTCTGTTTCTAAATAATCCCTTATTGTAAAAATGATTTCGCCAGTTTGCGGATTCTCTAAACTTGTAACCTTTCTTACTTGACCGCTTCCTTTTCCTCTTACAACCCTTACATACAAGTTTGTCATATCTGTAATTGGGGTAAAGGTCACTACCCAAGCCACAAGATAAGCCCTGAATTTTAATGGGTTATAATCCGCTTCATCTTCATCGTTATAGACTTTTGAAATAGGGAAAATAGATGTAACTGGAGTAACATCTTCAGGGTTTAAGTTCATCAAATCAATATTTCTAAGAATAGTTTCGGAATTTATTGATTTAATGCACTTTGCAAATGCTCCTGAGGTGATATTCCCATTAGAATCAAGTGTAGGATTGAAAGTCCCGAAAGTTATCGGTGCGATAGCATCTTGATTTAATACTGTTGCAATGTTTCGGTTCCGCTTATACGCAAAGCTGGACTTTGCAATAATCTTCAGTTCTCCGATTGTCTCAGATACATCCTCAATGGTTCCTGTAAAGACTACATCACTACTTGTCGCATCTGAATCCGCATCAGTGCCGATAAATTCACGAATGAGCAGTTTCAGCCCTGATAGATGTATTGAGAGCTTTTTCAACCTTAATAGAAACTGATTCGTATTTTTAATACTGATTGTCACATTGTTAATCTGGACAGGAGAACCACCGTTCTCAAAATTGCCAGATTCTTTTATCTCGCCAATCCCATTTTTTAGCAGAATGTTTTCAGCATAGGCTTTAGTTGTTCCGGTCAATGGTGCTTCTGTCCATCTCAGTTCAGCATTACCGCCAGATACCGAATACAAGCCGAGTTCTGGCCTTGAAGTCATCGGCTTGTCAACAAGAATCTCGACTGCTTGTATAATGTTATCTGCCATTATGCCACCGCCTTCATCCAAAATTTTAGCGGTATTCTGAATTGATCATACTCTATGTGCCGAATCTCAATGGATGACTGAATTAATTTACTTGTATAGTTTCCTGATGCTCCGTTTTCAGCACCGTACAAAAAGTGATTGTCTGGTGCAACTATTGACACATCGTTATTGCGTACCGTGCCTGTTAAATGGTCAATCAGTGCCGCCGCTTTGCTATGGTTTGCCCAGAGTTCAAACTCTGTTTCGTATTGGTTGTGTGCTATGTCCAGAGCGTTTACAGCACCGGAAAGAGTAAGATCCTGTCTCAGTCCGTATTTTGATATTGGCTTTATTCCGTCTTGGGGATACATCAGGCCGTCAACTGTTCCTATCTGCAAGTCTCCCTGATCAACCTGAACTGGTATTGCATACTGTGGAGCTGAAACCATAACCATTTCAACTTCGTTGCCAAAGTACAACCAAGGGTTGTCAAGTACTCCGGTTGGCATACGGTTAAGTATTCGGCATTCAAAGTTTCCTACATCCCCCTTATCGGGGCCGAATGGGAAAAAGCCTGTTTCTGAAGCACCTAACTCAATGGTAATGTCTGTATTCCGGCCTTTTGTCGAATCAAGCAGAAAATCAACAAGGTCAGCCTGCATTGCTTTGCTGAATAAGAATCTTGGTATCTTACAAGTGCGGTAATCGTATGTAGTCTGCCCCTTGCCGTTGTCCCATCCGTCCCATCCGTTTGCTGTTTCTACCCAATTGATAGGCATGTGGACAATAGAGGTATAGCCGTACTCCGGTGTAGTTATTTCAACGCTTGATCCATTGGCTGATAAGATCATGTCATCATCCCATATCTGCTCATAATATCTCTGATTGCGCTATCATACTCACCGCTCCGAATCTTTGATCTTGTCGCTTCGACAAGCCCGCCTGATTGATCATAAACTTGAATGGTGATATTACTACCACCCTGCGGTCCATTAATATTGGGTGAGCTTATGGGAGTAACCTGAACACGCTCAACTCCTCCGGGATTGTCACCAACTATAATAGGTGTCGGCCCTCTGGTTATGAAATCGCCACCAAGGGCAAATCTGGCCGCCTTGATCTGTGCGATATTTGCCAGACCTGCGGCAACGGCAGCAGCGGCGGCGGCAACACCAAGTGCAGGCCCGACATAAGGAATGCCAGCCATTGCCTTATATGATGACTGTGCGCTCGAATAGGTATCCCAGATAGTTTGTGCAATCGCTATAGCTTTGTAAACCCCTGCAAACTGTTTCCATTGGGTTGCAACGTCTCTGAGGTTGCCTATCATTGCCTGAGTCTGGTTCCGGCTTGCCTCAAGCTGCCTCTTTGTCACCGCATCGGTTATGTTCTTCCGTTCTTCAGCATAGGCTTTGTCAATGTTTGCAAGTGCCGTAACATTGCCCTCATAGCCTGCTTTCATGCGTTCATACTTCACATCAAGCAGGGCAAGCTCTTTCTCTGTGCCATCTGCCATTAGAGCAATGCGAACATCCTGAAGGACTTGTTCAGATGTCAGTATCTGCTTATCTGCATTCTGCTTTGCCTCAAACCTTATACGAGCATCCTCATAAGCCCAATTCCGAGATGCTTCACTTATCTTGGTTGTAAACTCAAACATCTCACGGGCATTCTCAGAGGCTTCTTGAGACATGCGCTTATAAGCATCGATACCGTGGTCTTTTTTATCTCCTGATCCACTGAAGTCAGTAACCATTTCATCAGTTCCACCCGTGTCACTTGGTTTCTCCAATTCAGCTTTTTTGGCTCGCAACTCTTCAAGGGATTTTGTCACTCCTTCAATGGATTTCTGTATCTCTTCTTTTGATCCAGCGGCATAGAAAATTTTCTTCCACCAATTACGCTTTTCGGGGCTAATAAGAGCCGATAAAACCTGTTCCTGTTTTGCTATCTGCTCGTTTATGTCACTTGTAAAAATGTCCTTGAATTTTGAAGCCACCAGTGCCGCCGTGTCTGCAAGTTTGGTAAGCGCCGGAGCAATACCAACAACAATCTCAGCCTTTGCAACTGCCATCGATGTTTTAAACCTGCTCATTGCATCATCGAGATTATCCAGTTTTGCAACGGTATCGGTTGATAATATTTGACCAAACTTCTCAGCCGCATCAAGCTGTTCAAGAATTGCCTCTTTGCCTTGTGAGAGAATCGGGAGGAGCTCTTGTCCGCCCCTGCCTAACAACTTTTGAGCAAGTGCCGCACGTTCGGTTTTATTGCTCACATCGGCAAGAGCTAAGACTGTCTCCTTAAAAAGCACTTCAGTGGCCTTGAGATTGCCATTTGAATCTTTTACACCAACATTTAAAGCGGCAAAGGCTTTTGTATACTCGTTTGTTCCCTGCAATGACTCATAGGCATTCTTGCTTATCTGCTGGATGCCTTTAGAAAGCACCTCTGCTGTAGTTCCGTTCTGCGTTGCTACATAGTTCCACCTCTGAGCCTCTTCAGTGGAAAACTGCATCATCTTTGCAGTACGGTCTAATTGGTCTGCAAGGTTTACTGACTCATTTACAAAAGATGTTATGCCACGCACAGCCGCAAGAGAAGCACCCACGGCAAAGGCCGCCCCAAGAGCAACCTTCATTTTACTTGCCGTTTGTGCCAGTTGCCGAGTATTAAGCTCTGAGGTTTTCAAAACCCCTGTAAGCTCATCCCGTGCTTTTAGTACGACCTCAAGAACTGCAGCCATTCTTAATCTGCTCCATCTCGTACTTGTTCCAGAAATACTCTGCTACTGTTATTGCATGAAGTAAAGCTATCGGCTGTTTCAGCATTGCCATAGTACCGTCTGGGTAAACTCCATATTTGCGGTATCGGGTAAGGTGAGGAAGTAAACGAACCACGGAGGAATCCCGTGCAAGCGCATGGGGGCAACGATACATCAGGATTCTGTTTGTTCCGTGGCACGTTTTGCATTTTGGATTTTTCCCCCAACAGATAAAGCATTCATCTATGTACCATACTGGTTTTTTCTTCGGTGTCGGTCTTACACAGCCGTGCCGTTTTTTCTTTTCCTTGTCGCAAGCCCAACATTTAAAATTCCCGGGTCCTCGTTTAAACAGCACGACTATTGCCGCAATCAGTTTTTTAAATCTGCCTGATTCGTTCCGGTTAATTCTGGTATTGCAGACTCGACAAACTTGATCATTTCGACAAGAGCCCCACCAATAAAGCATTTTGCCGGGTTGTCTTTTGGAAACTCAGGTAAATTTTTTCCTTCCCATCCAACAAGAAAAAGGTTGATCAGCTCACGCCCATACTGTTTGTATTCTTTCTGTGTCAACTTTTTTTTGACAACGCTTTCAGTAAGTGATATAAACTGATCCTCAATCTCTTCGGTACAGTACCGGAAGGAGTATTTAACTCCGTCCTTTTCCTTTACCAACGGTTTGCTTGCATCAATCGGTATCATGTTTGCCCCCATGAATTAAATGTTAAGCCGCAACAACGGTATCTGCCTGTATTGTGAAATCGTTGTCAACACAAATACCGCTCAGATCAAAAGTTTCAATTCCATTCTCATCACTGTCCTGAGGCGGTTCATCAATCTGAGCTTTGGTTGTTGAAACTGTCCACTTATTCGGTGCAGTTCCCCAAGCAACTGATATTTCTCCGGTAGTTCCGGCATGGAACGTGGTCACCGGATTTGCAGAAGTGTCTTTGTATACCTTTGCTTTCCATGTAATCAGGCGCTTTGAGATGTAAGACTGTCCAAGGCCGGTTGTTGCTGTCTGCGGTTCGGCGGTCACGGTAACTTCCTGTCCGAAATCAAATTCAAGACTGATCAGGTCATAGTCAGTATCATCGAAAAAGTTGATTGTCGATCCTACAAGTGAGGGACAGACAATTGCGGACGGTGTGATTGACACCTGAGTTGCCACCGCATCTTCAGCATTCAGTATGCCCTTGCCGTCAAAGTTGAACAGGGCAACACCGGAATTGAAATCAAGGGTTATTTTCCCATTACCCATGACATTGGCAATTTTCCGCACCAGAGAACCGCTTGTGTCAGCGTTCCCAGAGTATCCCCAGACTGTTAGGTCTTTCCATTCGCTCTGCTTGTTCGAGGGAGTGTATTTCGCTCTGTCTTTCGATGTATCATCATCAGTATCGCTCAGAGTTTCTTTGAATCCGCACGCCTTAATTGCTGATGCAATTGCGCCAAAACTGGCTTCAGCATTGCCCGTGCGGAAAGGATAGACCATTGACACACTTGCCTCACGAGGCCCGATAATCGACCGTTGCTGAGAGAATCCACCGCTTACCAGAGCCATTTTTCGCACTCTGGTTCCAATGGTGAGTTTCGGGCTTTCAACTTCGGCCGCATTGGTATTGTCAAGACTTGTCTCAGCGGTACCAAAGGTCGACTGCTCTTTGACTAAGACCTGTGATAATGCCAGCACTTGCTTTGCCATAATATTTATCCTCCGAGGTATGGATTTGTCGCATTAATAAAGGCCGTAACTTCTATTGTCAAATAGATTACATATTCCAACGCCTCTGTGTCTGCATCGAAATAATAGCCGTAATTTATTACATTGGTATTTGTCGCATTGCCGCCCCGTGTCCGGTCTGCCATAATCAGCTTGATCAGGTCTGCCGCTATGTTATCGGTCAGCTCTGTGATGGGGGTAACATCCGCCCCCTCTTCATAATCATCGTTGATAGTGTCCTCACGAAGCTCTATCTGATAGTAAAGTTTGTTATGATTTTTATTGTAAACATTCTGCTGTGATCCGGTCTGGATCTCAGTCCACGGGCCACATATTTCTATGTAAGGATACCGACCAGCAACCCGTAATCGCCGTCTCTGGCGTTCGGCTGTGATTGTGTGCTCCACCCCGTTATATGTGATAGCCTGCCCGTTTAGAACAGTTTTTAGGTTGGCAGAGATAAGAGCCACTTTACAATCGCTCATAAGCCACCTTGCCCTTTTCTATTTTCTCTACCGCTTTAGCAATTGCCTTTTCTCCCCGTTTCATTGCAGAAGGCAGGCGCATTTTCCAAGCTCCCTCAAAGTCAAATTGCTTAGGAATATCGACAGATTTTACTCCAACAAATAGCAGTTTTCTGTCAAGGTTGTGCTTATGTCTGATTTCGTGAGAACCGCTTGATTCCGGAGTGTTCCCAAAGTACAGTAGGCGACCGTGAAACAATACTGGTGCCTGTAATTCCCCGCTGTCAAGCATCCTCTTGAACAGCTTGATAAAAGACCTTTTGCCGCTTCCGCCGTATCTGCCAAAAAGGGAAACACTCATCAGGTTTTTATAATTCGGTATTATCAACCAGTCAGAATTTTTCGGGGTTATAGTAGCCCCGTTTCCAAGTGCCTCAAGGTATGGCATCTTCTTTCTGCGCTCATCCCTGATACCCATTCTGAGTCTCATACTACCGAGATTATTTTCATTCTCAACATGTCCACCAAAAGCACGGGCAACAAACTCAGACCAGTATCCGGTACGGTAATGCCTTTGTTTTGCCTTCAGATATTTTGTGAACTTACCGTTTTTACCCACAAAAGAATTGCGCTCCCGAATCAGCCAGCTACGCACTGCGGCTGTGAAGACCTTCGGAGCGGTCTTGAACATCTGTTCAATTTCCTCAGGTGTATTCGTCTGTATGCTGTTCATACGTTCAATCCCAAATGCCAAGATCCAAGATCTTGATCAATGATAGCCGCAACTCGCATGGTGGTTGCGCTTCCCCCTATTTTTACCGGAAGCCTTACTGAGTCAGCTTTTTCGGTTACGCTTGTTATTGTCTGTCTTGATATTCGTATTTCCACATCATACTTGATCTGCGCTGAGCCTGCCGCCCTGTCTCCACGCTGTCCGCTCTGCTTCATTCCGTTACGATAAACAAAAGCCCGTATTTCATGCTCTGTACCGCTCTGGATGTAAACAATGTCCTCTCCGAAGAAATCATCTTCCAACATTGCCTCAAATTCAGCTTGTAAATCTGCGGCTGTTGTCATTTCGGAGCTGTCCTCACTAACAGGGTGTCAATCTTCCAGTCAATACGCTCAAGGCGTTCCACCTTCTTTGCAACTGACTGAATATCCTTTTCAACTGAGGTAATCCGGTTTTCCTGAGTAAGAGCCACCGAGACTATTACTCCGGCAGATCCAAGCACCCCAATTACTGCAAGGACGGTAGTCAAGAGATTAGGTCTCTTGACATACCGCTCCTCACAAGTTTTCTCCTGCTGTTTTATCAGGTCAGCATAGTTCATTTATTAATTGCCGACAGCATCAAACTCAAGGATCTGCGGAGTCTGTGTTTCCACGTCAGCCGCAACAGCTTCTGCGTATACATTCGGGTCTGCATCGGTTTCACTGGCAGATGCGATGAAAATTGCTCTCTGGTTCGCGTGTCCACCTGTGATCCCGTTCACTTTAAAAGTTGACCATGCAATTAGAATTTCTGCATCATAGTCTCCAGCGTCGGAAACCAGCCCACCGCGGAGGTTTCCATAGCTGAACCTGAATCTGTCTCCATTGTCTTTTACAACAATGTTGACCGGCCCTTCAGTAGTGCATCGCTCGCAGTAGCAACGGATAGCCTGACCCGTAACAACGTTATCAATGTCGATGGAGTTTCCACCTTTTGAATTGAAATCGATGTCATCCAGGTAAACATTGACCTTTGCGGTTGCACCAGTGTTGATGATCTGAATACCAATCTGAGTATTGTCATCATCGTGATTGATGTTCAGGTTTTTCATTGTCAGAGATTTGCTTCCATTTGTAGCGCCAAACACTGTCTTAAAACAATAGTCAGCGCCTTCAGCACCGTTGATATTTACCTCTCCAAGACCTCTGATTTTGGTACCGCTTACGGTAATATTAATTTCATCAGCGGTATAATCACCAGACTCAAGGAGTATTGTTTTTCTGGTTGAACTTTCAACCGACACGGCTTTTGCAATAGTCTTATAAGGGCGATTCTTTGAACCATCACCGTATGTATCATCGCCATTCGGGGAGACGTAAATATTGACAAGTTCAGGGAAAGCAGTTTCATAAGCATTGATTTCAACATCAACCAGGACTGTTCCGGTTGCGTTTCCAGTTCCAGCACCCTGTGAAGTTCCGAGGAAAAAACCAGTTGTCGGTGCGGTAGGCTGAATCACACCGCTTGTTGCATCATAAAAAACTTTGTCTCCCTTGGCAATCGTCACACCGTTTTTAACGATAAATCCAAAGACACCGGCCCGCTTGTACCCGATAGCAACATTAGCCGCCGCCGATGCCATTGGGACAAGTACCCCAAGACCGATTACATATATCGGAGTCCACGCTGTTACGATGGCATTGTGAGCATAAGTTATTATACCGCCATCAATTCCTCTGTCGATACATTTTCCGACCATTTTAAAAGCTCCTTCTTTTGATTGTTTGCTGTTGTTAATTATTGGTTAATGTGAAACGGAAAGCCGGATTGCTCCGGCTTATGTTATCCGCCCGCACTTGCGCCATCGTTGTAAATAATGCCACGGTACTCAGGAACACCGATACCCCAATCAAAGGAGATCTCCCATGTGAAGCCCTGAGCATCACCGACTCTGCTCTCTTCACTTCTGAGCATCGGGGTGCGCTGACCCTGTAAGAAAGCTACAACGAAGTGTTCCATCTGCATTGGATCTGCGGCCAGATACCATGCATTTGCTTTGCCTGCGGCTGTAAGAAGAGCCTGCAAGTAAGCATCGAACACAGGTATAATCCTTCCGCCTGCATACGGGTTGTTGACACCGGCAATGCCCTTGCTGTTGTCAAACGGGGTATTCAGCAACTGAGCAACGGTCAGCTTGTTTGCTGTTCCAGTGATCAGGTACTTTGCCTGCACATTGGCATACTGTGTAACGCTGTCGGGTTCTGGTTTCAGCAGGGGCATTTCCATCAGCTTGCGCTCTGCGGCAGCAAGACTCGTAACCGAAGGAACACCGGAAGTAGGTATCAGGTTGCTGTGTGCGTTATCAAAAAGAGCAACAGAATCTTCGTTCATCACAGGGCCGACCAGTGAATTGTAAGTCAGCTTGTCGTAAACGTCTTTGTTGATCCGGCGAGCGATCGCCTGAACCATTGCCTGCGGTACTCTGACAATTGCTCTGAGGTCATCGTTGACCATTGCCTGTCTGCTGATATTGAAAATGTTACCTTTCGTATCAACGGAGACAGTCTCATATTTGTCGGAGAGCTTTTTGTTTTTAAACGGGGTTCCTTCAGGGAGATCGTCAATGTCACCGAAATTTGACATCTTAATGAGCTTCTGAGCTTTGAAGTCAGGGACTTCCATTGTGTCGCACCACTGATTGTACGTCACCGGAGCCTCTTCATACTTTTTCAGCATGTTCTTGTTTGTCAGGTCGCCAAGAATTGCCGGAAGGTCGCTTGATCCGGTTCCCGCCATCCTTATTGTCGTAGTGACAAGCTGTTCAGCATTCATGCCGATAGCGTCAACACCGTGTCTCTGAAGATCCCTTCTCATAAGCCCGTGCAGGCTGTTAATCTGAACGTCTTTCTTGGTCTCTGCGATAACGGCAGGGTCTTTCTCAATACCTGCCATTACTGCCAGAGAGTTTACGGCATGTGCCCGGAATTTCTCCGTTTCGTCTTTTGTCAGGGATACCGCCGGACTTTGAGGTTGTGCCGGAGGCAGAGATTTCATCTTCTTTATCTCATCAGCTATCTCACTGGAAAGCTGGTCAACTGATTTGCCGGTATCAACCATTTTCTGGATAACATCATCAGCAAGGTTTGAAGCCCTGCAAATCGTCTGGATGTTGGAAATCCGGTTACGCTCTGCCATCTGTGCTTCGGCTCTTTCCTTTTTTACTGCACAGTCAAAGCATCTTTCCTGTCCTTCGGGGATCTCTTTCCCGCAGTCTTTACACTTATTCATTGGCTCCTCCTTTTTCGGGGGTTGAGACCCCGCAGGTATTTTGTTTGTGAATATTTTCTTTCTGAAATTTACAGGTACAGCAATTGCGGTATTTGTCTCGGGTTCCTCAACTTCTACCGCTTCAATAACCTCATCAATGAATCCCCACTCTTTGGCCTCTTCTGCGGTCATATAAGTGGTTTCATCCATAAGGTCAGAAATGTCTTTTTCGGAAAGGTCTTTTGCGTGTGTCTGGTATGCTTCAACTGCACTCTTTTTGAGCTTGTCAAGCACATCAGCTTCTTTTCTCAGGTCATTGGCCTCGCCACACATGCAAACTGCCGGATTGTGAATCATCAACATTGCATTAGCGTGCATCTTAATTGTTTTGCCAGCCATTGCAATCACTGAAGCGATTGAAGCGGCTATGCCGTCAATAATGACATTGATTTCAGCCTTGGAATCTTTGAGAAGGTTGTAAATTGCAAAGCCGTCAAACACTTCGCCACCGTATGAGTTAATCCGCACATCAATAGAATCGACTTCACCGAGTGATTGAAATTCTTTTTTAAACTGCTCTGCAGTTATTCCCCACATGCCAATATCAGCATAAATACTGATTTCTGCCTTGCGGTTTTGAGCCTTCATCATGTACCATTTTTTCATTTCTGCTCTTGCTCCTGTTGTTCCGCAGGTTGCGGTGATTGACTTGCGTTTATGCTCACATTCTCAGGGAGTAAATGATAAAGTCCAGAGGCAATCAGGTCAGCCCGTTCCTCTGCAAGCTCTTTTATCTGTGTGCTCAGATTTTTACCTGATCTGGCACACAGTTCCCGAAATGTTATCTGTCCGGTTTTATATGCGAGTATAAGAGCCTGCTGATCACGTAAAGGATCAACCCACTCTTGATAATCCATAGGAAGCCAAAGCGACTGGTTGTAATACCAAGGGTCCTTTTTGTATGCAGAAGGCGTAATGCCGTACTCCGCCAGTCTCCCTGTCATTACCTCCCATTCGACAAACTTTTCCCACTTTGGTTTCCCGTTATAGTCAACGAATTTTTTGAATGCACCTGTAAATGTGCGGTTGTCACCTATCGTATTGGTTCGGGCAGAAGAGAAGTTTGCACCCTGCAAGTCAGTGGTAAATGCTTGATATGAAAAACCCATCCCCATAGCGATATAGCCCATTATCATGTCAACAAGGGGTTTAAATGTATCAGAGATGGGATCAGTTATCGCAATTGGTTCAGGCTTGTCTTTGCCGAGGTAAAGCCCCTGAAATTCGAGGTCAAGATAAGAGCTTCCGGTTCCACTATCAGTTTTTAAAAGCGTTTCAAGTCCGGCCTTGTCTTCTCTGGCGGCTTTTATTCCGAGCTTCGCACCGATGCGGGATTGCTTCATCTTGTCAGCAAACAATTGGTCGTGATCCCACATTGGGCACATAACAGGGTATAGCCATGAGAGGCCTAAATACTGTTCTGTCTCAATTGGGAAAAAGGCAAGTTGCATCCGGTCAACTGAGTACGGATCAGGTTCATTTTGAAGATAAAATCTGACTGGTTCCGCATAGTTATTTATCTCTATCCCGTGAATTATCTTTTTACTGTCAACTGATGTCAGCTTGTTATTGTACTCGAACATTGTGTCTTTTGAGAAGTCAAGGCGTGTAGGATTTAAAA
>Ga0116188_1002991_pt1 | contig 12683 bp, 8 predicted proteins | sample AD_JPNTR2_MetaG_FD_89807 | JGI IMG/M metagenome (GOLD analysis project Ga0116188, IMG submission 89807) | Active sludge microbial communities of municipal wastewater-treating anaerobic digesters from Japan - AD_JPNTR2_MetaG | ecosystem: Engineered > Bioreactor > Anaerobic > Digestate | place...
CTGGGGCTTTAGCGCTTCGACGGCGGAGGCGGCTTGCTGAACGGTCTCCGTCTTCTGCTCTTCGACGGCTTCCGCCACTGGAAGCTCTTCAACGAGGGTTTCTTCCGCGATCGCAGTTTCAGCTCCAACCTCACCCTCGACCTCAACCTGCACACCGGCGGCCACTTCCTCCCCAGGGGTCTCGACGGCGGCGACAGCCTCGGGTTCTTCCTCCTCGGGAGTAACTGCCCAAGGTTCCTCTACCGGTTGCTCCTCCGTGATCTGAGGCTCCAATTCTTCGACGGCTTGCGGTGTCTCGGGCAGAGTTGTAGGCGCCCGAGCCTCAACCACCTCGATGACCGGTTCGTCTTCGATGGTCACTTCCCTCGGTTTCTCAACCTTCTCCGGTGGAGCGACCTCGGTCTTCTCGTAGAGAGCACGGCGTCCTTTACGGGGGCGAAGGGAGGGCTCAGCCGTCAGTAGCGGTTCCTCACTCGTTTTCGCCGCCGGTTCCGCGGTCCGCTTGCGGGGACGGCCCAGCTGCTTAATCGACTTCCTGGTTCGGGAGACCGGCGACTTGCCGGGCTTGGCTGCTTTCTTTTCCTTCCCTTCGTCCTCGCTCTGGACCAGCACTTGCAAACGCTTACGAATCCGGTTCGCGATGTCGGTGTCCACCGGAGTCGACACCGAGGGCACCCACACCCCGATCTTCTTCAGCTCGGCAAGAATCACCGTCTGCTTCAGCCCGAATTCCGAAGCCAAGTCCTTAACAGTAACCTCATCCATGCTTACGTCCGTTTCACTCCTCCGACCGAGTCTTTACCGCCGCCGGTTCGGCGTCGGCTGCGAGGGACGCCGCAGCGTCCCCTTCCGACGATTCACCTGCCACCGTCCTGCTCACCAGCACCGTCTGAGCCGTCTCTTCCACCGACTCCTTCGGGCTGTCGCTTTCAGTCCTTGCTATTGTCTCCCCTTGGTCGTCTGGTGGCTCCAGCCCAGGAGGCCTATCGTCGACGTACTTCTCAATCGGTTCTTCCGTCTCGCCCTCGCGGGTGCTTTGCACCTCTTCCAGTGCCGACGCAGGAGCCGCCAATAGAAGTTGGGCACTCTGTTTCAAACGCTCGGCCGTCTTCTCGCCGATTCCCTGAATGGAAACCAGATCTTCCAGCGAAACGGCTGCCAACTGCTGGACGGTCACGATACCGGCCTCTTCCAGTCGAGCTTGGACCGCCTCTCCGACGCCGGGTAGCTGTGCCACGGGAATCGGTTCCCGTTCCTCGGCAGACTCCGTCTCCCTCGCCGGCTTCTCCATCCGGTTTAGGATCTCCAGCTTCTTCTCCGCCTGGCTCTTGACATTGATTTCCCATCCCAGGAGCTTGGAAGCCAGCCGAACATTCTGGCCTTTTCGGCCGATGGCAAGCGAAAGCTGATCCTCGGGTACGATGACTTCTAAGATCTTCTTCTCCGGATCCACCACGAGTACCCGCGACACTCGGGCCGGGCTTAGGGCGTTGATGGTGTACTCGACGATGTCGTCGGAGTAGTGGATGATGTCGATCTTTTCGCCTCTCAGCTCGCGGATGATGCTGTTGATGCGGCTGCCCCGCATGCCGACACAAGCACCGACCGGGTCAATACTTGGATCCTTGCTGGCCACGGCGACTTTCGCCCGCTCCCCACCCTCGCGAACGGCGTTCTTAATCATGACCGTACCGTCGTAAACCTCGGGGATCTCGGCTTCGAACAGACGCACCAACAAGCTGGGGTGACTTCTGGACAAGATGATCTGCGGTCCCTTTGCCTGGCGGTGTACCTCGATGATTACCGCCCGCAAGCGGTCCCCGGGCATGTAGGTTTCGTTCCGACACTGCTGGGAGTAAGGAAGAAGCGCTTCGGTCTTTCCAATGTCCAGGATCACGTCTCGACCGGCTTCCGTGCGTCGTACGATTCCGGTGACCACGTTGCCGATCTGGTCGCGGAATTCCTCAAAAATGATCTCCCTCTCGGCTTCCCGAACCTTTTGCACGATGACCTGCTTCGCCGTCTGGGCGGCAATCCGCCCGAAGTCGTCGATTCGCTTGGGAATTTCAACATAGTCGCCCACCTCGAACGTCGGATCGATCTCCAGAGCCTCTTCCAGAGACATTTCCGTGGTTGGGTCCTCGACCTTTTCGACGATTTTCTTGACGGCAAAGACTTCGATATGGCCGGTCTCGCGGTCGATGGCCGCCTGCAGCTCCTCTTCGGTCTTAAAGTACCGTCGCGCCGCCGCCACCATCGCATCCTCCAGAGCGGTATACACGATCTCGGGATCGATCCCCTTTTCCTTGCTCAGTTGCTCGATTGTTTGACCTAACGTATTCGCCATTTCCTTCGTCCAGGTTGTAGAGAAGGGGACCCAACGGTCCGCCGTACCACACCCTCAGCTGAAGTGATGGACCAGATGGGCTTTCCTGATCTGCCGCAGAGGGACGGTGTAGGTGCGGTCCTCGCAGCGAAGCCGGACACAATGGTTGTCGACGGCCTCGATCACGCCGGTGAAGTTCTTTCGGTCTTCGACTTTCTCAAGCGTTGCAATGCGGGCCTCGTGGCCCAGAAAGCGCTCGTAGTCTCTTTCCGAAAAAAGTGGTCGTTCGATTCCAGGGGAGGATACCTCCAATATGTAACGCCCGGGGATGACGTCCTCCACGTCGAGCAGCACGCTGATTCGACGACTGATCTCGGCGCAGTCGTCCACCGTTACGCCGCCCGGACGGTCCACGTAGATACGCAGCACGGGGGCGCTCGCCGCCCCGGCGTACTCAACGTGCACCAGCTCGAATCCCCGGCGTTCCACCATGTCCGCTACCAGCTCCCGAACTCGATCGGCAATGACACTGACGCCCATACTGAACCCCTAAAACAAAAAAGTGGGCACCTGCCCACTTTTCAAGCAGAAAAATACGCACGCAATTTTAGCGCCTTCAGCTAGTTAATGCAAGCGGACCAGGACCCCGAACCTTTCCAAACCCTCGACCAGTCCAGGATTTCCGGAGACCGCCGCAACCCAGGAGCGAGCCGAGAGATTGCCACTCAGATCCCTCACAAAACGCTGGGCGGTGATTCGCTCCAGCCGGGTCTCCAATGTCATGAGAAAGGCTGAGCCCTGCTTGTAGAGGTCAGTTTCGAGTACTGCAAACAGTCGGAGGTAAGGATCCTCAAGTGCTCGACCGTAGTCCTGCAGTACCAACCGCTTCGCTTCGGCCAGGCGGCCCTCGTCGATATCACCTTCCAACGTTTGGTCCATCCACTGCTGGAAACGGTCCAGGAAAGCGACCAGGTACTTGTCCTCCAGTTGGACCGCCAATTCCAGGACGCCGTACATTTTTCTCGCCTCGACCTCCACGGTTCCCTGGATCTGCCCGGTTCCCGTGACCGTCTCCGCCAGATCCGGCAAGGACAGCAACAGGTATTGCTCGAACGTCTTGAAGGTTAAGAACTCCCCCGACCCGCGCTCCGGAATCAGAGCGGACCAACGTAGAATGCTCTTGCCGGGAGCCGCCTCCCGAAACAGGATCTGGGGTTCACGGGGGGGGTCGGCTCGACGAAAGGTAAACGGGACCGCCTCACCCCGGACCCATGCTCCCCAGCGCCGACTGAGGCGCCGAAACAGCGCGTCGCGGTCCCCCGAATACGCGATCGCCAGACATGCCTGATTCGGGAGGAGCAGCCGACGTGCTTGAATCTTGAGATCTCGGACGTAGAGACCGCGAAGGGACTCCTCGGTCCCGATGATCGGGTGTGCGTAAGGATGAGGTCCGAACAATCTTTCCCGCACCGCTTCCCCCAGAGAGCGGAAAGGATCGTCGGCGGTGGATCGTAACTGTTCGATCGCCTTGTCTCGTAACGACTGGAAACTCGATTCCGGGAAATCAGGGCGTACGAGAAGATCCGCCAATGTGAGGAGGGCGAATTCGAGCTGATCCGGAGGGGCCTCTCCGAAGAAGTACAAGGCGTCCCAGTCCGCCTTGCCGTGCAGTTGGATTCCTCGGGCGGTCAACTCCTCCAGATAGTTCTCCCGCTCCAGGTTGTTCAACAGCACCTGCACCATGAGGTTGGTGGCGCCCCACTTGTCCAACGGATCGAAGGCGGCGCCGTTCTCCACCATCAGAACAAACGGGCACGTTTTCCCGCTGTGGTCGAAGAACCAGAAGCGCATCCCGTTGAGGAGCGCTCTCCGCTCAGGGACCGGCACGAGATCCCGGAAATCCGACGCTGCACCGACTGAACCGGTTGACAATATAATGTGGCTGATTATCAACGAACCGACTATATGCTTGAATCGTCCCATGGAGTCGCCAGCCTTGTGCCCGTCAGTTTAACCGATGTTCTGGAATATCGCTTGGCGAACGGACTGACGGTGCTGTCTTTGTATGAGCCGTCGTCCCCGGTGGTGACGGTGATGATCTGGTATCGAGTAGGTTCAGCTTACGAAGCCCGAGGTGAAACGGGAACGGCCCACTTTATCGAACACATGATGTTCCGGGGGACGTCGCGGTTCGGTGAAGGCGAAATTGATCGACGGACCTCTCGCTGCGGCGGTACGAGCAACGCATACACGGGCTATGAGTTCACCGCCTACTTCTTTGTTTTCTCGGCGGATCGATGGTCGGTCGCCCTGGAGATGGAAGCGGATCGGATGCAGGGATGCTTGTTCGAACCGGAGGCTCTGGAGCGGGAAAGGGAAGTCATCCTCGAAGAGATTGCCATGGAGCAGGACGATCCTTGGGAGGTCTTGCACTGGGAGATCGATCGCCGGGTCTTCGGAGAGGGGGGATACGGCCATCCCGTCGTCGGTTTAGCGGAAGATGTCGCCCGACTCGAGAGGAGTCGGTTGCAAGACTTCTACCGCCGTTACTACCGCCCCGACCGGGCCATCATTGTTTTGGTGGGGGGTCACCAGCCTGCTTTGGCCCTGGAGAAGGTTGAGGCCCTCTTCGGCGGTATCCGGCCTTCCGGAAGAGAGGGAGTGCGGGAGGGAGCGGGGACGGTCCGGCTGTCGCCGGGTCCCGTTTACTGGGAGACGAAGCGACCGGGACATATCGACCGCTTGCTGCTGGCCTATCCGGCGCCCGGTTTAGATGATCAAGATTTCCCTTCGTTTCTGGTCCTCGATCGGCTTCTGAGTCAAGGGAGATTGTCACTATTACATCGACGCCTCCTTGAAGACCGGGAGTTGATTTCCACGTTCAGCACGGACTTCGAAGAGACCAAGTGCTCGTCGCTCTATTACCTGCACATGGAATTGCTGAAGGGAATCGCCCCCGAGCAAGTGGCACAGGAGGTCCAGCGAGTTTTCGAGGGGGTGTGCGAGGGGCGGTTCTCGGCCGAGGAACTAAAGCGTGCCCGGAATCAAACCGTCACTTCACTCTTAGCGGATCTGGAAACGGGCGTTGACCGAGCTTTTCAGTTGGGTTTGTACGGTACGTTGGTGCGCTGGGAACGCTTGCGGGAAGTGATAGAGCGCGTGTCGCGTCTTACGATGGAAGATCTGCAAAGGGCCGCTTGGCGGTTCCTGGGCTCCGGAAGCAAAGCGGTCGGATTGCAGCGGGCTCGAACGTGAAGGGGAATGAAGAATTTTTCTTTTCATCGAAGCCAATTCGACAACGGGGTTGTGTTCTTGCATCACCGTACGTCGGCGGTGCCTCTGGTCTCGGTGAACCTATTCCTACTGGTCGGAAAAGATCAAAATCCTCCGGATCGACCGGGACTGGCCAACTTTGTCGCTCGGATGCTGGACGAGGGAACCGAGCGCTGGACGCATGAAGAGTTCTCGCGCCGGCTGGAAGATATGGGCGCCGAGATGCACACGTTCTGTGAACGGGAGATTACCGGTGTCTGCCTGACGCTGCAAAGTCGTTTCTTGGAGTCGGGGGTCGAGTGCTTGGCGGAGATGGCGCAAAGGGCGATTTTCCCAGCCGAGCGCATACGCCGACAACGCAATCTGATTCTCGAACATCTTGAAGCAACTGCCGACGACGGTGAGCTGCTGGGGAGCCAGGCGCTCAACTCACGGATCTATCGAGGTACGTCCCTGGCCTTTCCAACGTTGGGAACTCCCGAGTCTATACAGTCCGTCACATCGGAAGAGCTGGTGCACTTCCACGCCACGCGTTACGGTCCGAAGGGATGCTACGTCATCGTAGTCGGAGATGTGGAAGCTTCGGCTGCCGAATCCGTTGTGGCCGAGCGGTTCGCCGGATGGAGCAATCCCGACCAAGTCAGGATGAGGACCGGACCGTTCGAGAGACAAACGAGCCCTGAGCGGGTGGAGCTGTTTTTGGAGCGGGAGCAGGTTCATGTCTTTTTGGGACACCTGGGAATGGACAGGACCCATCCGGATTTCTATGCGGCGCAGGTGATGGATGCCGTACTGGGAGGGGGCAACGGTTTCGTGAGCCGGATTCCGCAGAGGTTGCGGGACGAAATGGGCGTGGTCTATGTTGCTTTTGCCGATTTGAGCGATTCGGCCGGGATTTATCCCGGGCGGTTCGTCGCTTACGCGGGTACCCATCCCCGACGGGCTCGGCTTGCCCACCGAATTCTGGTAGAGGAAGTGCGTCGCTTTCGTGAAGAAGGTCCCGCCGAGGCGGAGTTGGAAATAGCCAAGAGCTATCTGACGGGAAGTTTCCCTTTGGAATTTCAGTCAAACCTCTCGGTGGCCCGGTTGCTCTTGGGGATGGAGGTGTTCGGTCTGGGAGATGACTTCCCGGCCCGCTACGGTGAGCTGATCGGTGAGGTAGGGTGCCGGGACGTGCGTAGGGTTGCCCGTGCTTTCCTTGATCCGCTAAACTACACGTCGGTGTTTGTGGGCAAAAAGGCTGAGTGATGAAGGATTTTCGGCGCGGGGATCGAGATGCAAGGGAGAAAGGTTCGGTCTGGCGCCGGAAGGCAAGTCATTACGGATATCTGCTTGTACTGTTTACGGTTGCCGTAGCCGCTTGCGGAAAACGTCCGCCCCCACCGTTACCGCCGCCGCCGGAGGCTAGGGTGCCCGCTCCGGCGCCCGAACCGGATGCTACCCCTCGGGAAGGCGTTGTTGCGGCACCGCAACTGACGGTGTTCGTCGAACCGGAAGAGATCGCTCCCGGGGAGTCCGCTTTGTTGACTTGGGAATCGAAGGGAGCTACTCGTGTGTGGATCGAACCCAACATCGGAGATGTGGACACGAGCGGCCGGATCCGCTTTTTCCCGGATCGCACGACAAGCTATACCGTTTCGGCGGAGGGGCCGGGCGGAAGAATCAGCCGGGAAGTACAGGTTCAAGTCGGGCCTCGGCTCACGCCGGGAGGAGATCAGGATGTCCGAGAGGAGGAACTGGAAGCGGTGCCTCTCGAGCGTAGGTTCGAGGAAGAGGTGCGTCCGGTCTTCTTTCCCTTCGACAGCGCGGAGCTGACGGAGGAGGCGAAGCTGGTTTTGGAGGCGAATCTGCGTTGGCTCATGCGAAGCGAGAATCGCCACTTACGAGTCCGCCTGGAGGGACACACCGATCAGCGCGGCAGCGAAGAATACAACCTGGCGTTGGGTGACCGCCGGGCCCAGGTGGTTCGCGACTACCTGATCAGTCGGGGGATGGATCCGAATCGGCTTGAGACGTTCTCCTGGGGGGAGGAGAAACCGCGGGTTCCGGGCACAACGGAAGAAGCCTACGCGCAGAACCGCCGTACCGAGTTCGTGCTCCTTGGGCGGGTTTCCCAAGAGGATTCCGATGGTTCTTGAAGATCCGGATTGGTTGCAAGCCTTTCTGGCGGCGGCTGAGGAAGGAGCGGCTCAGAGACCGACCGGAGAAAATGGGGTTTCGGCGGCTGTCGACGATGAACCGAATGGTCGACTCCCGAGCCGAGGTCTTCCGGGGGAAAGGTGAGAGCTTTATGTTTCAGGTGGGAAACCGCTCATCGACCGGAATATCGGCGGTCTACATTGTTATTGCGGTGGTTGTGTGTCTACTTGCGGCAGGCCTGGTTCTGTACTTTTATGAACCACCCGCTCCACCTCCGGAGGAGCCCTTGACCGGTATCTTGCGTGCCGGGGATCCCAGGTTCGAGCAATATCGCCCGTACGTGGATCTGAGGAACACGAAGATTCAGATGGGGCTGAACTTCGCTCGTAAGCGGGTCTTGATGATTTCCGCCATAGTCGCGAACAGTGGTGACCAGTCCCTGGACGTGGTGGAGGTAACGCTCCTGTACTTCAATTTCGACAAGCTTGTCGGGCAATCGGTCCACACGCCGATTCGCCCGGGGCCGTATACGCCTCCCCTCGAGCCCCGAGGTGAACGAGCTATTTCCTTTTATGTGGAAGAGTTTCCGGAGGACTGGATGGCGGGCCATGCGGAGCTCGAATTGTCGGGTTTCCGGTTCCTGCGGTGAGCCTCTCGACTCAGTCCGCTTACGCTACCACGAACTGCTTCTGCTTCAGTAAAGCGTGTCTATTCAGACCATAGGCCGTCCCAAAGCTCGGCCGCCTGCAAGAGAATTCCCCAGGGGGCTGTCGAGTGCCGGTATGTTCCGACGCCGGGACCTCGTCTGATCTTGTTCTAGATTGTTCTTTGATCCGGCGGCCGTTTCGGGCACAATAGGTCGGCATGAGGAAGACTACCGTGAGGAAGGCTGCATGGATTGGGGGATGCTTGGTGGTTTTGGGGATGATGGGCGCTTCGGCTTTGTCTGCGTCCGGATTTCAGGTGGATCCTGCTGTAGAACGGAAGATCGACGAGCTTCTCGCGAAGATGACGCTGGAGGAGAAGATCGGTCAAATGAACCAGTACAGCAGTAGTTTCGATCTGACCGGGCCGCCTCCGGATGCAGGCTGGGGACGACGGCAGTATGACGACATCCGTCAGGGGCGGGTGGGCTCCATGCTGAACGTCATCGGGGCGGAAGCTACGCGCCGGGCCCAGGAACTGGCCGTCAACGAGAGTCGGTTGGGCATTCCTTTGATCTTCGGTTTTGACGTCATTCACGGATTTCGGACGACGTTTCCGATTCCGCTGGGAGAGGCGGCCAGCTGGGATGTCGAGGCCGTCGAGGCTTCGGCCCGGGTAGCCGCGACGGAAGCCGCCGCCGCCGGTCTGCACTGGACATTTGCGCCGATGGTGGACATCTGTCGGGACGCTCGCTGGGGACGGATTATGGAAGGTGCCGGAGAAGATCCATTTCTAGGCGCTCAGATGGCGGCGGCGCGGGTTCGCGGATTTCAGGGAGCGGACCTGGCCGCCGTCGACACCGTCGCCGCTTGCGTCAAGCATTACGCCGCCTACGGGTTCGCCGAGGCGGGGCGGGATTACAACACCGTCGACATCTCCGAGGCGACACTTAGGAATGTGGTGCTGCCGCCGTTTCACGCCGCCGTCGAGGCGGGTGCGGCCACACTGATGAACTCTTTCAATGAGATCGGCGGTATCCCTGCCACCGGCAGCGTCCATTTGGTACGCGAAATTCTCAAACGGGAGTGGGGGTTCCAGGGCTTCGTCGTCTCCGACTGGGGCTCTATCGCCGAATTGGTGCCCCATGGTTACGCGTCCGATTTAAAGGACGCCGCGCGTCTGGCCGCCCTGGCCGGATCGGACATGGACATGGAAGGTCGGGCATACATCCAGCATTTGGAAAGCCTCGTCGAATCCGGTGTGATCGACATCAAATTGATCGACGAGGCGGTGCGGCGGATCCTGCGGGTAAAGTACCGGCTGGGGTTGTTCGACGATCCCTTCCGCTACTCCGATCCGGATAGAGAGAAGCGTTTGCTGTTGCACCCGGATCATCTGAAGATCGCTCGGGACGTGGCCCGCAAGTCCATAGTGTTGTTGAAGAACGACGGGGAGCTGCTTCCTTTGTCGAAGAGCCTCGGGCGCATTGCCGTTATCGGACCTCTGGCCGCCGACAAGGACGCACCCTTGGGTAGCTGGCGCGGAAACGCTGTTCCGAACTCCGCTGTTTCTTTGCTGGAAGGAGTGCGAGAAGCCGTCGGATCGTCTACCGAAGTGGTCTACGAGCTCGGGGTCGCGTTGCTGGCCGCCGAGGAACGGAGTTTTGCGCAGAACCTGGTGTTCAATACAACGGACCGATCGGGCATTCCTCAAGCGGTTGAGGCGGCTCGTCAGGCCGACGTTGTGATCTTGGCTGTGGGAGAGGACGCTTTCCAGACCGGTGAAGGGCGTAGTCAAACAGAAATCGGCCTGAAGGGATTGCAGGACGAGCTGGTTAAGGCGGTGCTCGAGGCCAACCCGAAGACGGTTGTCGTTTTGATGAACGGACGCCCTTTGGCCATCCCCGAGATCGCCGAGAACGCACCTGCGATTCTGGAGACCTGGTTTCTCGGTTCGGAAGCGGGTCATGCCATCGCCGACGTGCTTTTCGGAGACTACAATCCTTCCGGGAAACTGCCGGTATCCTTTCCGCGCCGAGTGGGACAGTTGCCCCTCTACTACAACCACAAAAGCACGGGACGCCCGGGTCCGTCCGATATGGTTTTCTGGTCCCATTTCACGGACGAGTCGAACGATCCGCTGTTTCCCTTCGGTTACGGGTTGAGCTACGCGACCTTCGAGTACTCACCGGTGACGCTCAGCTCGGATAAGCTCCAGCGCGGGGATAGGTTGCAAGTCTCGGCGACGGTGAAGAACACCGGCTCCAGGGCCGGAACCGAGGTGGTGCAACTGTATGTTCGGGACATGGTTGGCAGCTTGACGCGTCCGGTTAGGGAGTTGCGGGGATTCCAGAAAATTGAGTTGGAACCCGGACAGTCCGAAAAGGTTACCTTCACCCTCACCGAGAAGGATCTGGCTTTCTATACGGCGGACGCTCGGTGGGAGGCCGAGCCGGGAAGGTTCCAGGTTTGGATTGCGCCGCACTCACAGGCCGGGGAGCCGGTCGAGTTCGAGCTGGAGTAAGGCCGGGCGCCGGTAAATTGGATGCCGGCCGGAGACCGTTTGAGGTTCGATTCTAGAGTGACGGCCGGGGGCGGGGACCGTGGTATAGTCTTCGAGGTGGAACGTATCAGGTTCCGGATCCTGTGCAACGCCCCCCTCGAATCATGTCAGGTCCGGAAGGAAGCAGCATTAAGAGGATCAGGGCGTGTGCCGCAGGCCCTCCGGAACCTGTCCCTCACAGATAGCACCAAAGGCTCGCTCGTAGATGTGTGAATACCTGCCATGACATACCGGGTGATCGCGAGAAAATGGCGTCCGCAGTCTTTCGCCGACGTGGTTGGGCAGGAGACGGTCACCAAGACGTTGCGGAATGCTCTCGGCAGTGGCCGGATTGCCCATGCCTTCCTGTTCTCGGGGGTACGAGGGGTCGGCAAGACGACCACGGCTCGGATTCTGGCCAAGGCGCTGAACTGCCATCAAGGGATTAGTCAAGAGCCATGCAACGAGTGTCCCTCGTGCGTTGAGATCGCAGAGGGCAATTCGGTTGACGTGTTGGAGATCGATGCGGCGTCGAACCGAGGTATCGACTCGATCCGGGAACTGCGGGAAAGTGTTCGTTACGGTACGGCCCGTGACCGGTTCAAGATTTACATCATTGACGAAGTGCACATGTTGACCAGTGAAGCCTTCAACGCGCTGCTCAAGACGCTGGAAGAGCCTCCCGGTCACGTTAAGTTCATCCTGGCGACTACGGAGTTCCAGAAGATTCCCGCCACGATAGCCTCCCGCTGTCAGCGTTTCGACTTTAAGCCTATTCCGTTCCGGCTGATTCAAGATCGGCTGCGCCTGATTTGTCAGAGTGAGGGAATCGGGATTACGGACTATGCTTTGGCGACGGTTGCCGCCGCGGGTCAAGGTAGCATGCGAGACGCACAGTCGGCTCTGGATCAGTTGATAGCCTTCTCCGGAGACGAAATCAGCGACGAGGACGTGCGTATCCTATTGGGCATTCCCGACCAATCGGCGGTGGGCGCATTGCTGAAGGCGATTCGGGGAGGGGAGCGCGAGCAGCTGATGGCTTGCCTGGAGCACCTCGTCGGGAGTGGTTTGAGTCCGCTTCAGATCGCGCAAAAGCTCATCGAAAGGGTTCGGAATGTTTTGGTATTCAAGGTGGCGGGGTGGGACCCGGATCTTCTCCGGCTGCCCGACAGCGATCGGGCCGATCTGGAGGCCCAGGCGGGGGAATTCTCGGAACTGGACTTGATTCGCCTGTACGACGTGTTGAATCGGACCGCCGGGGAGCTGCGCTGGCAGGTTTATCCGGAGATCCACTTAGAACTGGCGCTTCTGAAGCTGGTGGAGGTGATGGGATTGCCTTCCATCGAAGAGGTTATTGGTCGCCTGCAGTCGGTGGCCGGAGGGGAAGGAGTCGGGAAAACCCTCCTGGAGAACGAACAGGAGAGAGCCGCTGCGGTTGAGCAGAAGAGATCCTCGAAGGGCCCCGGGGTGCCTCGTAAGGAGGCTTCTCAGACTGAGAACGCGTCATCCGAACCGTCGGCTTCGCCCGCCAAGACTTCCATTGTGCAACCGGACTGGCGGGAACGCTTTGTTGACCTTTTTTCAGAGCTCCAGACGGCTTCGCAGATCGCTTTGGAGGGTGACAAACTGAACGTGCGCTTCCGCGCCGGCGACGAGTTCGACGCCAAGGTACTGATGCATAAGCGGGACGCCCTGAAGAAGGCGTGCGCGGAAATTCTAGGTAACCCGGTGACGGATGTGAGAATCGAGCTCGAGAAGA
>Ga0116188_1002994_pt1 | contig 12673 bp, 6 predicted proteins | sample AD_JPNTR2_MetaG_FD_89807 | JGI IMG/M metagenome (GOLD analysis project Ga0116188, IMG submission 89807) | Active sludge microbial communities of municipal wastewater-treating anaerobic digesters from Japan - AD_JPNTR2_MetaG | ecosystem: Engineered > Bioreactor > Anaerobic > Digestate | place...
GATGGCACCGAACATGAATCGTCGAAGTTTTCTCGGGTCGGCGGCCGCATCTGCTGCCGGAATCACCATACTTCCCAGGCACGTCTTAGGCGGTTCGGGATTCGTCGCCCCTAATGACAAGCTGCACTTGGCGCTGATCGGGTGCGGAACGCAAGGGCTTCGTGAGCTCTTGCCTCTGCTCGAGATGCCGGAGGTGCAGGTAACGGCGGTTTGCGACCCGAACAAGGACAGCACGGACTATGTGGACTGGTCGAAAAACGGCCTACGGGATTCTATCCGTCGCGCCCTGAACAAGCCAAACTGGCGCGAAGGCGCCGGTGGGATTCCCGGGGGGCGGGAGGTCGCCAAGGAAGTTGTTGATACTTACTACGGCAACAAGCGCGCCACCGACAACTTCAAAGCCTGCGCCTCTTATGCGGACTACCGCGAGTTGCTCGAGAAGGAGAAAGACCTCGACGCCGTCAAGATCATGACTCCTGACCATCTCCATTCTTACATCGCGATCGCCGCCCTGGAGAAAGGGAAGAACGTGATGACGCACAAGCCGATCGCGAACCGGGTTATCGAAGCCAGGCAGACGATTGCGTTGGCTCGCCGCAAAAACATTGCGACTCATTTTTCGCCGGCCAGCGACGGCGCCTTGATTCGTGTAATCAAGGAGTGGATCGACGACGGCGCCATAGGAACGTTGCGCGAAATCCACAACTGGTCGTCTCGCCCCTTCTGGCCGCATTATGTGAAGCTGCCGACCGACAAGCCCCCGGTACCGAAAGGTCTCGATTGGGACCTGTGGCTTGGCCCATCCCTTCCTCGGCCGTTTCATCCCCATTACACGCACGCCGTCTTCCGCGGCTGGTATGAGTTTGGCGGCGGGCCGATTGCCGACATGGGCCATTACAGTCTGTGGCCTGTCTTCCAGCTGTTCGACCTCGACTCCCCCATCAGCGTGGAATCAACACCCAGTCACTTCTGCGAGGTGGTCGACCACGTGAGCGGCGAGATCAAGAACGATTATTCTTTCCCGGTGGCCTGCACCATCCGGTTCAAGTTTGCGGCGAAAGGGAGCAGACCGGCACTCGACATCTTCTGGTATGACGGCGGCATCAGGCCCGCAACTCCCGAAGAACTGGAAAAGGACAACAAGGAATTTGAGCGGGAAGGCATGATGCTCGTGGGCGATAAGGGAAAGATCTTGGCCGGCTTTCGAGGCGAGAATCCACGACTTATCCCCGAATCAAGAATGCGCGAGTATCGGGCGGCAAAGGGCATTCCCGAACCGGATGCCGAGGAACGGCGACGCCGGTCCAGAACTCGGGATATCGCCTGGTTGGAGGCCTTCCGAGGCGGAAAGAGGAGTTACGGGGACTTTACGCTGGCAGGACCCATCTCCGACATGGTAAACCTTGGCGCGATTTCACTGCGTATGGGGGGCAAACGGCTGCTTTGGGATGCCCAGAACGTCAAAATCACAAACGTGCCGGAAGCCAACCAGTACCTCGTTCGCGAATGCCGCCCAGGCTGGGAATTGAAGTTGCCGATTTCTTAATATTTGGCAGATTGGAGTCCTGATGGTTGATCTCACCGAGAATGTTGATTTGACGGCCAAACGCCGGCCGCCGAGAACCCTGCCCAAGCTGCGCTGGTGGATCGGCGGCCTCCTTTTTCTGTCGACTGTCATAAACTACATCGACAGACAGACGCTCAGCGTACTAGCGCCTTACCTGAAGGAGCAGTACAGATGGACTAACGAGGACTTCGCGCTGATCGTAATCGGTTTTCGCCTGGCTTACGCCTTCGGACAGACCGGCGCGGGAAGAATCATTGACCGGATCGGCACGCGTCTGGGGCTTACGATTACGGTCACCTGGTACTCCGTCGTGGCCATGCTGACAGCGCTGGCTTCCGGCCTGCGCAGCTTTTTTGCGTTCCGTTTCCTTCTCGGACTGGGAGAATCCGCCAACTGGCCTGGCGCAACCAAGGCGGTCGCAGAGTGGTTTCCCAAGCGGGAAAGAGGCTGGGCCGTCGCGCTGTTCGACAGCGGATCGTCGATTGGGGGCGCGATTGCCCCTTTCCTCGTTCTTTGGCTTTATCATTCCTTTGGCGGCTGGCGGCCAGCGTTCATCATTACGGGCACTCTCGGCTTCCTCTGGCTGATTGCGTGGCGCCTGCTCTATCACCCGCCGGAAAGCCATCCACGTCTCAGGCCCGAAGAACGGGAGATGATCCTGAAGGACAAGCAGGAAGACGTGACTCAGGGAGAGCAGGGGCCTCCACCGAAGTGGAGCGAGTTGCTGCGCCTGCCCCAGACCTGGGGAGTGATTATCGGGAGATCCTTCACCGACCCGGTCTGGTTTTTCATAACCGACTGGTTCGCCATCTTTTTGGTGTCCAAAGGAATCACCTTGGAAGAAGGGCTTATCGCTTTCTGGATTCCATTCCTTGCCGCCGATCTCGGGAACTTTTCGGGCGGAGGCTTTTCGAGTTGGCTGATCCGACGAGGCTGGCCTGTCGGTAAGGCGCGTAAGGCCGTGGTCGTTTTCGGGGGAATCGGCATGCTGGCGTTGTCTCTGGCCGTTTTTGCCGACACTCCGTACACGCTGGCGGCGCTCTTCGGGTTCTCGACTTTCGCCTACGCCACGTTTTCCACCATGGTGCTTGTCCTCCCGTCCGATCTGTACCCCAGCCGTTCGGTCGCCACGGTAAGCGGCATGTGCGGGACGGGGGCCGGCATCGGCACAATCATTTCGACTTACCTGATCGGCTATGTCTCGCATCGGTACTCTTTTGAACCGATCCTGATCACCGCGAGCTTCATTCCCTTTATCGCGATGATCCTGGTACTGATCCTGGTTCGAAATACCGCAGCGGTAGAAAAAGGGCTGGTCAAGAGGATATAGGGGGCAGGAGCATGTGATCCATAGGTTTGCTGGCATGAGCCCTCAAATGAGTCCTCCGCTGTTAGCGGGGTCCCCTGAAAGGGTTGCGTATTGTGCCCGATACACAACTCTTTTGAGGCAAGGCTCAAACACGGCTTGGTTTTTGTCCCGATAGGGACAAGGCAAGATAGCCCAGGGTACCGTTTTTCAGGTACCCTGGGTCTCGGGTCCGATAATGCGTCCCTTCCCTGAAGGGGAAGGGCAATTCGCTGTGCCCCTGGCTGTTCCCTTCAGGAACCGCTTAAAACCAAAATAGTCATCCCCCTATTCCGGCAGCTGGGCAGCGCTCGACTCGCATCCCTGCGGAGCTCTATCCTCCCCCAGCTGAAACCATTTTTGACCCGGGCTGATCACAAGATAAGACAGACACTGAAACCAAGCAGAAAACTGTCAAGGATGTGTTCGGATAAAAGTGTCAAGGATGTCTTAGTTCGCACATGCCTAATCCCTCGGGACAAAAAGCCAAGACGTATTTGGGCGCTTATGTGTCAGCGGGGTAGGGGACGGGTCACTCAACTGCCGCGCTCTCCCGGCCCGCTCCCGGCTCCGAGCATGACCGGCATTCGTACACTCTCCGTTGGACTCGCTGCCCTATTTCGCAGACAGCGGCGTGCTTATTCAAGCGCTAATTGGTGCAACTCACCCGCCTATCGCCCACCTCTGCACAACTTCGACTCGGCTGGCGCCCGCGCCGAGAGGCACGACGCGCACTTCAGCCGGGAAATGCTCGGCCAGGCCCTCCACATGAGAAATGATTCCGATTTGTCGATCCTGGAGTTGGAGGGCCTCCAGCGCGGAAAGAGCGGTTTCGAGAGCGGCCGCATCCAGGGCGCCGAATCCTTCGTCGATGAACAACGAGCCCAGGCGCACCCGATGCGACTGCAACGATGAGAGCCCGAGCGCGAGCGCGAGGGAGACGAGGAAGGTCTCGCCACCCGAAAGGGTGTTGACGGAGCGGCGATCATCTCCCATGTCCTGATCGACAACGACGATCCCCAGTGGATCATGGTCGTCGTCCCGCAGCCGTTCCAGCCGGTAGCGGGGCTTCAAATCGGCCAGATGCCGATTAGCATGCTCCAGGAGAAGTTCCAGGGTATAGGTCTGAGCGAAATTGCGGAAGGTTTTCCCGTCGGCCGAGCCAATCACTTCTCCAAGCTCGCGCCATACGCGACCCTCCTCTTCCACCACGAGCAACCGCTCCGACAGGCTATTCATTCTGTCCTTAAGGGACTGGGCATGGATTAACCGCGCACAAAGCTCGCCGCGCAACTCGTCGGTTGATTTGCGCTTTTCCCTGGTTTCGTTCAGAAGCCGCTCCACCTCTTCACAGCTTCGGTCCGGACGGCTGCGTTCGTGCTCTGCCAGTCGGCGTTCTCTTTCCTCAACCCGCTCCCGGACCCTGACGCGCTCTGTGTCATATTCGTTTATTGCCTCGCGCGTGCTCGAACACCAGGCTTCACCCCGGGCAGCCAGTTCCCGGGCCTCTTTCTCGGTTAAATGGTGTTTGCTCAGCTCTTTTTCGAGCGCGGCTCTTCTGGCACGCAGGTTCTCGCTGTTAATCCTGAGCTGTTCAACCTGGGAGCCGATAGTCATCTCCACCCGGGTAAGTTCGGTGGCGGCTGCCTCAAGAGTTCTCTCGGCCTCTTCAAGGCGGTTGCGAGCCGTTTCGACTTCCCCGTCATAAATCTCCCGCACCTCGGCCACAGGTCGTCCCTGGAGGATCAGGCCTCGCTTGCGGGTCAGTTCGTTTGCCTCCCGTTTTCTGGACAGGAAGCCGGTATCGGCGCGAAAGTACTCCGCTTCGGCCTGGGCCTTCTCCCGTTCGCGATATTCCACCTCGGCCTCGACCGCCGATATACTCCGCCTGGTTTCTTCCAGCTTCTCGAGGTTTTTCTTCCACTCGTCGGCGCGGCTTGCGAAAAGCCGGCGCAAAGTCACCGGATCATCATCCAGCATTGCCAGGCTCCGGCCCGGCTCTGCACTCTCCAAAGCCATCCAGGGAGAAAAGGCGGAATCGAGTTCCTTGCGAAGCCGCCCACGCGTTTCGTCGATTTCTGCCAGCTGTGTCGCGATCGATTCTTGGCGTGAAAGCGCCACCGTAAGATCGGTCTGAAGCTTCTGGTGGACGCCTGAAAGCTTTTCGAAGACACGCTTTCGTGATTTCGACTGCCGGACGGTGTCGCGGAGCACAGCTTCCTGGTCGCGAATCAGGCGAAGCTCCTTCGAAGCCGACTCGAACCTGGACTTAGCAGCGGCCAGGGCTCGCTCGGCCTCGTTGGCGTCTTTCAATTTGAGTTGGCGTACCCCTTGCAGGATGATCGCTCGCAAGCGCTCGCGTTCCGGAGCCAGCGAGTTAAGGCGCTTGTCTGCCTGGCGGATGCTCTTTTGTAGCGCCTCCAGTCGTGCCTCGTGCTCGAGGCGCTTGCGCCGCATGGCAGCCAGTTCCTTTTCCAGTTCTTCGTGCCGCTTGGCGCTCTTTTCCACCAGTTCATCCAGGGCAGGGGCCTGAGCCGAGGCCCAGGGATGATCGAGAGCGCCACAGACCGGGCAGGGACGGCCAGGCGACAACTGCGAACGCAGCTCTTCAACATTCGGCTGACGGGAAGAAACGGCTGTTCTCCAGGCGCGCTCGGCCTCCGCCGTAGCCGCCTCAAGAGCCGGCAGACGGCTATCGATTTCGGCAGCCAGACGCTGAATCGCCTCGGATTCTTGCACCGCCTCGGCCCGCTCGTTGAGGATTCGATTGACCTCGGTCTGCAGTGCCCGCAGCGCGACGTTGTTCCGTTCGAGCGCAGCCGCCTGGTCCTCGAGGTTGCGGGCTTTTTCTAGGATTTGCTCGAGCTTTTCAGGATTGCGGGCGGCAATGTCGGCCTCCAGCTTAGCGGCGCCAGCCTCCAGGCGCTCGATCTCGGCCTGGTGGGAGGTAAGCTCTTTAGCGACGCCTTCAGCTTTAGTGCGAAGGTCGTCGATCTCGGAGACAGTCTTGGCTAGGAGGTCCCGTTTCTTGATTTCATCTGCCTTCAGCGTTTCGTAATGAAGAATCTGTTCGAGCCAATGCTTCTGCTCACTAAACAGGTGTGCAAGTGTAGCATTCCGGGTTTTGAACTCCTCCAGTTCTTGTGCCGTGTCCTGAAGCTTAGCCAGGAGATCCTGTGACGAGCTGAGGCTTTCGCCCGCTCGGGTTTTTCGCTCCTCTGCTGCCCCCCGCGCATTTTCAGCCTCTGACAGGGCTTGCTCGGCCAGCCGCAACTGCTCATCAAGTTTCAGCGCCTCTTCAAGCATGGGCGCAACTTCCCGCCGCAAGCTCTCGGCGGCCTCTAGAATTTTCCGGGCCTCGTCAACTTTCTCCTGAGCCGCCGCCCGGTTCTCGACCGCCTGACGGGCCGCTTCTCTTTGACTTTCGAGCCCCGTCGTCAGGGTTTCTGACTCGCGAGCTAATTCATCGACAGCGGAAAGGAGACTCGACAGTTTGAGTGCGGTTTCGGTGCGGTTAAGTTCCCGTCTCTTTTCCTCAAATACCGGTTCCTGCGTCAGGACGGCAGCCTGTTCAGCCTTGGCGCCTTCCAGTGCTTGCTCTAACTCGTGGTTGCGAATGAACCATTCTTGCTCGACGGTCAGGGCTCGAAGAAAGTTGTCAAGCTCGCCCAATTGCAGGTTCGTTTGTCGAATCTCCTCCTGGAGCGCGACTAGTTCATCCACCGACAGGGCCTGGAGGCCAGCCATCTCTTTTTGGATCGCCTCTACGCGTTCCAACTCGATCTTGGCGCGCTCATACGCGGCTTTTGACACGCGTCCGTACAGCTCCGTTCCGGTCATCCGTTCCAGGAGGGCGGAACGTTCGTTGGAACCGGCCTGCAGGAATGAGGCGAATTCCCCCTGGGCCAGCAGAACCGAGCGCTGAAACTGATTAAAATCAAGCCCTATGACCCTGCTGATCTCAGCCCGGGTCTCCACCAGCCCGCCGCCTAACACATCGCCGGTTTCGAGGCATATAAGCGAACAGGTCGGCTTCTGAACGGCGCCGTCAACGCGCCGTCTGGCGCGACGCACCTCCCAGCGCGCCCGGTAACTCCGGCCGTCGTCGGCCTGGAAATCCACTTCGGCGAAACCCTGCGTCGCTCCCCGCCTCAGCAGGTTCCGTGGGTCATCAGCGGGCAAATCGTCGAATTTTGCCTTGCTGGCTTTCACGAGCCTGGGCGCCTCGTGAAAGAGGGCGACCGACAGGGCGTCGAGCAGTGTCGATTTGCCCGAGCCGACCGGGCCGGTGATCACGAAAAGATGAGCATCACCCAGCGGAGGGTGCCTCAAATCAAGCTCAAAAGGTCCGGAGAGACTGGCCAGGTTGGATCCACGAATAGCGAGGATTCTCATTGCACTTCTCCCCTTTCCTGTTCTTCCCATAAGCAACGGAAAGCGGCCATCAGTTCGTCGCTGGGCTCATTCAGAATGCTGTCGGCCGAGACGTATTTGCGCCGATAGCAGGAACGAAAGATCTCTTCGTGATTCAGCTCATCGAGCCCGCGGGCGGGGGATGACGAGGCGAGAGAATGCTCCCGGGGGCCGTAGTCCGGAGTGATTTTCAGAAGCCTGGGCCACTTGTCATCGAGAGCACGACTTATTTCCTCACGCAGCGTCGGCCGCGGTCTTTCCAATCGTACCCGTACTTCAAGATAGGGACGCGTTGGCGAAAGCGGGTCGCGACCTTCCAAGCTCTCGAGTTGCTGGATTTCCTTGAGGACCTGCTCGGGTGGCCGGGGGCCATCCTCGGGGATTCGCAGCATCTGGACTGGCCTGGGTACGGGAATGGATCGGAGTTCCACCAGTTCCGGACCGTCAAATTCAGCAATAAGCACCCGGTGATTGTAGCTGCTTTCGGCGAAAGAAAGCGGGAGCGGAGAGCCCGAGTAGTGAATTTTTTCAGTGACCGATTGCGCCAGGTGCAAATGTCCGAGGGCGATGTAGCTGAGCCCCGTACAAAAGATATCGGCGGGAAGGGCGGCCAGGTATCCGTTCTGAATCTTGCGCTCGGAGAGCTCGGAAAGCTGACAACCGGTTAAATAGAGATGTCCCGCCGCCAGGGCGGCCTTGTCGGCACCGGCCCGGTTGATTGCCTCTTCGCAAATCGGCCGATAGATGGAGCTGATTGATTCAACCAGCCTCAGGTCACCGTCTTCATCGTTTGGACAAAGCGGGAGGTCTCCGGGACGGAGGTACGGAACCGCGGCCAGGTAGGCGGCCGGATTCCCGTCAGGACCGTGCAGGGTGACCAGGCAGCGATCGGTTTCTAGAAAGCCAGCCTCGGTACGACGCAGGCCCCCGACAACGTGAACACCAAAAGCCGAGAGAACCGGGTGCGGAGCATCCAGCCGGGCGGCAGAATCATGATTGCCGCCGAGTATAACGATTTCCAAGTGGGGCAGACGGGTCTTGGCTGTTGCCAGAAACTTGTAAAAGATCTGCTGCGAGACTGCCGTCGGGTTGGGTCCGTCAAAGATGTCCCCTGCTACCAGTAATGCGCTTATCTGCTCGGCTTCGAGCAGGCTTACCAGCCAATCCAGGAAGAACTGGTGTTCGTATTCGCGTGGTTGCTCATGTAAGACCTGCCCGATGTGCCAATCGGACGTATGCAAAAGCCGAAACTTCGACATGCGCGGGAGTATAGATTCACCCTCTGTCAGTGCGAGTGATTGCGGCTACCGGGGGGCCGGTTTATCCGCGTTATCCTCGCGATCCGCCCTATCGGCGGGCTTGATACCCACGCATAACACGGATCGCGCGGATAACGCGGATAAACCCGCCGATTTTTCACACCGTTCCCGCTTTTCTTGAGGCAAGCGCACGCGTTAACATAAACCTTTCGAGGAGCACCGCAAGAAGATGAGACACCGGACAACACGCTTTGTTTTTGTGGGTGTTCTTCTGCTGGCGCTGGCAAGCGGTGGGAGAGCGTTCGGAGCAGAGCAAGCGAAATCTCGAGGAAAGGCGAATTCTGAATCAGCCATGACAACTATACAGGCGCCCGAAACGTTTCGGGTCAGATTTGATACGACCACCGGGCCAGTTCTAATTGAGGTGATCCGCGAATGGGCGCCAAGAGGCGCTGATCGGTTCTACACCCTCGTGAAGGACGGGTTTTTTACCGATATTGCCTTTTTCCGCGTTATCGAGGGATTCATCGCCCAGTTCGGAATTCACGGGAAACCGGAAATTGCAGCCAAGTGGCGCAATGCCCCGATTCCTGACGACCCGGTTCGCCAGTCAAATCTGCGCGGCTTCATCTCGTTTGCGATGGCCGGTCCCAATACCCGCACTACCCAGATGTTCATAAACTTCGGAAACAATTCACGTCTGGATCGAAGCGGATTCGCACCTTTCGGCCGGGTCATCGAGGGGATGGAGAACCTCGATAACCTCTTTTCGGGTTATGGCGAAGGAGCTCCGCGCGGTCAGGGGCCGAGCCAGGAATTGATCGAGTCACAAGGAAATACTTATCTTCGCAGGAATTTCCCTCATCTTGATTACATCAAGTCAGCCACGCTAGTTGACGAAGGTCAGCAATAAGGTAGTCGAAGGGGAGGAGTAAGAATGAGTGCCGACATTTCAGCGTTGCAGAGAGTACGTTTAGCTTATCGGCCAAAGCTGCCGAAGGCCTTGCGGACAAATAACATACGAATAGAACTTGGTGCGCCTACGAAACCGCTGTCCGATGAAGAAGAAATTCGGCGACGGTTTCCCGAGACATGCGGCCAGCCGGTCGCAACGATCGTCGAAGGAAACAGCGACCTGAACACGGAAACCCTCAATGTTGGAGTTGTCCTTTCCGGTGGCCAGGCGCCTGGTGGGCACAACGTCATTGCCGGCCTGTTTGACGCGTTGAAAGCTGCCAATCCGAACAGCCGACTCTTTGGTTTCCTTAAAGGACCCGCAGGAGTCATCAAGGGGAAATGTAAGGAAATCACCGCCGAACTGATCGATCAATACCGAAATACGGGCGGTTTTGACATGATCATGAGCGGCCGGGACAAGATCGAAAAACCGGAAGATCTCGCTGCCTGCAAGCAGAACTTTGAATCAATGAACCTCGACGGGCTTGTGATTATCGGCGGCGATGATTCAAACACCAACGCGGCCGTCCTTGCCGAATACCTCCGTAAGGAGAAGAGCAAGACCGTCATTATTGGAGTTCCGAAGACCATCGACGGCGACATGAAGAACGAACAAATCGAGGCTTCGTTCGGTTTCGACACCGCCTGCAAGACGTACTCGGAACTTGTCGGGAACATCTGTCGTGACGCGATGTCCGCAGTCAAGTACTGGCATTTTGTGCGGTTGATGGGCCGCGCCGCAAGTCACGTGACGCTCGAATGTGCTCTTCAGACGCATCCGAACGTTTGCCTGATCTCCGAGGAAATTCAAGCCAAGGGGACCACGCTTGCGGAGATCGTCGATTACATCGTCGATGTGATCTTGAAGCGGGCCGCGGCCGGCAAGAACTACGGAGTCGTAATTGTTCCGGAAGGTCTTCCTGAATTCATCTCCGATATCAAACGTATGATCGATGAGCTCAGCACGATCCTGGGGCGTGATGAGCAGTATATCCGCGATCTTCCGGATCAATCGGAACGGTTCCAGTATGTGACTACCCGGTTGACCGCCGATAGCGCGAAGGTGTATGGCTCGCTTCCGCAGGATATCCAGGAAGTGCTGTTGCACAGGGACAGCCACGGAAACGTTCCTCTCTCCCAGGTCGAAACCGAGCGGCTGCTCATTGACCTGGTGTCCGACAAGATCAGGTTCCTGAAGTCACAGGGGAAAACAGAGGCGAAATTCAGCTCGCTGTCGCACTTCTTCGGGTACGAGGGACGGTGTGCCATGCCGTCGAATTTCGATGCCGATTACTGCTATTCGCTGGGCTACGCTGCCACGCAGCTGGTGCGGGCGGGACTGACCGGGTACACTGTGAACATTCGCAACTTGACCCGACCCGCTGATGAATGGGTTGCCGGCGGGACCCCGGTGACCATGATGCTGAATATGGAGGTCCGCAAGGGAAAAGCAGTTCCTGTCATTAAGAAAGCCCTGGTCGACCTGCAGGGAAAACCCTTCCAGTACTTCAGTGCCAACCGCGAGCGGTGGGCGCTGGGCGATGAATACGTTTTCCCAGGCCCGGTGCAGTACTTCGGCCCGCCAGAAGTAGCGGATGCCCCGACTATCACGTTACAGCTGGAACGTAGCTGACGGTTGGTACTATCTTGGAGCCAGGCTCCGGTTGCGCACCGGGGCCTTGGCGCTGGGATCCACGCGTGCAGTTGAATCAGCGGTCAACAGTTTTCGTATCGCCAAACTGTTCGGTTCGATAGCCCCGTCCTCCCTCCCTCTTCACTTCCAGGACAAGAGCGTCGGCGGTGGCGAGAACCGTGCCGCTGCTGATTCTCGAATCAGTTGCGACGAGAACGGCCCCGACGGAGGTGGTGACGGTGATTTTCCAGCCGGGAGTGCTTTCCTCAGTATAAGACAGTCCAGCCAGGCGCCTGGCAAGGCTCTCCAGATCGGAACTGGTCGCACCCGGCCGGACGATGACAAATTCGTCACCTCCATAGCGGGCGACGAAATCTCCCTCGCCCACAGCCTCCTTGATTGCCGCCGCGATCCTGCACAGGATCTCGTCTCCCTTCTCCTGGCCCAGGCTGTCGTTAGCCCGTTTGAAGTTATCCAAGGCGAGAATGATACATCCGAGGCTGCTTCCGGATGGTTTCTCCAACTCAGACGCCAGATAGGAGAGGGCGGCGTTGCGGTTGGGAAGGCGAGTCAACGGATCATGGCCGGATCGATAATTCAGCTCCTCTTTCAGGTTATCGATCTCGGAATATAAGCGCTTGATTCTGGCTTGCAGCTGATCGTTACTTTGCCGGTATTCTTTAATGCGCCGCCAGTGAAAAATGAAAGCGGCACCAAGCAGCAGAAGCACTGCCAGGATCTGGAGCCCGTAATCTGCAACGAACGAGCCTTTCGCCTGGCTGATGATCTCGGGCAATTGCCATGCAAGAGCATCGATCTGAAGACAACCGGCCAGGGCCCCAATAATTAAGACGGCAGGAGGTCGGTGCTCTCCTTGTGTCATTGCGCTCCTCCAAAATTCCGGTCATCTTATTCCCGCAAGCCGCGTGCGTCAAGAAAAGGAATGCGACGATCGGGTGAACGCGGAAGGGCTGAAAAAAAAGGCCTGCTTATCCGTGTAATCCGTGCGATCCGTTCCATCCGTGGATAATCGCCCACGGATGGAACGGATCGCACGGATTACACGGATAAGCAGGCCGATTATGCCCATGCTGCTCAATATTCCGGCGGCATGTTCTGGAGTTGCTCCAAGGTAAAGACCGGGCCGTCTACGCACACGTAGTACTTGCCGACGTTGCAGCGGCCGCACTTCCCGATGCCGCACTTCATCCGGTTCTCAAGAGTCGTGAAGGTGTCCCCTGGGGAGAAACCAAGTTTGGCCAGAACCGGAAGCGTCAACTTAATCATGATAGGCGGGCCGCAGACCAGTGCGATCGTGTTCTCGCTCGATGGATTTACCTTCTCCAGGATGTGTGGCACAAATCCGACTTCACCCTTCCAGTCGGGCGTTTCTCCTCCGGGATCCACCGTCGTGGTCAGCCTCACGTCGTCGCGACGCCCCCATTCCTCCAGCTCGGCTTTGTAGACCAAATCCTCGACGGAGCGAGCCCCGTAGATGA
>Ga0116188_1002995_pt1 | contig 12667 bp, 14 predicted proteins | sample AD_JPNTR2_MetaG_FD_89807 | JGI IMG/M metagenome (GOLD analysis project Ga0116188, IMG submission 89807) | Active sludge microbial communities of municipal wastewater-treating anaerobic digesters from Japan - AD_JPNTR2_MetaG | ecosystem: Engineered > Bioreactor > Anaerobic > Digestate | place...
ATTCTAGCGGATTTAAGATAGATATTTGTCATATCCTCTACTATTAGTTTAGAGTCTGCTCCACCTTCAGACGCCCTTATTTCAAGGGTTATTGATTCCTTTTTCATTTTATATGTTTATTTTTTGGTTAATGCAAAATTTCTCCTTCGCGAAGAATTTCCTCAACCAAAAACAAACATATTTATTGAAATCAACATAAATCAAATATACAAATTTTTATCTTAATATATATTAAAAGTTTACACAAAATGTATAAAGACAACACACCAACATACAATGTCGGAAGACAAATTGTAAATTTTAAGGATTTTGATCCAAAATCGGAAGAGACGGAATTAAAGCAAATTAAGAAATCCTACAAGAAAAACGAACTAGATAAGGGCCAAAAAGAAAAAAAGACCAAATACAATAAAGTGACCCACAAACTAGACACCCTAGACAAGTCAGAAGTAATAGATAAATTAGATTCAATAACAGAAACTATTCAATTCGAAGAATGCAGAAAAAAAGCTGAATTGATATTATCAGATTGTACCAAATATTCAATGGAAGACGGGCCAAATTCAATGAACACTGTAATATCTTTATCTGATGCCATAGAAGCCGTAACAAATCATCTCTGTAATAGAGAAGACATAGATTAACTCTTCAACCTATCATCTAGAATCTTAGCAATATTAGATCCTATCATATAGTGTATATTATTGATTGTATCAGCCTCAAATGTCTTTATATCATCCATAAACTTGAACTGAAACTTATAGGTATCTGAATCCTCAGAATCACTAGGTCTGTCTACCTTATGAATTGACACCTCTACTGTGTAGTTGTTATTTATATCAACTTCAAAATCAAAAGTGACTTTATCACAAGGAACAGTCTTAAACTTTGGATCATACTTCACATCGAAAATTGAATATTCTGTAATTTTAGCTCTTCTCATATAGTGATTTAAAAACATCGCAGGAGCTGCAATAAAATCGGATAGAATTTTTATATCTTCACCGAAATTATTCGTCTCAAGGATTTTTTCAATCTTATCCTTCAAATCAATTGGACTATCGAAATCCAATTTATGATAAATGCAATTAATATCATACAGATAAATAAAAGACTTATCCAAAATATTTCTTTTATTCAAATCAGATTTGAAAATAAACTTAGTGTGAATTATCAATGTGTCTTGAAATGATAAACCATGGATGGAAATAACTAGCTTATAAAAATCCTCATCCTCCGAAAGCTCATAAACGGTTTCCACAGATTGCACCAACCCCTCTTCCTCCTCAAATATGTCCTTAAATGTCTGCTCTATTTCAGATATTGTCATATCTTATATATCTATTTACCATAATTGAATTCAGAATAATATGGATTAAGAATTGTAAAATAGATATCCGATGAAGGACCCACATTCTGGTATCTCTCAAGAAGAAGAAAATTTTCATAAATAGTAAATCTTCTTCTATTAAAAATTTTATCTATTTTATAAGTACATTTAATACTATTTGGTGGGCCATAAGCCACATGTGGATATGTAGTTTTAATTTTAACATCTAATAAATTAGAAGATTGATCTATCGCTAGTTTAATCTTATCACAAATAGATACTAATTCGGTCTTTGGCATAAGATCTTTAAATTTAAGAGAATAGCTAATGATAGGATATCTTAATGATTTATATCCATGGGCAGCATCTACTTGATATTCATCAAGAGTATCTTGTAAACAATCACGAATGGTATTTCCAATTCGATTGTAGTAGTCTCTTTCCGATCTTCCCATAACATATTCATCCATTATATCAAATTCAAATTTTTCAAGATCTCTCCGAAAAATACCAAATAGATTCTTCTCATTAAATTTTCTTAAATGCCTCATTTGAATTGTCCAGCATATGATTTTTTTCTAAGATCCATAATTTTCTGAATATATCCATTTCTCCTAAGAAATTTAAACATAAGATTACCAAATCCGAACTCCCCGCCCTCCTCTAATCCAGATAGTCTCAAAGCTTTGATCTTCTTCCACACCGATTTAAGCTTATCGGTAAATTTCTCATATCCTATATCATTGATATCTTCCTCTAATTGATCAACAATCGACATTATGGTCGATCCCTTCTCCCGAATTCTCTCCTCATCTGGAACAAATTCAATTTTTTCAGGCTTCTTAATCCATTTATTTTTTAATAGAGAAAAGACTCCACCCATTCTACCGGATTCAATTGCCTGTTTCAAATCGCCAATATCTTGAACGGCAATTTCTACTTCATATCCACTGATGAAAATATCATTTTCGTAATTCCATTTCTTTTTAGCAAAATCCAGAAGCTTCTCAACCAATTCAACATTATCATCAACACTACTGAACTTAATGATAACATGAACATCGTAATCTGAATATTTCTCACTCCAAGTATAATTACACAAAGACCCACACAAAACCACATCTAAAATCTCAGCATTGATCTCTATATCCACAAAAAAATCTTGTGATATAGTAAGAAGACTCTTTCTAACTTCAGAATCTAAATCAAAATTGTCCCAGATTTTCGAGTTAAGATCGTCCTTAATTTTAAGGGACTCAATAGGCTCAAAATCAGACTCCCGAAATTCAAAAAATCTATTTAGTTTCATTACTACTATGCGATTTTTATATATATTAAAACTAGAACACAAAAAACAAAACTAGGAAAGTGGATTATAATTCAGACATGGGCAAACTTATAACCTTGAATAAATCCAGCGATGAATCATTAATAAATGATATCTTCAATGGAGAAGTACTTGTATATGAGGATATACAAGCATCAAAGATTTGGGTAAATTGGAATGGGAAAGAATTTACAATAAAACCAAAATCAATATCAAGCGATCCACTCAATTTGATTGATTTAGCAATTCAAAATTACTATAATCCAGCAATTAATTATTTCAATTCTTTGGATAATAGAATTAAGGGCCTGATACCCAAAAAATGGTTTTTTTGCTTTGAATATTTTCCCGACCAAACTCCAGCAAATATTGAATACCAAAGAGTACCAAAGAATAATCTAGTTTTAACTAATATCTACAAATCAGGAAAATACGAATGTAAAATAGATGAAATAGAAGAATACTCAAGACTACTAGGAGTAGAAAGTATGCCAATAATATTTCAGGGGAATCTTTCAGATGGAATGAAAGAAGCAATAAAATACTTTCTAAGCACGTCAGAAAACGACCTAGAATACGTATTTGGCGAACAATCATTTTCATTCTTTTTTTACAAAATTCTAAATCCAAGTTCCGAGAACTCATTCCTAATGAATGAGGGAGAATTTCAAAAGAATGTACAAAAGATAATAATAAGGGTTAACAACACAGATACTTCATTTGAAGTTCTAAATCCCCTATATCAAAGAATAAGTAATGAAAATTCCACAGAATACACAGATGTATATACCCTCATTCTATTGAATTTTCTAAATTTCTGCCAATCGATAGATTTAGAAGAAATAAAGATAAAGGGATCAAAAAGAGATGAATGTTACATATATCTAGTATCTAAGTTATATAATATCTATATCTCAGATGTTAAAGAAGACTTGCTGAATTTCGAATTCACAATACCAGATTTCTTTAATAAAGAAAAATTCAAAATAAATACGGAATTAATAAAGAATAAAGTAACAAAGGAACTAATAGAAGATTCAGAAAAACTGGAATATATCTATAAGGTCATATTGGGATCTCTAAATAAGAAAAAGAAAAAACCAATAGGAATATTTACGGAAAACACGGTGTTGGTATTCAATAAATTTGTTGATGAAATCAGTACTAAAATCGATAACCATCTTAATAAATTAAGAGAAATCCAAATAACAAATTCAGGATTATTAGATTTTGGAGATTTCTTTGAAATACAATTTGACAAGGATGGATCAGGAGATGTTTACCCAGAAGTGTGGGATGATATGGAGAAGGCAAGAAGTGATAAAAAGAAGGGTAAAAAGGAACCATTTCCAAATAAATGACGCTAATAACAAAGTCTATACTATCTGTCAAAAGGATTGAAAGAGAATTCATATATCAATTTCTACCATCAAAGCTAGAAAAAATATCGGAATCTAAGTTTGTGGAATTTGATGGAAAGCAACTAAAATCGGCCTACATAATCGATATTATACACAATTTAATTTTGAAATTCTATTTCAAAAAGGAGAATAAATTTCCTCTATCATCTTTGATCCTAAAAGAAAAATATGGATACATATACAACTATTATATTGAGTACCTAATTCAGAATAAAATTATAAACCTTGATAAAAACTACCTAAAGGGATCCAATTCCCGAATATACTCAATAAATGAGAATATATTAAATGGTGAGATACTAAGGTTCAAGAATAAGGAGAAGGTCCTACTTAAAAAATATTCTAAGAAATATGATCAATATGAAATTGATACCAATAATATTATTAATAAAGAAATTAAAATTAAATTAATTGAAGACCTAAATAGAGTCAAGATACAATTTGACAGAGTAATATTTTACCTAGATTCGGTAAAAGATAACATTAATAACTATAATAGAAATAGATATTCTGCAGAATCAATAAAAGAAGGACACATATTCTATCACTTCGATCAATATGGCAGAATGCATACCAATTTTACAATCCTAAAATCTTTCATAAGAAAGAATTGCCTGTTAATAGATGGAGAAGAAACATGCGAAATCGATATACCAAACAGCCAACCATATTTTCTATCAAAACTTATAGAATCATCCGATTCAAAATGGGTACATGAAGAAGAGCTGAAATTTTTCTCATCTCTTGTACAATCTGGTAAATACTATCAATATATTATTGATAATTTAAATCTAATATCAAAATCAGAAGCTAAGGAATTGACATATAAAGTTATGTTTGGTCAAAATAGAAAATCTACTGAAAGTGATATAAAATTCTCTTCTCTTTTTCCAACAATTCACAATTTCATAAAAATTTATAAAAAAGAGTATTCTGATTACAGAATAATCTCTCATCATCTCCAAAAAATGGAATCAAATTTGATTTTTAATGGAGTCGTATCCAAAATAGTAGATATAAATCCTGAAATTAAAATTGTAACTATACATGATAGCATAATAGTACAGAGAAAATGGAAAGACTTAGTATCTAATGTTCTGATGGAGGAAATTTCTAAACTTTAAGGACAAATATTCATTCTTAATAACTCATCCCTAAGAGTATAATAACTCTGTTCAGAATAAAATTCAGGACTTGAAGCAATGCCCATTAATCTAGCTCTACCGTCATAGGACATTCCACCAGAAGTAGTTCCAATACACCAAATCAAACACCCATTCGATTTAATGGAGGATACAATTGGATCAGTGGACATATCCAACTCTTCCCCATCTGAAATGAGAATAACTATGTTCATAACATCCTCTTTTCTTTCTAACTGACTCTTATCGAAGAATGCTTTTGTCAGGTTAAAAGCTCCTCGATATGAAGTAGATCCGGATGGTGATGTTTTAGACAATTGACTAACAACGCTAGCCAAAATTGATTTATCATAAGATATAGAAGCAGAAAATGGAGCAATGGCAATATCATTAAAAGGAATAACACCAACCTTCACGGAAGAGGGTCCCATATTGAGCGAATAGATAAAATCATGAGCCGCGGCAGTAATATATTCACTATTCTCAGATTCACTACCAGACCAATCCAGAAGCAGGACAATATCTGCCTTCAAACATTGTGATTTTGTTATCAAAGAAGACAATAAAATCGCTAAAATTAAGATAAATTTATGGATCATGAATCTATATATTGTTCTAAAAAACATACAAAAGTATATTTATATATACACTATGAACCTTGAAGGTAAAGATATTGGATACATTATATCTTCCGCAAGCAATAGCGAACTAATAACATATTTATATTCAAGAGGATATGAATTGTTAGAAATGAAAGATTATTATCAAGGTGAATTTAGAGATTCTATATTGGCTTGGACAATAAACAAAAACCAAGAAACAAAAAGAGAGTCTCTAGATATTATAAGACATTTCGATCATAATTGCGTAATATTTAAGGAAATAGGCAAAACAGAAGCAAAAAAAATTTTTCGAAATGGGTCGGAGAGACCACTTAGAGTAATTATGTACAACACTGATCCAAAAAACCACTCATTCATCTGTGAAGGAGTATCATTTTCATTCGTAGAAAAATCAATCTATAAATTCCCCAAAAACAGAGATGAATTCAAAAATGGAATGATTGTTGAATGCTATTCAAATAGCGGATGGATCAAGAAAACCATTTTAAATGCCGAGTTGGAATACAATAACATATACAGACTCCTATCTAAATATAATAAGGTCAGAATAACCGTCTAATTTCATATATTTGAAGTATGAAAACAACTGCTGGTATTTTCCTAATAAATAGGAATAAAGAGGTCTTAATAGGCCATCCAACCAATCACCCGAAGGACTTTTGGAGCATCCCAAAGGGGGAATTCAATCATCCATGTGACCCATTCATAGAGGCTCTTCGTGAGCTAGAGGAAGAAACAAATGTTGCCATAAACCCAAATGTCAAACACCACAAGCTAGAACCAAAGACATACAAATCAAATAAAAAGACATTACATTCATTTATCATATTCGAAGATGAGAATGATCTCAATCTATCAAAAATAGAATTAAAATGTAACTCATTTTTTGAGCGAAAGGGAAAAATGATGCCCGAATTTGATCAAATTAAATGGATAAAAATTAAAAAAGCGATTGATTTAGTACATGAAAGTCAAAAAAATCAACTTATGCGTATTTATTCTTCATTCCGATTTTAGGAAGATCATTATTTATTAGTTTAACAGTATCATCAATTGACATAGAAACTAATTTATTTAGTAGTTCCATTGTTTTGGGGTACCATTTATTATCAGGAGCGGGACGTGGATGCCAAAGATGATAACATCTAGCCTTATTTTCCGCCCAAGATAATAAATTCTTGGTCTTGAATTCTTGATAATTATCCTCTCCTCCCCACCCAACAAATCTCTCATTCCACCCCCCTATTTTAAATGCCGATTCTGTTCGATACAGAACTATACCACCACACAAATTAATCTTTTGATTGTCAGTTTCTCCTCGACCCGGACGTGATATGGAAATCATCCTATCGAATGGGAGATTGGATTCAGCCTTATCCAAATCAACAACTGAGGTATATGGAGAAACACACTCATAGTGATTCATCATATTAAGACTCGATATAAATTCATTTGGATCCATAATAAGATCAGAATCTCCAAATCCAATTATCTGTGTTGTACAAGCCTTCAACCCAACATTGAAAGCCCATGATCTATTATAAGGCATTTCAGATTCGGTAAATAAATATTTAAATCCAAGAAGAGAAAATGTAGGAAGTTTTGGAGTCGAATCTTGCTCAACAACAATAACCTCTGCCCCATTAAATCTTGTTATCCAATCAAGGACCCTCTTGAGATTGAAGATTCTTTCATTAGAATGTCTATATCCTATAATATAGGAAAATTTATATCCATCTGGTATTCTTGTATTTGCTGTGGAGAAATTCATTAATATTATAACTACGTAGATAGATATGTTTATTCTATTTTCGAATTAAAGTATTTATATATACAATATGAAATGGATAAAGAGGAAGGAATCGTTTCTAAATGAAGCAAAAATACGCGATAAATTGCTACCTAGACAAGCTCAAGAAGTAAAGAATGTATGGGGAGAAAAGTGGCTAGACTATGAAGAGCCGCACCCGACCGAAAACATCGAACAGGGAAAATGGAAACTAGAAGAGGAGGACAAAATAAAAGTCCTGAATGCCTTTTTTGGAACAGACATGGGAAAAATATTTGAATTGTTCGGAAAGCTTTCTGAAAAATTTAATACTGCTTTAATAGGATCAATAGATATTGATCTATTAACAAAAACTCATGGGGATAAAGAAAAATGGGAAACCATACTGAAAAATATTGATATCAGAAAGCCAAAAATCGACTTACTAATCCATATCTATGATTCGATATTCAAAAATCTTTCAGTAAACGAGACAAAAGCATCAGAAATAATACAAAGAGATGCAAATGGTAGGCCAGTAAAAAATGATAAGGATGAAATCATTAAACTTAAGAAAGAGGCCGGCGATCCAGTTTATTCAAACAATTTAGTAAATATTGGATCATTTATCGAATCGTATAATAGATGTTATTCTGACGACCAAATTGACATGTCCGGATTCAGATCAAATTCCAACCTTGATAACATAATAACTATGGCAAAGCAGGATCATGGGAATGATTATCAAACCAGTTATGATATTTTTGATAAAGATGTATATCTATCAATAACTCATGATCCTAAAGACATATTGAATATGTCGATAAGCAAATTTTATTCTTCCTGTCAACATCTATATAGCGGAGGATATCGAAGTAGAGTCCTAGGAAATATTTTTGATCCAAATAGTATTCCAGCATTCCTGATATTCGAATCCCCCATATTTTGGGCAAAAGAAAAAATATCTGATCATCTCCCACTTTCAAGATTAATAATAAGAAGTACTGAAACCTTCGATGAGCAATCAAAGCCAAAAATACTATTTGATAGAACCTACCCAGACAGACTAAAGACTGTATTTTGGGAAATTATAGAAAAATATACTAAAAATAAGCAAAATAGAGACGAGATTCTGGAATATGTCTGGTCACCAGACATAGACTTAGAAGATGAAGGATTATTACATGAGCCATATATGGACACAGTAAGTGTTAGAAAGGGTCTAACTATCGGGGCTAATACCAAAAACATTTACCTAAGCAGTGTCAGAGATTGGACAAAAGTTAAAATATCTCCAAAGTTAAGTTTGGAATCTATTGTAATAGAAACAGAAAATATTCCAGAAGATCTATTCAAAGTTGATCTCAAGGCAAAATGGATAAAATTCAAATTCATGTCTATCAATGATCTTTCAAAGTTCAGTAAAATAAATACAGAATCTCTAGCGTTTGATAAATGCAAAATAAACCCAGAAATGCTAAAAAATATTGGAAATCTTAAAAGACTAAGATTCTCCAACTGCGATATATCTACAATTGATATAAAGTCCCTCACGAATATAGAAGAGCTTCAATTGATATATTCTTTGGATCCGGAATCAAAAATAAGTGATGTTATTGGTAGTCTAAACATCAAAGAATTGGTTGTTTCTACAGACTTGCTAAATAATCCAGAAAATAAAAAATTCCTAAATGATCTAAAATCTAAAAAGATATCAATAAAAACTTTAGGTCCTAAGATATGAAGTATATTTCCCTATTTGAAAAATTCGAATCGACAAAATTATCTAAAGTCCTAGGATATATTTCTAAGACCGATAGAAATTTATTTTTATCCGAACTAAAAGACCTATCCAAATTAGAAGATATTGAAATGTCAAAATTATCGGATGAAATGTTCACATATTTACCATATCAATCAGGCATAAAGGTAAAATCAAAAACTGAAATGATATCTTGCCCAGATTGCTCCGGAGAAGGAAAGATAAAAAAGCCATGGGGGACAGAGGGAAATAGGGGATTTCACTACAGATATCTACCGTGTAAAAGATGCGGAGAAGAAGGAAAAATTTCTCCAAATAGAGGAAAAATAACAGATATAAAATTTTGGTTCAATACAGAGCAAAAGTACCTAGGAAAGACATGTGTAAATGGGACGGAAAGAAATCTGGATAATAGATTCGATCTCTACACAGAAGTTAAACCACTAGGCCATAATGAAGTAATGGAACTCTCAACTGGAACTGAGATAAAAATAAATATAGGCACTGTTTTAGTGGCAACAATATTTAAAGATACTAGTGGAAGGGTCTACGCTATTCAGAACACAAGAACAAGTAATTGGACACCAAATTCCTCTGAATGGAAAAAATACGGAAGTCAATATTGGAGAATAGATGGATTCAGCTATCGTGGAGCATATCTATTAAAAAGAAAATCCAAGCAAAAGGAAGACCCATTAGATTGGAATTTTGCTGTGTCAATAGGAGGCGGAAGAATCGTAACATCAATGCATCCCGTTAAAGAAATTGTTAAAGATGCAGAATTTTGCCTCATTTTAAATTTAGAAAAATTATTTAAACTCAAAGAGTCACCAAGATCCACAATATCCGATTCTAGAAAAAAAAGGATAGGAGTAAAAAAATCCAACGATGATATCAGAAATGAGAACATTCAAAGATACATAAATAAATTGGCTTCTAATTTCGAAGTATCTAAAGAAATAAGCGATGTTTCAAAGATAGTGCCTAGGTTATTTGGATGGTCAAATTCATTCTTTTTTGTTTATAGAGAACTTAATTTCCATACAATGAACGGTATAATAAATGCCTATTTTAACATATTCAAAAATATTGATGATGAGATGGCAATTAAAATACATAAGTCAGATATAAAGTCATATCTTCAAGATGGATATAATCGGACCTCTATCTATTACCAGAAAATATCTGACTCTGTAAAAATAATAAAATCAGAATGTTCCAAAGAGGTTCTAGAAAGTATGAACCTATTTAATGAATTAGGATCCACAATTAATGAGAAGATTTTAAAAACAAAAATCGAAACTCTTGGAGATTTTGAATTAATAATGTACAAATTGTCTATAATAAGATCAATGATGTTATCAAATAGATACAACATACGTCACTTGGATTACGTTCTAAGAAAATTAGATACAGATCCTAGATCCCTAAAAAATGCAATGGAAGAAAACATAACCTATATTCCTCAAATAAACAAAGATTTAAAAAGTATAATTCAATCAGTAAATAAAATGTAATGATAGAAATTGGAAAAAATAATATCTTCACAGGCTCCCAATCCTCAATCTCTGAAATTATAAAACTCAATGAGCTAATAGGGATAAATCAGATATTTTTTCATAAGGAAAATTCTAACTTACATCATTTTCTCAAAATTAAGAAAGTAAAATTTAAATCCAAAGTAGAAGACAAAATATTAAATCACCTATTTAGAATAGATGTGATAATAATCGAAGATAATGATATATATTCTCTTTATCCAATAAGAAATATCACGTCTCTACCAATAGTTATAATACAAGAAAACTACAAAATTTTATCAAATTTCACCAAATTTGATAAAATTTATAAATTCGATATTGATAGATCCAAAAACAGATATTTTAATCCTCATATAAGTTCTATCCAATTTTCAGAAGATAGACACATTATATCAGAATTAAATAGTGGATGGTCATGTGATTTATCACTTTTGAAGCAGCAGTGGATAAGGGATAGAAAGATAGAAGATATTTTCAAATTTGACTAATTATACGTATATTTGTATTAATGAATATAAAAGGAAAATTCTTATCTCTTACGAATTGGACATATCCACACGGTAGTGAAGAATGGTTGGAAAATAGATTGCCATACGGGACAAAGCGAGATGAGTATGGAAACTACTTCCTGAAAATAGGAGAAAGTAAGACCCTATTCACCTCTCACCTAGATACAGCATCTCAAGATTTCTCCAGAATCAATCATAAATTCGATGGGGATTTTATAAAATCGGATGGAACTACAATATTGGGAGCTGATGATAAAGCGGGAGTTTGCATTATGCTCTACATGATAGAAAATAAAGTTCCTGGAACATATTATTTCTTTGTAGGTGAAGAAGTAGGATGCATAGGATCCAGAAAGGCGTCAACAAATGATGAATTCAGTGGATTTGATAGATGCATTTCATTTGATAGACGTGGATATAATTCAATCATCACTCATCAAATGTGGAGCAGATGCTGTTCTAAAGAATTTGCAACCTCTCTATGTGAAGAATTGAATAAATCAGGGATGAATTATACACCAGATGACACTGGAATGGCTACTGATTCAGCATCATTTATGGGAATAATCCCAGAATGTACAAATGTATCAGTAGGATATTTTAACGAACACACTTTTAAAGAAAAGCAAAATATTAAATTTCTCGAAAAGCTATGTAAATCCCTATTATTAGTTAATTGGGAATCTCTTCCTGTGTATGAATTTGATGAATATGAATTGGAAGAAGGTGACTCAATTGCACCAATTACATCAGGAGAAGATTGGTTTTCAGATAAACTGGAGGTACATATTGGTAATAAAGTGTACTTGGCAAAGTTAAAAATGGACAGAATAGTTAAAGAAAGATCGTGGATATATGAATGGATCTTCACTACTCAATCATATTATGATATTAAAAGCGTAGATTGGGACGGAAAAACATGCTATGTAAATTACGGTAATTATCGAGAATTCATAGGTAACAGGAAGGATCTAATATACATCATAGAGGATCTATCCGAAATACCAATCAATGAGCTGGTATTATTGCACAAATTATAATCATTTTCGAGAGAAAAGATTCCACTCTGCCTCTCTTCGTCGAGAAAGCCCAACCAAAACCTTACCTCCAGATTTGTTCCATCGTTGAAATTCATCCCTGATCAATTTATCATAAGGATTTACATTTACTTTTCTCAGAAGAGTGCTCTTCCTAAAATTGAAATCTCCAACATTATAACAAAAAGAAACTAAAGCATCAAATTG
>Ga0116188_1002997_pt1 | contig 12665 bp, 23 predicted proteins | sample AD_JPNTR2_MetaG_FD_89807 | JGI IMG/M metagenome (GOLD analysis project Ga0116188, IMG submission 89807) | Active sludge microbial communities of municipal wastewater-treating anaerobic digesters from Japan - AD_JPNTR2_MetaG | ecosystem: Engineered > Bioreactor > Anaerobic > Digestate | place...
CTAAACAAGAATTAATATTCAGTGGTAATGCAAGCACAACTGGTATATATAGTACATCTAAAACATTTAATACTTACAAATCCATAAATATAACCGCTAATATAGTATCATCTTCTGTGACGTCACTTACCACAATAACGATTCCAGTAGATGATTTTTTATTGTCAACATCAAGTTCAAGTTATCGAATATCTATTCCTAGTAATGCCACAAACATAGGATATATAGATATTTATTATGTTTCAGAAAATACGTTTAATATCACAGTAACGTTAGGAGATTTTACGTCAATAGCTATTACGAAAATATACGGCATATACTGACGGGAAGGGAGTAGTATGTTTGCGTTATTAGATTTAGAAAAATTTTACACAGGAGCATATGTAGATACTGGTGGTATAGTGAGTGACAATGTTGCACCTACTCTTCCACCGATTGAAGATAAAGAAAAGGCATTAGCATACAAATATGATTACCATGATGTAACTAGCATTGTGCATCAACCTAAAACACAACTTGTTCCACTATTGGATGAAGTAACTGGTGAACCAGTATTAGATGAAATCACAGGTGAACCAATTATGGTTGAAGAAAATGTTTTGGATGAAAACGGTGAAATTGTATACGAAGATATAACAGTAACCACTTCAGTTTTGGAGTGGTTTTTTGTTGAAGAAAAATATAATGCCATTCTTGAAGAAAAACTGATTAAAAATCCACAGACAACTACTAATGAAAAAATAGAGGAGTTAAAGATTATGGATGAAACAATTATTATGACAATTGACTCTCTGCTATCAGAGATTTTACCAATTGTAATGTAGAAGGGGGGGAGGTGAATGGACTCTATGGTAACATTTATTGCAATGGTTATTATGAGAGCTGGTGATATCAGCGTAGAAAAAGGTCAGGCTAAGTATAGAGCATATTTTATCAACACATCTCTTTATTTAAGATATAAAGCAGACGTTGATACTATTCTTATGACCGATGGTTATGATTTTTGTATCGTAACCGAGTAATTACATAGGCAGGGTTGAAATATACTCTGCCTTACGACAAATCAAACTAGAAATGTCTAGTTTTCACATAAAAAGAGAGCAGAAAAATCCCTTCCAAAGAAACCTTCTGCTCTCTTGCACTATATAACAGTGACAATGTAATTATAGCACACTATGTCACTGTTTGCAATATATGAAAGGACTGGTGTTGATGTGTTATGAAAGAATTTATACTAGAAAATTGGAAAACTGCTTTATGGATATTATTTGCAAGTGGATTCATATTTGAAATTACGCCTATTAAATTTAGTCCAATATCAATGCTTTTAAATTGGATAGGAAAAAAAATGAATAAAGATGTAGAAGAAAAAATATCAAAATTAGGAGCTAAAATTGATGTAGTTCAAACAGATCTTCAAAACCATAAAGTTGAAAGTTGGAGAAGAGATATATTGAATTTTGCTGATTCAATTTCATTGGGAAGAAATAAGAGTAAAGAACAGTTTTTATATATTATATCAATCCATGATGTGTATATGAAGTATATAAAAGACTATGGTATAATAAACGGTCAAGTAGATGCCGCCTTTGAATATATACAAAAGAAATATAACGAACATCTTGAAAATAATAACTTTTATACTGGTGAGTAGGTGATATCATGAGTGGTAAAAAGAAGAAAATTGAGTTCAGTAAAAAAATATTCTACTTAGTAGCTATAATTGCAGGGATAGTGCTTATCTATTCAATGGCTTTAATGTGGTATACAAAAGACACTTCTGGATTAGCTTATTTGATACCTAGTGTATTTGCTGAGATGGGTTGTGCTACAGCTTTTTATTACAACAAAGCTAAACTTGAAAACAAAATCAAGCTAGAAAAGAAATATGGAATACATATTGATGATTCGGAAGAAGATGAAACGTAACTTTTATTTGGTGATAAAGGAGGATTTTATATGGAAAAATTTTTACAAGAATTTATTTATGCTGTTGTTTCTGTAGGCTTGCCGATTATTATTACTTATGTAATTACTTATATTAAGGCAAAAAGAGATGAAAAGCTACAAAATATTGATAATACATATGTAAAAGAAACTTTGGAAGATGCTACAGAAATTGTATTTAAAGCTGTTGATACTGTGGCGCAACAATATGTTGATGAATTGAAAAAGGCAGGAAAATTTGATATCAAAGAACAAAAAGAAGCATTGACTAAAGCAATTGATCAGACAAAAAACTTACTTAATAATGAAGCTATCAACTTGATCACTGAAAAATATAACGACTTAGATAGTTGGATACGGACTACTATTGAATCCTATATTAAGGCAAGTAAGAAGTAAATATGTTTGATTACAGTTGAGAGCCTGAAACATGGCTCTCTTTTTAAATATTAAAGAAAGGAGATATTATATGGGTAAATGCTATGTAGATGATTTAATCAAAGTAGCTAAATCTCAGGTTGGTTATCTTGAAAAGAAAAGTAATAAAGATTTAGAACATAAAACTAAAAACGCTGGTTCAAATAATTATACCATCTATGCTGAAGAATATAAAAAGTTTGCAGGTGTAAATTATCAAGGACAAAGTTGGTGTGATATGTTTGTTGACTGGTGTTTTGTTAAAGCGTTTGGTAAAAAAGATGCAGAACGATTGTTGAATGGATTTAGTGCTTACACTCCTACTTCCGCAAGCTTTTTTAAAAAGATAAAGGCTTGGATTACTGATAAACCACAAATCGGAGATATAATTTTCTTTAAAAATACTCAGAGAATAAATCATACAGGGATTGTTATTGATGTGACTAGTACCAAAGTTTATACGATTGAAGGTAATACATCTAATAGCTCTGCTGTTGTTGAAAATGGTGGTGGTGTTTTTGAAAAAAGCTACTTATTAACCAATAGTAGAATCGCAGGATATGGAAGACCTAATTATGATAAAAAGGAAGTAAATACAGAAACCAAATCTAATAGTAGTAAAAACTTTTACGAGTATTATGTAGTAAAATCTGGTGATACTCTTTCAAAAATAGCAAAGATATACAACACTACTGTAGACAATATTGTTAAGTTTAATAGTATTAAAAATGCAAATTCTATTTCAGTAGGTGAAAAGCTATTGGTAGCTACATATCAAATTTACATTGTAGTAAAAGGTGATACACTTAGTAAAATATCTAAGAAATTCTTAAAAGATGCAAATAGGTATAAGGAAATTATGGAATTAAACAATTTAAGGACTACCACTTTATCTATAGGACAAGAATTAAAAATACCAAATAATTAATATGTAAGGGCGTTGGAGAAATCCTTCGCCCTATTTTTTTATGTTATATTAATACCTTTACTTTTACCTCCTATTTGGTTATTTCATTAATATGTATGTATATTTAAATTTATACTAACAGATAAAATTCTTTTATATATTCCAATGCATCTTTTTCATTGTGAAACATTCTATCAACACACTCCAAAATCCAAGGATGAATTTCTTCTCCTTTGTTAATTCCTATTACTGGAATATGTAATTCTTTTGCTAGAAACATTTCTATTGCTGATCCAATGCTATTTGGTGCATTAAAATATGTAATCAATAAATTAGATGTCCTAACGTGGTTAAGATCATAATTCATAACTTCTTTTTCTGATTGATGTCGTTTATCAAATAGGGAAAAGTATTCACATGGATTAATAACAGTTATATCATAATCACATTCTTGTGATAACAACCACTCTTTACACGTTTCCCTCCATAGATTTTGTTCATCTAGTGTAAGTCCACTCATGCCACCACATAGATAGATTTTAAAGTTTTTCATATTAAATACCTTCCTTTGCTTTCATAAATATCATAATTTCGTCCGCCAACTCTTTAGCAGATTTCTTGTATCCATCATTATAAATAATAAAATCTACTTCATCCTGAATACCGTCAAACTGACCAACATCAGATAAACTTCTACGATAACATTCTTCTATGTCATCCCCCCGTTGTAATATCTTGATTAGTCTATCTCTACGTGGAACGTTTATGTAAAAACTAGTTATATTTAAGTCATCAATCGCTTTCATCTGTCTAAGTCCATGTGGAGTTAATACTGCAACTTTTGTATCATTACAGTCAATTATCGCACTACCATACCACCATTCTCTATAAAATCCGATTTCAGCAAAGAAATTATTCATTTGTAATTCGTGAAATTTTTCTTTTGATATAAAATGATAATCAATTCCGTCAATTTCTCCTTGTCGTGGTGGACGAGTTGTGTATGATATTATTTTCTGATAGTTATAGTGTCTACATAGTTCTTTTTCTATTGTTGATTTTCCACTTGCTGATTCTCCTACGAGTACTATCATTTGCTAACACCTTCTTCCATGAATTTATGATAAAGTTCATATCTTTTCCCTAAACTAAATAACTGCATCTTATCATCTACGCTATTCAAGAACTTACCAAAGAAACCTTCTTTACACTTAAACATTTCAGGACATCCACCTCTATATACACACTCTCTAACGCATATATCATATAACTCTGGTTCAAATTTTCTGATTTCTTCCATGATTAATCGCCACACTTCTCTAGTTCTTTCATGTGCGCAATTACAATATCTTTTTCTACTGATATTGATAAACGACTGAAAGTTTCCATCAAATCTCATATTGTTTAATGTGTTTCTATCAGGTACTTTATCATAATCAGCTCTATCTTCTCTTAATGATGCTACAAATGGAATGAACCCTTCGTGATGACGAACAAAGTGACCTATCACAAAACTCTCAACATCATATACATTAATAATTAATCTACCCGTTCTAATAGGACTATGCTCTGCCATTAAAATATCTTGTTTCCACTCACTTGTAGGATACTTACCATTCTCCTTATGTATTGTAAATAGTGCATCATCCTTAATTTCTTGCCACATATCTTCATGCCATTTAACTTCTACTCTCATTATTTTAATTCGTCCTCCAGTCTTGCCCTAATAAACTCAACACCCTCTTGCTCTAAATAAGATAAATCTTCCATTTCATCTGATTTATTTTCATAGTTAATTCTGATACACATAAATACTCCTACTCCAACAAATAAAATTATAGTTGCCAATCCTACAAATAATGCTTCCATATTTCACCCCCTTTAGTCACAGTAATCACATATCCAAGTCGGTATCATTACTGATGTTCCATAAGCATCGTCTCGTATGTATGTTCTTCTCATTTTTCTTCCACAACTGCAATATCTTATGTTGTCAATAAATAAACCTTCAACCCAATCATCTTTTTCAAATTCATCTTCTTCATAATCGTCACGATTTATTTTTCTTTGCGTAGTAATCACCCCATTTATTCTTGACAAAAATAATGATTTCCGATTTTTACTGTTCCATTGTTATTTCTTGGACTAGTGCTGAAATATACATATTTAAACCCTAGTACATTTGTTTCTTTATTTAGTACTTTATTTATACATTCATATTCACTTTCAATAGGACTTGCTGAATCTACATTTTTCCATGATGTAAATTGATATTTTTGAGATAATACTTCTTTTAATGTGTTAGGAAAGTTTGAAGAAAGCATTCTATTAAATACCACTTCTACTACTGCAATTTTTCCCAGTTCAGACTCTCCTCTTGCTTCCAACCATAGGATTTTAGCCAACAAATCTATCTCGCTTTTACTCAATTCTATTCCCCATCTATTTTTATCAGATGTAAATAATTCTACGTTTGTTAAATATTCCTCTTTTATATATCCTTCTTTATTGTCATACATTACTTTACTCCATCCGTCAGATGTACTTATTACTCCTACTTTTGTTCTGTTGTCTAGTGTTTTAATGATTTCTGATTTTGTACTAGGTTCTTTTCTGAAATTAACTCTATCTGTAGTCCAGTAATAATTGATTTCTACTTCTTTTTCTTCATCTACATTTTCTTCAGTTTCTACGTCTTTATTAACAGATAATATCTCTATTTCATATTCTCTGTTTGATAAATTAATAGGTGTTACTGAGTTTAATGTATAAGTTTGCATATAATCCAATCCTCTGTTTGTAGATACTAGTTGTTCACACGTTACAGAAGACTGTACTTCTACTGCATTGTGATCAGTAAGCATCAGGATTGTCACATATCCAATAATAAATGTAATGGATACGCTTAGTAACTTTAGCTTGCTTTTCATGTTTATTTCTCCTTTGTTTGTTTAATATATCATGTCTTGCATGATTCTATTTTTGGCAATATCATAATATTTCTTATCTATCTCTATGCCGATGAAATCTCTGCCCAATTCTTTGGCAGCTACTCCGGTTGATCCAGCTCCCATGAACATATCGAGAACTATATCGCCTTTGTCTGAACTGTTTTCTATGTAATACTTCATTAACTCTACTGGTTTTTCTGTAGGATGAAGTTTATTACCAATAATATTATCAAATTGGTGTATCATTTTACTTCCTACATTATTGATAGTTTTCGCTTGCCCTTTACGCAAGAATAATGTAAATTCACAATTTTTCATGTACCATCTGGAAGGTGTAACATTGTTCTTTTGCCAACATAGTATATTATGTAATCCAAAACCAGTTTCTCTACATATTCGTAGATAGCTTTCCATGTTTAAAACGTTGACCATTATGTAACATTGACATCCATCTTTGAGTACTCTATAAGCTTCTGGTATCCATGTTTCAGGCTTAATATCATTGTGTTCAAATATTTTACCGTCATTTTTACTGAGTATTCCTGAAGGTTGTCCTTTTTTATGTGGTTTTCCACCGCTTATAACTCTATATGGTGGATCACAGCAAATAAGGTCTATTGAATTATCTGGAATAGTTTTTAGTATTTTCACGCAATCATCATTGTATAATTTAATATTTTCACTTCCTTTCTGTCAAATATAATTAGTGTTGTATTCTTGTTATATATTTCTTGTCATGCAATAATCATTAATATCTATGTATTTTACTGGAACATAATCTAAATTCAAATGTTCTTTAGCGGCTAAATATCTACTGTATTCGTCCACCAACAATAATTCATTTGACTTTCCATTTTCATTGGTGAATGCAATAATACTAATCGACTTATCCATATGTCCATTTCTTTGATAATATTCTTTAGCCCATCTTATTTTATTTTGACGCTCACACGTGGCAAGCCATCGTGGTTTTCAGGCAAAGTCACTTATAACAATGTCTTCAATATGTACATATTCTGTTGATTCTCTGATAGCAACTACTTTCTTCTTATTTAACATTTCATTCTCCTCTCCGTTTGTTTTATATTTCTTTTCATTGATAATAACGTGGCATTACTTAATTAATTAAGCCTCTTCGTTGCTGATAATTGAATAATACCACGTTATATTATAGTTGTCAATACTTTTGTTTAATATTTCTTTTCATTTTTAATTTTTACCTGTACTTCCATGACCGCCTCTGTCTAAATTCCCAAGAACTTGAATTTCATTAAATTCAATCTTTGGTTGATGTTCTATAATGCGGAACTGACATATTCTATCATTTATGTGGATTACTGTATCTCTTAATGCATAAGCAGGAAAGAACCATTGATCATTATCTCCATTATATGATTCATCTATAATGCCCATATGATTTGTCTGAATAATTCCATAATTTTTAAATGTACTACTTCTTGGAACTACATGTGCTTCATATCCTTCTGGCAATTCCATTGCTACTCCTAATGGAATGAGTTTAAATTCATTTTTCTTTAGTTTAACTGTTTCGGCTGCACGTAAATCAATCCAATCTGATTTACCATCTATATATCTAAGTTTCTCAATCTTGTCTGTGAAATATTTAATCTTAATTTTCAATATTCTTCCTCCTTGATCTTATGTTTCTTAGGCTTATCACCATCGACGATAATCTTATGTTTTTCCTTGATTTCTTCATACATCCTATCAATATCTTCAATCTTTTTTGCAAGACTATCTTTAATAACTTTTAATTCATTTATATCATTCAATAGTCTTTGCTTAGTATCAGCGAGTGTGCACACTTCTTCTTGGTAACTATTCAGTTCCTTATCAATTCCACTTAAAGCCTTATTGATTGTATCTTGTGTATTTCTATGTATTTCTACTAACTCTTTAATTTCACCATTCATTTTCTTCGTTTTAAATTCTGACAGGTTAAGAATTTTAGCATAGGATTTAAAAATTCCTTCTAGTGTAGATACATAGCAAGGGTAATCTTCCCATACTTCGTATTCTATAACTTTGTTATTGTTTTCCCCATCTTCTTCAGTTCCAGTTCTGTAAGCTATTCTTTCTTTACTAGAGAATAGTCCCTATATTTACCTGTAATTCCATATTCACCATCAGGAAAAGGATAATTAGGTTTATTCTTAATTTCACCTAGTCTCAATATCTCATTATCAGGCACACTATCTTTTAAACTTAAAACACCTTTTTGTCTTCCTTTTGCCATTTTATTATATATCTCCTTTCATTCCGTATAATCTAATTTTTCTTTTAAACTCAATTCATATTTACTTCTATACAATATATCTTTTAATCGTGATATAAATAAAAATAATGCAGAATTATATCCTTCTAAACGATATTGTTCTTTGGTAGTTAGCTCAACTGGTATATATTCTTGTCTATGGTCATGTAGTATTTTCTCATATTCATCGATTAATTTTCTAATTTCTTGTTCCATAACTTGTTCCATATATACTCCTTCCGTCTAATCAAATTAGGCTTCTATCTTGTTAATAATCTATACCTTTTTTATATATGTGCTGATTGGTACTTGCTAATGTAACTCCATATTCAATATGGTTAGTTACTTTTAGGTTTTCTTCATATCGTCCGCATTTTATATAGTCGAAATAATCTCCTAAATATCTGATTGTTCCGTATTCTTGGAAGTATTTAAAATCATGCCCCGTATATAGTATAGTCTGTAATTCAAATCCATGTGCTATATTTGCTAATGTAAATAATTCTGTAGGTTGTAAAGTCCATTCTAATCCAGCAAATATAACACCTTTATTAAAAGGATTAGATTTAATTTCTTTAATAATTTCTATATCTTCCTTTACTAATGTTGGTTGATTTTTTAATGGTTGATTAAAACAATTTTTGCAATTAAAATTACAATTAATAGCTGAGATTACAGCCCCAATAAAGGGACTGTCCTCAGTTCTTTCGTGTTCAATAGTTTTATATCTAATTTTCAATGTTGTCACCTTCTAATTGTACTCTATCCATAAATTCAGCTTTTTTACCAATATTAAAATTATCAACACATCTTAAATATCCAGTAATTCGTTGATACATTTTTAATTTCTTTTTACAAATTGGACATTTGCTAACTCTCTCTTTAATGTAACCATGATCTTCACAATATCTACTTATTGGGGATAAACTAATATATGGTACTCTATAATTTTTACAAACCGTTTGGACTATACTTTTAGCTTGTTCTCCGCTTATAGCACCATCTAAGAAAATATGAATTACAGTACCACCACTAAATTGAACTTGTAAATCATCTTGATGTGTAAATGTTTTTGCAATAGTTTCAATTTCTTTTACAGGAATATGACAAGAGTTAGTATAATAAATATCCTTACCACTACCTTGCGTAATAATATCAGGATATAGTTTCTTGTCTGCCTTTGCCAATCTATAACACGTTGATTCGGCAGGTGTTGCTTCGTAATTGTATAAATGACCAGTTTCTTCTTGATACTGTAATAATTTTTTATTAATAAAATTTCCGACTTTTAATGCTAAAGTTTTTCCTTCTAATGATGTAATCCCTTTATCTTCACCTAAGAAATTTAGACACATTTCATTTAAACCAAGAATACCAATAGTACTAAAATGATTATCTATAGTGCCTACATAATAATCAAATGCTGGAATTAATCCTGTTCCCACTACGTTTTCTTCTAACCAATTACGCTTTATTTCAAGGCTTTCTTTTGCAATATTCAATACCTTATCTAAGTTACTAAATAGTTCATCTTCAGTGTTTGATACATATCCAATTCTAGGAGCGTTAATAGTTACCACTCCGATTGATCCAGTAGAATCGCCAGCACCAAATAAACCACCATTTTTCTTGCGAAGTTCATTCAAATTTAGTGAAAGACGGCAGCACATTGAACGAATATCTCTAATATCTAATTCGCTATTCATAAAGTTAGCAAAGTATGGCACTCCATATTTGCCCGACATTTCCCATAGTAATTTATTATTAGGATTATCCCAATCAAAACGATTGTGAATGTTATATGTAGGAATAGGATATGCAAATAATTTACCTTCACCATCACCATCCAACATAATTTCAAAGAATGCCCTATTAAACATATCTATCTCTTGTTGACATGAACCATATGTGAAACTCATTAATTCACCACCAACAATAGCATATTCATTTAATAAATCTTCTGGTGGTGTAAGGTCAAAAGTAGCATTACTAAATGCTGGTTCAGCTCCACTTCTACTATTTGAATTAATACTAAAAATAAAATTCTGCAATGACTGTTTCACATCTCTATATGTAAGTTTGTCGTATTTAATAAATGGTGCTAAAAGTGTATCAACACTATTAAAAGCAACAGCACCAGCAATTTCATTTTGATAAATTGTAGTAAGATTAGCTATTTGATTAAGTACACTATCAAAATGTTTAGCAGGAACAGAAATTGGAATATTACTTACACCCTTAACTCCTTTCATTAAAATATCTCTTAATGAATAACCGCAGCAATATAATGTTAAATCGCCTAAATCGTGAATATGTATATCGCCATCAACATAAGCTTTTGCTATATGTTCAGGATAAACGTATCTTAACCAATAATCCTTGAATACTTCTCCTTTTGCATATCTACTTAAACCACCATATGAATAAATTGAATTTGAACTCTCATTCACTCTCCAATCATTTTTCTTTAAATATCCTTCTACTATTGTTTTACTATTCATAAGTTTCCTCCTACAGTTCTGATATTGTGATTAATTCGTCGTTTTTAAGTATTAAAGGCATTTTCATTAATCCTTTACTTCTAGCCATTTCATTCAATTGTGATTGTTCACTATCTGGTAAGTCTGATAATAATTCATAACTGAATTCTATCCCTTTCTTTTTAAGTGTCTGCTTTGTAATTTCACAGTTGACACATCCTTTACTGCCTATTACTCTAATCATTATTAGCCTCCTTATATTATGTATTATTTATTCAAAACCTACTTAGTAGGAATTGTTTCATATTACTTGTTATAAGATAAAAATCATCTTTTATTTTATTAACCATTTTAAATATGTATATTTCTGTGGACTTTGTTTTTTAGATATATAATCTTTAGCATCTAATTCAAATCTAAATAGTGCCTCTAATCTATATTCACCTATATGATCAATGTAAAACACACAATATGCTTCATCATTTAAATCGTGTCTGTGATATAATTTATTGAAATCAACTACTTGCTTTGCAGGATCATTACACATAATTTTTACCTCCTAATAGAAAACTCATTTTATGTTGTTTCTAACGTTTTTAATAATCTAAAAATTGTTTCTCGATAATAATTAATATTTCTAAATGTGTTCTGCAAACTTTCAGTCTCTAATATTTCAATTTCTTCCTTAGTTAAAGGTTTAATTTTATCTTTGATTTTGTTATATGTAGTTATAGTTTGTTCTCCTTTCTTACATCACATAAAAGTTCTATTTCATCTTGTTAATATAAAAATCAAAAATATCTCTTAATTCTGTTAATGTTTCTTTATTAATTTCAAAAGAATATGTAGGTTTATTATATGGATTACCCCACGGTTTGCCACCTAAAATTCTTTGACCACTACCCGTTTCATCTACTAGATTTAAACAATATCCTTCATTACCTTTAACGATATCAAGTTTCATATAAACTCCTTTCCATAAATAAAACAGTTGTTTTATTGTATTATTTCTTGTCTATCAGTGGCTTATCATACTTATGTAATTCTTCTACTATAAGATCCTTTGGTAATATATTTCTACAAAAATAAGCACTTGCAAATGGTGTACCTTCAATTGTGGTATACATCTTATCTATTTTGTGAAATCCAATTCTTTTATCAAATGCCAACATCTGTATTCCATTCTTAAAGCAATATTGATATCTCTTATCGCCTTGTAATGAATTCATTGGTAGTAATATTGCAAATGGCTTACCTAATTCATCTAATCGCTTTAAAATCTTATCTTTAATATTGAATGGTGGATTACTCACTATAATGTCATAATCTTCTGGTTCATATGTAAAAAAGTCTTGACCTTCTTGAATTGAACTTCTTATAGTTTTATATCCATTTTCTTTAAATGAATTATAATATGCACTCCTGTTTGATGCTATATGAATCACTCTCCTTCCATAGTCTAATATTTATATTAATTCTCTCAATGCTATTTGTTTAATTACCTCTACTACAACACCATTACCTAATTGTAAACTACATCTACTATCACTAACTGGGAATATGAAGTCATCCGGTAAACACTGCAATCTTGCTCTTTCTCTTAATGTAAGTTTTCTATAGCCCTTACCATCAAATATCACATGAGTACTTCTATTAAGGCTTCCGTCTGAAGGTGTAATACACCTTGC
>Ga0116188_1003022_pt1 | contig 12599 bp, 13 predicted proteins | sample AD_JPNTR2_MetaG_FD_89807 | JGI IMG/M metagenome (GOLD analysis project Ga0116188, IMG submission 89807) | Active sludge microbial communities of municipal wastewater-treating anaerobic digesters from Japan - AD_JPNTR2_MetaG | ecosystem: Engineered > Bioreactor > Anaerobic > Digestate | place...
CCGTCTTCCTTTACTAAGTGTTTAGAAGAAGCAAATGCTTCAATACCGTAAGGAAGAGCAATAATGGCTCCCTTATCGGTTAGCTCCACAATGGTACCTTCGTGAATGGAGCCTTCTGTGAAAATGGTTTCGAATACATCCCACGGATTTTCCTCGACTTGTTTATGTCCAAGACTCAAGCGACGATTTTCTTTATCGATTTCCAGTACTTGTACTTCAAGTGGTGCACCAATTTCCGTAATTTCGCTTGGATGTTTGATTTTCTTTGTCCATGAGAGATCAGAGATATGAACCAACCCTTCCACACCTTCTTCTATTTCCACAAAAGCACCAAAGTTAGTGAAGTTGCGAACGGTAGCCGTGTGGATACTGCCAACCGGGTATTTCTCTTCGATGGTTTCCCAGGGATCCGGTTTTAATTGTTTCATTCCGAGAGACATCTTACGTTCCTCACGGTCGAGAGATAAGATGACAGCTTCTACTTCGTCGCCTACATTTAGAAAGTCTTGTGCAGTATGCAGGTGTTGCGTCCAACTCATTTCCGATACGTGAACTAATCCTTCCACTCCCGGGGCAATTTCAACAAATGCTCCGTAATCGGCAATCACTACTACTTTCCCTTTTACTATGTCTCCAACTTTCAAATTGGGATCCAATGCATCCCATGGATGTGGCGTTAGCTGTTTTAATCCAAGAGCAATGCGTTTCTTTTCATCATCGAAATCGAGAATAACCACATTGATCTTATCGTTTAATTTGACAACTTCTTCCGGATGTTGAATGCGTTCCCATGAAAGATCGGTAATATGAACAAGACCGTCGACCCCACCAAGATCAATAAATACTCCGTAAGAGGTAATGTTTTTCACTGTTCCTTCAAGTACTTGACCTTTTTCGAGGTGCGAGATAATTTCTTTCTTTTGTTGTTCGAGTTCCTCCTCTATCAATATTTTGTGTGATACAACCACATTTTTGAATTCGGGGTTGATTTTTACAACTTTAAATTCCATTGTTTTATCCACGAACATGTCGTAATCGTGAATCGGTTTCACATCGATTTGTGAGCCGGGTAAGAATGCTTCAATTCCGAACACGTCAACAATCATACCGCCTTTTGTACGACATTTGATGTATCCTTTAATCACTTCGTTATTCTGGAATGCTTCGTTTACGCGATCCCATGAACGTGTGGCACGTGCTTTTTTATGAGAAAGTACCAGTTGTCCCTTTTTATCTTCCTGACTCTCGATGTAAACCTCAACTTCATCACCGACTTTCAGATCGGGATTGTATCTGAATTCACTCATTGGAACAACGCCTTCCGATTTGTAGCCGATGTTTACGATGACTTCGCGTTTATTCATGGAAGTTACGACCCCGGTTACTACTTCTTTATCGCTGATTTTGCTCAGGGTATTGGTGTAACTCTCGATAAGTTTTTCTTTGTTTTCTTTGCTGTAGCTTTCGCTTCCTTCGGCATAAGTTTCCCAATCGAAATTTTCAATGGGAGTGACATTCTTTGTGTTATCTGTCATTTGTTTTGTAAAAAAAATTAATTAAATAAGTTAGACATTATGTTGCTAAAAAAACGGTGCAAAGATAGATTGTTTTTCTGTATAAACCAATTCTTTGCACCTTAATTTTTTGAATTTATGAGTGATAATGATTGAAATGCGATAATCGATTTTTTGTTTTTAATCGGATATTTTCTTTTCCCATAATAATCCTTCGGCCACTTTTTTGCGTGTTTCCTTTCCTGCAATAATTTCGACGAGTTGCAATGCAAAATCGAACATAAAGCCGGGACCTTTTCCGGTAATGATTTTCCCGTCAACCGTTACATTTTCGCCGGTTATATTTGCTCCGATAAGTTGGGGCTCAAATCCGGGGTAACAGGTGGCTTTTTTACCTTTAAGCAGTTCTAATCCGCCTAACACCATAGGTGCGGCACAAATTGCCGCTACATATTTTCCTCTTGTAACAAATGCTTTTAGTTGTTCTTTCACTCCTTTATGTTCGTTTAAGTTTTTTGAGCCGGGCATGCCGCCGGGCAAAACCAAAACATCGATATCGGAAAAATCCATGTTTGTAAACAACTTGTCCGCAATAACAGTGATATTGTGTGCTCCGGTCACTTTTAACTCATTTGAAACAGACACCATTTGTACCGGTATCTCGGCTCTTCGTAATATATCTACTGTTCCGAGAGCTTCTATTTCTTCGAAGCCGTTTGCTAAAAATAGGGCAACTTTTTTCATAATAATTCTTTTTTCTGTATTAATTGAGATTAAACTTATATGTAATGGTTCCTTGCTGATTGTTTCCCGATTGAATTGCATTGAATTTGGTGCTGCGTGCAGCCCGCAAAGCTTCTTCCCGAAGCGTTGGACTTGGCGTATTCGTTCCTCGTCCGATTTCGGCATGAATTACATTTCCCGCCGGGTCTACGGTTATATTAACAACCACTGTGCCATAATCGTTCACGGTGTATCGGGGTTGCACAAGTCCTCCCGGGCCCAAGCTCCGCCCGCTAAGATCATACGTCCCTATTCCTCCGCTGCCTTTAGGCGCTCCTTGTGTGGCATTTCCTGTGGAAACACCCTGTGTTCCTGCTCCTTCGGTGTTGCCTCTGTTTCCTGAGGCATTTTCCCCAAATAATCCCGACATTTGTCGGTTGATTTCTCTACGACGTGCTTCTTCCTCTCGTTGACGGCGTGCAGCTTCTTCTTCTAAACGACGTTGTTCCGCCAATCGGGCTTCACGTTGTTCTTCTTCATGTTGTGCTTTTACATCAATCGATGGTTCGTCGTTTTGTGTGATGAGTGGCGATTCGGAATCATGGGGGGGGATGGGAGGCGTCGAAATATTCGATGTTTCGGTCATCATTGGTTCTGTAGATCCTCCCGCATTTTCTTCTGTACCGAACATGACAGGGATACCTTCCAATTCCTGCGAAGGGAGAGTGATGGTAAAATATGAAAACAAGAGGATAATCAGGAGCAATCCCGAAAAAATAATTGTTCCGATAATTCCACCTATTTTTTCTTTTTCCATTATGAAATAGCGATTCTTGAAGAAAAATCCTTTAATTTGGCCGCGTCATCAATACCATTTTAAATTTATGCTTGTTTGCAATGTCAAGCACTTTCACAATTTCCCGGTAAGGAACGCTTTCGTCTGCGTAGAGCGCAACATATACTTCGGGGTTGGCACTATAGGCTGCTTGCAGAAAAGGTACAATTGCTTCAAAGGGTACTTGACGTTCTGTCTCGTTTCCGTTTGCTACGTAATAATTTAGATTTTTGTCGATAGTTATCCGTGTCAGTGGTTTGGCTTGAGCTTGTTGTTGCGATTTTGGCAACAAAACTTTAATTGAATTCGGCACAACGATAGTAGATGTGATCATGAAAAAGATCAACAATAGAAAGATAACATCGGTCATCGATGCCATACTGAAGGTGGGTTCTATCTTAAAGCGTTGTTTTAATGCCATGAAAATTCTCCTTAATTTGCCGGTTCATTCAAAATGTCCATGAATTCCATGATGCGCATCTCCATCCTATTCACGATCCCTTTTATTTGCGTAGTAAGATAGTTATATGCAAACAGCGCAATAATGCCGACGATAAGTCCGCCTACGGTTGTGATCAGCGCTTCATAAATACCTGTTGACAATATATTTACATTTACGTTAACACCGGCACTTGCCATGCTCATAAAGGCTTTAACCATGCCGGTAACCGTTCCGAGAAATCCAATCATGGGGGCGCCGGCCGCTGTCGTAGCTAAAATGGGTAATCCTTTTTCGAGTTTGGCAATTTCTATGTTTCCAACATTTTCTATTGCTTCTGTAATATCACTCATGGGGCGTCCCAAACGGGAAATGCCTTTTTCTACCATTCTTGCAGCGGGGGTATCGGTTTTTCTGCAAAGTGCCAATGCAGATTCAATTTTCCCTTCATGAATATAATCCTTAATACGATTCATAAATGAGTCATCCTCTTTTCCCGCATTACGGATTACCAAGATCCTTTCAATTAATACGTAAATAGAAAGGAGTAGCAAAACAAAGAGTACAATCATAAGCCATCCGCCTTTGATGGCAAGATCGAAAGTGCTGATTGCTGTTTCCGGGGTTTCCATGGTAGTCGTTACTTGTTGACTCATTTCCCTGAGGGTGTCGTATGCTGTTGTCGGTATTTGTAACAGATTCATTCCGATAATTTACTTTACTGATTTACTATTTTTCTTCAATTTTGTTTATCGTGTAAAGATAATAATTCAACGCGATTAATCCTGATTTTCAGGCATCTTTAAACAATTTTTATACGCTTTTATTGTTTTTTCGAGTCCCATATACAAGGCATCACAAATGAGTGCATGACCTATGGAAACTTCACCAAGCCATGGAATATGAACATAAAAATAGTTTAAATTATTCAAATTCAAATCGTGCCCCGCGTTTACGCCAAGACCAAGTTTTTTTGCCAGTGTTGCTGCTTCCACATAAGGAGCAACAGCTTTTTCTTTATCTTTCTCAAACATTTCTGCATAGGGTCCGGTATATAGCTCGATTCGATCAGTTCCGATGGCAGAGGCTCCTTCTATCATTTCGAGATCCGGATTTACAAATATGGAGGTGCGGATGCCCAACGACTGAAACTCATTTACAACATCCGTGAGAAAATCTTTATGAGTGACAGTATCCCATCCGGTGTTGGAAGTGATGGCATCATGAGCATCGGGAACCAATGTAACTTGGGTAGGCCGTATTTTCTTAATCAACGAAATAAATTCAGGAGAAGGATTCCCCTCGATATTGAACTCCGTATAAACTTTCGGTTGTAAATCGAACACATCTTTTCGTTTGATGTGTCTTTCGTCAGGACGAGGATGAACGGTGATTCCGTCGGCGCCAAAACGTTGGCAGTCAATTGCTACTTGAACTACATTCGGTAAATCGCCTCCACGTGAGTTTCTCAAGGTGGCTATTTTGTTGATATTAACGCTTAATTTTGTCATAGCATATACTCCTTAAACTGTTTCCAAGATGGATAACCTAAAAAATAAAAACTCCTGTTTATTAAAAAGTAAAGAAAATATAAAAAAACCAATATAAAGTTCGCTGTATCTAAAATTTTTCCATCTTTGTAAACCAAACTACAAAAATAATACGAATAAACCGTTTTTTAAACATGTCAACCAAAGAATTTATCAAAAACCAGGTAGAAAAGTTTTCTTCACACATTACGCCTGAGGAGTTTGCCGATTTAACGGAGGGAGAAAATTCGTTGATTATTTTAGAGGTACCTTCGAAAGATTACACACTCACCGAAATTGCACGAATCATTGAAAGTAACAATGCTCATGTCATGAGTTTATCTGTTTTGCCGGTTTCGGATGGTTCAACACTTCTTGTATCCATTAAATTGGATATTTCAGATCTTACCCCTGTATTGCGTAGTTTTGAGCGGTTCAATTATAATGTCATTTATTATTACATGAAAGAAGGTGAAATCAACGATATACAAAGAGAGCGTCTTCAGGAGTTGTTGTTTTATCTCAACATGTAATTTTGATCAATAATACGGATATGAAAATAGCGTTATTTGGCAATACTTCTTCTGATAGAGATCCTCAATTTGAAAAATATATATTTTCTGTATGTGTGGCAATAAAAAGATATTCCATTCATCTTTATCTGCCGGATATCCTTTTTTATTCTCTTTCGCCCGATATTCAAGATAAAATTCGTCCCCTGTGTATACTTTTTGATGTAACACCGCAGGTGGATATGGCAATGAGTGTGGGAGGCGATGGTACTTTTTTGCGCACGGCTTCAATAATTAGCGATATGGAAATACCTATTTTGGGAATTAACACCGGGAGATTGGGATTTCTTGCGGATATCAATTGCGATGAATTGGATGATACGTTACGGGAAATTGTAGAAAATAAATATCGAATAGAAGAACGTATATTGCTCGAAATCGACACAAATGATGAACCCAATCCTTTTGGAAGCATCTGTGCATTAAATGAAGTGGCCATTCTGAAACAGGATACGGCATCCATGCTTTCCATTCATGCTTATATCAATGGTGAATATTTGACATCGTATCGGGCTGACGGGTTGGTAATAGCTACTCCTACCGGTTCCACAGCCTATTCTCTCAGCATTGGCGGCCCTATTTTGGTTCCCACATCACCCAGCATTATTTTGGCTGCCATTGCTCCTCACAGTCTTACGGCAAGGCCATTGGTTGTAGGCGACGATAGTCGTATTTCGTTAAAAATTGAAAGCAGGAGCAAGCACTATCTGGTATCTCTCGACGGACAATCGCAAATATTTAATGAGCATACCCTTATCGAGGTTTATAAAGCACCTTATACTCAGAAAGTAGTAAAACGCCTAAACCATACTTTTTTTAAAACACTTCGTGATAAATTAATGTGGGGTGCCGATCTTAGAAAATAAAAATCGATTATTTATCCCTGATTTTCCCCTAATTTTGAGTTTCATCTTCGGTTTCTACATCAACAGAATTTTCCTGTGCGCCCACCTCTTCTTTATAGGGTAAAAATGTATCGAGTGCAAGAATCAGCAGGTAAAAGATAGCCATAAAAATGAATACTCCGATTATTCCTATACCTGCAATTTCCAGTGTTTTTTCTATAGCTTGTGTCATAATGATCTGTTTTTATGCCAATAACGGAACCAATGTTAAGATAATGCCACCTGCTACAACAGAGCCGATCTGACCTCCGACATTTGCACTGATTGCCGGCATGAGCAGGTAGTTGAACGGGTCTTCTTTCTGACCCATCTGATGAATTACACGAGCCGACATGGGAAATGCCGATATTCCGCATGCTCCGATCATCGGATTGATTTTATTTCCTTCTTTACGGAACAGATTCATGAATTTTGCAAAAATTACGCCGCCAAATGTGTCAAAAATGAATGCAAATAATCCTAAGGCAATAATGATGAGCGTATCCACACGAATAAAACGATCGGATGTCATGGTGCTGGCAATGGTAATACCTAACAACAGGGTTACCAGACTCGCCAATTCGTTTTGTGCTGCTAACGACAACTTGTTTAGTACTCCGCATTCGCGTATTAAATTACCAAACATTAAAAAACCGATAAGTGCTAACGATGACGGGGCAATGATCCCGGCTACGATCGTTACAGTAATGGGGAATGCTATCAGTGCCTTTTTCGATATTTTTTTGTTGTAGTTTCCTGCTGTGGACATCCGAATCAATCGTTCTTTTTTGGTCGTCAACAATCGTATTACAGGAGGTTGAATAATGGGTACCAGAGCCATATAAGAATAGGCCGCTACAGAAATAGGCCCGAGCAGATTGGGCGCAAATCGTGAAGCTACTACAATAGATGTGGGTCCGTCGGCTGCACCGATAATTCCGATGGAAGCAGCTTCTCTTAAATCGTACCCCAACAATGAAGCAAAAATCATGGTCATAAAGATACCGAACTGAGCGGCAGCTCCAAACAACAACAATGATGGATTACGAAATAGTGGCGAAAAATCAATCATTGCCCCAATGGCAACAAATATCAGCAGAGGAAAGATTTCGGTAACTATTCCTGCATTAAAAAATGTATTCAACACTCCTTCCACGGCTTGTCCCGTAGCAGGATCTATTTGTGTAATTGCCGATGAGAAGGGTATGTTTACCAAAATGGCTCCAAACCCAATTGGCAATAATAAAGTGGGTTCATAATTTTTGGCAATAGCCAAATAAATAAGAATGAGCCCGATAGCGATCATAACCAAGTCCTGCCATGTTATTGACGCAATTGCAGGCATTAATTGCTCTAATCCCATAATAATTTCTCCATTAAACAGTTAACTATTTTGAATTATTCATTTCCAAAATTTATTGTTGTTCCTCAGTTTTCTGTAGCGGGTAAAACTCCATCCTTTTGGATATTGTTCAAAAAGAGGGTTTACGAGTAGCGGGATACGGTTTTATTTTACTTCATCAGCGTTAGCCCAAGAAACCGAGCATAATACCGGCAGCCACAGCCGATCCGATCACTCCGGAAACGTTGGGTCCCATTGCGTGCATCAACAGATAATTGGAGGGATCGTATTCTAATCCGATTATTTGGGAAATTCGAGCTGAATCGGGAACAGCCGATACACCGGCATTACCGATAAGCGGATTGATTCTGTTTTCTTTTTTCAAAAATAAATTAAAAATCTTAACAAAAAGAATTCCGGCTATGGTTGCAATAATAAAAGATAGCGCTCCAATAATAAATACTTTAACGGACTGCGCCGTTAAAAAAGTGGTAGCTTGAGTTGACACACCTACAGTTAATCCTAAAAGGATAGTGACGATGTCGATTAGCGGCCCGCGAGCGGTTTCAGCCAATCGACGTGTAACGCCCGATTCTTTGAGCAAATTTCCGAAGAATAACATCCCCAATAACGGGAGTCCTGATGGGACGAGGAATGCGGTAAGTAACAATCCTACGATAGGGAATAAAATTTTTTCTGTTTGTGAAATTACTCTGGGTGGGGTCATATGGATAACGCGTTCCTTTTTAGTAGTTAACAGCCGCATGAAAGGAGGCTGTATAATCGGTACTAATGCCATATATGAATATGCAGAGACAGCTATTGCCCCCATTAAGTTGGGTGCTAATTTTGATGATAGAAAAATGGCTGTCGGTCCGTCGGCTCCTCCGATAATTCCTATTGCTCCGGCTTGATTGGGTTCAAATCCCAATTGTAAGGCAATGATATAGGCTCCGAATATACCGAATTGACAGGCTGCACCTATCAAAATAAGTTTGGGGTTGGCTATCAGTGCCGAAAAATCGGTCATTGCACCGATACCCAAAAAAATAAGCGGCGGATACCATCCCTGTACCACTCCCTGATAGAGGATGTTTAAAACTGAACCTTCTTCATAGATGCCAACTTTTAGGTTTGCTGCTTCGTCAAAAGGAATATTACCAATGAGCATACCAAAACCTATGGGAATTAAAAGAAGAGGTTCAAACTCGAATTTGATTGCCAGGAAGATAAACAATAATCCCACCAATATCATGATGATATGACCCGGTTCGGCATTGGCAAAGCCGGTAAATCCCCAAAAAGTTTGTAAATTATCTCCTAACGATAATAATGTATTCATTATATCCGGTTTTTATTCGATTACTACCAAATCTGCGCCTTCAAGAACGCTGTCGCCTTTGTTTACCAATATTTGTGTTACTTTTCCATTGGTGTTGGCAAGGATGTTGTTTTCCATTTTCATCGCTTCGAGAATCATCAAGGTTTGACCTTTTTTTACGATGTCTCCTTCTTTGCATTTGATGTCGATAATAATTCCCGGCAAAGGAGATTGAATAACGTTTTTGGTTGGCGATGCTGATGGTCTAGTTACCAATGGAGTAGTGGTGCTTTTCGGAGTGGGAGCCGGCGCGGCCTCACGACTCGGACGTTTTACACCTACCAATGGTTTTTTGGTTTTTTGTTCCAGCTCCACAGTATATGGAATGCCGTTTACTTCCAATTCTATCGTTGAATCATCGGAGTTAAGAATAACAACTCTGTACGGTGCTCCGTTAATTTTATAATTAAATTCTTTCATTGGAATATATTTTGATCGTGTTACTTGTTATTTATGAGGGAGTTGACGCAATGTGTATATTTTTGAACTCCACGGAGAATAATTCTTTTTAACTTGCTGTATGGTTAAAATGGTACTTTCTATGTCGTGCTGGTCTTCTTTTAATTCGGCTATTGCTGCCGCTATGGCTGCAAGCACTTCTCCCGACAATTGGGATTCACTTCTGGCGGCAGATAATTTTCCTCTTCCGGCTACTCTTTTTTGTGTCATATTTTTTGAAAAATTACCTGTACAATGAAAAATGAGATAAAGGAGGAATAACCCGGTGAACACTACTAACATAGAGGTAGCGGTAATTATTATTCCCAATGGATCGTTTTTTTTCATTTCTGCTATCTTGGGATTTTCTTCTATGATTGCATTGTTGCTGTTTGGGGTCACTCTTTCCAGAATGGTTGCCATCAGGTTCCCCTCTTTATCATATTTAAAACCGTCCTTAGGATAACCAAAGGTTTTATCGGCGGGAATCCCTTTGGGTACAATAATTTCATCGATCAGCGTTTTTCCATCCACATCATATAAAGCAATATAGTTTTCTCTTGTCGAGTCCAGTTCAAAATTGGTGTGAAAATTTCCATGAAACGGTTTGGCATCGGCCCAGAATATGGCTTGTTGATAAGGCTTAATCCGGGTTCTCGCGTCTCCTAACGGAATCGGATACATTTTAGGATTGTTCTTATCGGTTGTAAGATACATTCCTCCCAGATCTTGTGTTTTGGCCGTGTTGTTGTAAATTTCAATCCATCCGTTGCGCTGACCAAATTCGTCTATCATGTTGGTTTTATTATTAACCATAACTTCATTGATAACCCATGACGGATTTTTTTTCTTGGTTGAACAACTGCCGAAAGTCAGGGTAATGGCAAGGAGCAGGAATCCTATTTGATTAAGTTTTGTCATAATTTTCCGCTTATTATAAAGGCAAATTATCGTGCTTTTTGGGAGGATTCACCAATTTTTTTGTTTGCAATTGCTGTAAAGCGCGAATGATACGGAAACGCGTATTTCGAGGTTCAATAATATCGTCGATATAACCATAACGCGCAGCATTATAAGGATTAGCAAATAATTTGTTGTACTCGTTCTTTTTTTCTTCTATAATAGCTGCCTGTTTTTCGGGATCCTTTTCTGCTGCAATTTCTTTACTATAGAGTACTTCTATTGCACCCTCGGCACCCATAACGGCTATTTCGGCACTCGGCCATGCATAATTGATATCGCCGCGAAGTTGCTTGCAACTCATAACAATGTGTGCTCCACCATACGATTTTCGTAACGTCACGGTAATTTTGGGAACAGTGGCCTCGCCGTATGCATACAATAATTTGGCTCCGTGACTAATTACACCGCCGTATTCTTGTCCTGTACCGGGAAGGAATCCGGGAACGTCAACCAACGAAACGATCGGAATGTTGAATGCATCACAAAAACGAACAAAACGCGCACCCTTACGCGAAGCATTGATGTCGAGTACTCCGGCAAGATATTTGGGCTGATTGGCTACGATACCAACCGTTTGTCCGTTAAAACGGGCAAATCCCACGATGATGTTTTTTGCATAATCGGCGTGAACTTCAAGAAACTCACCTTTATCGATGATAGCACCAATCACTTCATACATGTCGTATGGTTTATTGGGATTGTCGGGTATGATTTCGTTTAAGCTGTCTTCCAGTCGGTCAATCGGATCGTCATTAGGGAACAGAGGAGGGTCTTCAAGATTGTTCTGAGGAAGAAAACTGAGGAGTTTGCGGATAAGTTTCATACCGTCTTCTTCTGTTTGCACAGCAAATTGTGCTACTCCCGATTTTGAAGTATGTACCGATGCCCCTCCCAATTGTTCTTGAGTAACATCTTCTCCGGTAACCGTTTTCACTACTTTGGGGCCGGTAAGGAACATGTAAGATGTTCCTTCCGTCATAATGATGAAATCGGTTAGAGCGGGTGAATAAACGGCACCTCCTGCACATGGACCGAAGATGGCCGATATCTGAGGTATTACGCCGGATGCCAATATGTTGCGTTGGAAAATTTCGGCATATCCTGCCAATGCATTGATTCCTTCTTGGATACGAGCTCCTCCGGAGTCATTGATACCAATAAGCGGAGCGCCCATTTTCATGGCCTGATCCATCACTTTACATATTTTCTTTGCCTGCATTTCGGAAAGTGAACCGCCGAAAACCGTAAAGTCTTGTGCAAAAACATAAACCAGACGCCCTTCAATAGTGCCGTATCCGGCTACAACGCCATCACCAAGATATTTTTGGTTTTCCATTCCGAAGTTGTGGCAGCGATGTTCCACAAACATATCGAATTCTTCGAAACTTCCCTCATCCAGCAGCATGGCGATGCGCTCGCGCGCTGTATATTTTCCTTTCAGGTGTTGGGATTCTATTCTTTTTAAACCTCCTCCCAAACGAGCCTTTTCACGTAACTCTATTAGCTCTTTTATTTTTTCGAGTTGAGTGCTCATATCTATGGTTATATTTTTTGAAAATGGATAGTAAAGATGTATTTGTTTTCTTATTAGCGATATATCGAAATTTTTATTTTGGATGCTCGCAAAGTTCAGTTAAAACGCTGCCTGTCGATTTGGGGTGTAAAAAAGCAATATTCAATCCTTCTGCCCCGGGTCTGGGGTGTTGGTCGATCAAGCGGATGCCTTTGGCCTCCATTTCTCTCAATGCTTCTTCCACATTTTTAGTAGCAAAAGCAATGTGATGTATGCCTTCTCCTTTTTTTTCGATGAATTTGGCAATGGTGCTGTCTTCGCAGGTTGGCTCCAGTAATTCAATTTTGGTTTGTCCGATCTTGAAGAAAGCTGTTTTTACTTTTTGATCCTCTACTGTTTCAATGTTGTAACATTTTAGCCCGAGAACTCCCTCGTAGTAAGGGAGTTGCTCTGCTATGCTTTTAAC
>Ga0116188_1003023_pt1 | contig 12599 bp, 12 predicted proteins | sample AD_JPNTR2_MetaG_FD_89807 | JGI IMG/M metagenome (GOLD analysis project Ga0116188, IMG submission 89807) | Active sludge microbial communities of municipal wastewater-treating anaerobic digesters from Japan - AD_JPNTR2_MetaG | ecosystem: Engineered > Bioreactor > Anaerobic > Digestate | place...
AGCTCGCGGTTCTCCAACAATTTGAGAATGGCCAGCCGTTGAGGGTGGCTGAGCGCCTTGAACAACGTCGCCAATTCATCGAGTGTCGCCATAGCTGACCTCCTCCCATGTTTGCCGGTATGCCTCCAATTGTGGCCGCGCCGACGCGATGACTTCAGATCTGTCTCATGGATCACAAACTAAAGTTCAGACGTCAAGGCCAGCGTCTTTCACCAACCAACAGCTCTGGTAACCCTCAAGCGTGATGACGGCCACGCTCTGGCTGATGGGGAAGGTACTGCTTCTGAGCAGATCGTGGCAGCTATGACGAGCCTTGAGGAGGGCGGCGTTGATCTGGACGGTTTGGGGTTGCGCGGTGATGTTCTGCAAGCATAGCACGGGCCGTCCGCCGGTTGGCGGAGTGCGCAGGACCGCGAAGAGCGCAGGGCCAAGGTCGAGCAGGCGCTGCTCCCCATCCGGGTGGAAGGCGGGTTCTCCCCGACGCAGCCGGAGCATGGTGCGAAGACTTTCCAAGACATGTCCCGTGTGCTGCTGCGGATCTGCGAGGTCGGCTTCCAAAGCTGCCAGGTCAAACTTGCGGCGATTGAAGGAGCGTGCCTGTCCCGTCGCGGCGAAACACTCGTGGCAATTGCGCGAGCCGAAGAGGCTGTGCACGTAAATGCCCGGGACGCCGGCGAGAATCAGCAGGATCGCTTGCGACGCCAGGAAGCGCTGCGTATCCACGGCAGGGTCTGGCTTCTCCGGATCGTTGAGAAAATCGTAGAGGGTAATGTTCAGCTCATAGGGGCTGACGGATCCATCGGAATTGGCTTTATAGGAGACTCTTCCCCCGTGCGCCAGTGTCTGATCAGCCAAAGCTTGCACCTGCGCCTCAGTTAAAAATCCCCGTGCCGGCAGGACCCCAAAACCATCATGGGAGGCGATGAAGTTGAAAAAGGTGGCCCCGGTCGAAGGCGGTTGGAGCGCCGCCGCCCAGCGCGAGAGAACGGTCGCGTCGCCAGTCTGCAGCGCGTGCAGCGTCAAAGGCGCCAATGAGAAGTTGTAAACCAACTGCGCCTCATCCGTGCTGCCCGTCCCAGGCAACGGCGCGCCGAAGTAGCTGATGTTTTCGGCATGAGGAACGTTGGTCTCGGTGATCAACAACACGTGCGGGGCAACGGCATCGAGCACCGCACGCCAGAGTTTGATCAGGGCGTGCGTCTGGGGCAAATGAATACAGGGTGTGCCAATTTCTTTCCAAACATAGGCGATCGCATCCAGCCGGATGATCTCGGCGCCGCAGGCCACGTAATGGAGCAGCACGTCTGTCATCTCCAACAACACTTGGGGATTGGCGTAATTGAGGTCAATTTGATCCTCGCTGAAAGTGGTCCAGACGTGCCGCAGCCCCTGTACGGTTTCCACCGGCGTCAGCAGCGGCCGTACGCGCGGCCGCACTACTTGCGAGAGATCAACCGTCGGATCAACAGTGATGAAATAGTTGGTATAGGGCGCTTCGCCCCGACAGAAAGCTTGAAACCAGGCACTGCGCCGGGAGACGTGATTGGCGACGAAATCGAACATCAGCCGGTAATGCTCGCCCAATGCGGCAATGTCCTCCCAATCTCCGAGCCTCGGATCCACCTGACGATAATCAATCACCGAAAAGCCGTCGTCGGAAGAATAGGGGAAGAACGGCAAAATGTGCACCCCGTTGAACGCATCACTCAGGTGAGCATCCAAAAACCCACGCAGGGTGCGCAACGACGGACAGCCCGCCTCCTGGAACTGGTCGCCGTAAGTGATGAGGATCGCATCTCGTTCGCTCAGACGCTTGGTGGAAGATCTCTCAGCAGGGTGCCGTGAGGGCGACTGCGCAGCGCGAAAGGCCTCCAGACGCGCAATGAGCACGGATCGCACCTGTCGGGCGGTGTCTTCTCCATAAATGAAAGTGAGTAACCGTTCGATTCTGGCAAGAGGATCATGCATGGACATGCTCCTTGAAGGAGATGCCTGACCACTGATGAGCCAGGCAGGGGGGTGTTTATACGGTCAGCGACCGGTCACCCAATGCCACTTCCAGCAACAGCGCTGCTGTCCACGAAAACGTTTCAGCGCCATACCCAGCGTCAGTCTCAGGGTCGAAATACTCGCGAAAGTCGTCCACCGCAGGCAGTTCAAGAATGGCCTGCCGCAGGCGTTCAGCGTGCGCGGTGTAGCCATAGGCCTGCAACCCATGGGGCAACAGCCAGTTCATCTGGATCCACACCGGGCCACGCCAATAGCGCCGAGGGGATATCCCGCGGCGAAGCGGTCGTAACTCGCGGCGGGATAGCCAAGGTCGCTTCCCACAACATGGCAAAAGGCCGGGCCCCCCAGATAGGTGAGCATCCGCTCCGCGCGCGCCGCATCAGGAATTCGGGCATAGAGGGGCGCAAAACTGGCCACCGCGGGCATCGGGAAGGAGGTTTCGGCAACCAGATCATAATCGACATAGTAACCGTGGGTGTCGTTTTATAGCTTCCGATTGATCGCCGCTGCAGTTCGGGTCGCGCGCGCCTTAAACGGCGTCGGATCCTCGCCGAGCAGCTGCGCTAATTCCGCCAGATCTTGTTCGGCGCGGCAGAACAGCGTATCGAACAACACATCCTGTACCACGAAGGGGCAACCATCGGCAAGGATGCGTCGATCGTCGCAAGCGCGTTGGCGGAAGAAATCCACCAGGAAGATGTAATGGTCGTAGTCAAAATCCAAGGGCCGCTCAGCCGCGGCTACGGCCTGTGTGTCGGCGCGGCGGTAGGAGGGGACTTGCTCGGGGCGCAAGTTCATGCGCTGGAGCACCGGATCCCACAGCGGGGAGTTATCCTGTCCCGATTCCCACGGATGATAAATGACGACCAGCCCCTCGCCATGGGGGTCGCGCTCGCGGTAAAGATAATCATGCCAGGCGACAAGACGGGGAAACATCTCGGCGACGTAAGTTCGCGCCCGCCTCTGAATTGCAGCGGTTGCGGGAGGAGCGGTCGCGCAGCGATACAGATGGAGCACGGCGATAGCATGAACAGGCGGTTGGACAATACCGGAGGTGGAGGACCCCCATAGGCGCCTGGTTGCTGCGCTCAGTCTGTCAGAAAACGGGGCCAGGAAAGTAGGGCAAGTGGGTGTGGCGTTGTGGAAGACGATGTGGGGCGCCCGTCCATCACGCCACTGGACGGCGAAGAGAGACCGCAGCTCCTGTTCAGCCCGTTCCAGATCGTAACGGGCATAACCCTTCGCGATGAAGGCGGAATCCCATGCCCATTGGCAGAGATATTGACGTTGCGCAGGCACGGTGAAATGACCCTTCCAGTTGGCGTCCAACACCTCGCGGGCGCGGGCCAACAGTACAACCAGGTCTGGCACGTGCGTGTTCACAGACGGATGTCCTCCAGTAATCGGGCTAGCAGCGGCATCACCGCTTCATAGGAATAGTGACGCCGGGCTTGTTCGTAGTTCCATTCTACCACAGCTCGCCGCCGCACGGGATCCATGAGTGCAATGATGACCGCCTCTACCACGTCGGCGGTGATAGCAGCAACGTCGCGAGGGTCGGCAGCGTCTATTTCCACCACATCGAAGCCCTTGGGCGCGAGATCAGCCACATAGACGGGGTAGCGGTTGACCAAAACCGGCAGGCGGAAGTAGAACGTTTCCAGCAGCGCATTGCCAAAGCCCTCAAGCAAGCTGGGATAGGTTACAAAATCGGCGTGAACGTAGGCATCCCACAAGGCGTAGCGCTGGCGTCCGGCGTTCATTCCCCGCCAAGCGCCGAAATGTTCCGCCGCGTAGAGCAGCGGCACTCCCGCCTGCATTGCCAGAGTTTGCAGCTGCTCCAGATAGGCCAATCCCTCATCGCCAGCGTGATGGCTGATGACCAGCACCGGCTCCTTGCCCCGCAGCTGCGCGCGAGCGTGCGGTTCGTACAGGCGACGCACGAGCTCGATGGCCAACTCAATGCCCTTGCGAGGAATGACCCGCGTTGGCTGCATGATCAGCAGCTGTTCCTCCTCCAGGCCCAGGCGCGCGCGCAGGTCGTGGTTGAAGGCGTTCAGCCCTGGCGCGGCGACGGCGTAGTCAAAGATATTGGGCAAAAGGGTCGCGGACACGCCTCTGCGCTCCCACAAGGCCTGCTGTGCCAGTGAATTGATGACCAGGTGCCGCACCGTAGGGAGCGTCGGCGGGAAACATCGTGCCAGGATCTCGGGAATGCAATTGAGGGTAAAACGCTCCCGTTCCCAGGCGAGATCGTGGTGGTGGGCCAGTGTGGGAATGCCGGTGTCCGCGATGAAATCGGTGAGTGCTACCCCCAACGGCACGTGCATGGGGATCGCTAAAGCATTCTGGACGAAGAGCACTTCCACACGATGCTCCGCAACGAAACGTGCCAGCGCCTCTTGAAGTCGGCGCGCCATGGCCGCCACGCGCTCCAGCAGCCCAGCGACCAGCTCCGTGGTCCCAAAGCAGTGCTCCTGAATCCAGAGGGCCTCCGGATGCGCAAAGTGCATCTCAGGCACGAGCACGCCCGGCGCAAAGTGCTCATCCAGCTCCCCGGCGCAATAACAACAGGTGTGACCCAGGCGCTGCAAGATGGTCACCAGCTTGCTGATCTCCAGCGATACCCCATCGGTGCCGGCAATGCGAGTGGAGACAAAACCAATTTTCATTGCGGATACAACGCTTGCTCGGTCTCGGGATCAATCCAGCGGATGTGTTCGGGTGGGAAACGCAACCACACATCGGCATCGGCGTGCGCGGCGAAGGTAGGATGGGTCGAAACTTTCATCCGATGCTCGCCAAACGCGATGGTCAGCAGGTTTTGCGAACCCAGAGGCTCCACCACCAACACCTGCGCTTGGAGAGCGTCTTCAGCCGGGGTCGCCAGGGTCTCCATGTTCTCCGCGCGGATGCCCGCTACAATGGGCTTCCCATCGTAGCGGGCGAGCAAGGGTTGCATTGACGGCTCCGGCGTCAGGGAGAAGTCGCCGATCCGCACGATGGTGCGCCCGTTTTCCCGCTGCACCTGCCCCTTCAGGAAATTCATGGGTGGCGTGCCGATGAAACCGCCGATGAAACGGCTGGCAGGATAATCATAGACGGTCTTGGGATGGTCCACCTGCTGGATGATACCATCGCGCATCACGGCGATGCGATCACCCATGCTCATGGCCTCGATTTGGTCATGGGTGACGTAGATGGTCGTAGCGCCAAGTTCCGCGAGCAATCGCTTGAGCTCCGCGCGCATTTCCAGGCGGAGCAGGGCATCCAGGTTGCTAAGCGGCTCATCCATCAACAGCACTTGTGATTGCATGGCAATGGCGCGGGCCACGGCCACCCGCTGCCGCTGGCCACCGCTCATCTTAGAGGGGAAGCGCTCCAACATAGCCTCAATGTGCAACATCTCGGCTGCCTGGCGCACCCGCTGCTCAATTTCGGGTTTCGGCAGTTTCTGCATTTGCAGGCCGAAGGCGATGTTGTCAAAGACGCTCATGTGAGGGAAGATGGCATAGCTCTGAAATACCATGGAGATGCGCCGCTCGCGGGGTGGCAGGTAGGTGATGTCCTTGCCGCCGATGCTGATCTGTCCTTCATCCGCCATACCCAATCCGGCAATGGCGCGCAGCAAGGTGGTTTTGCCACAGCCACTGGGTCCCAGAAGCACCATGAACTCGTGATCGGCGACGGTCAGAGACACGTTGTTCACTGCCACGAAATTCCCGAAACGCTTAGTCACATTCTTAATTTTGATCTCCGACATGCTTGTGCTCCTTGAAAGATTGACGTCGTTCCTGGCATCATTTGGTGACCTGCCCCCACATGTTGAACAGATATTTACGGATGGCGAAGATAAAGATGACCGAGGGCAATAGCATGAAGAAACTGCCGGCGAACTTATAGGCCTCACTCGATTGTTGCAGCGAGACCAGCACCTGCGCCGGAAGGGTGCGATTCTGCACCGTCAGCACCGCTGCGGCGAAAACCTCATTCCAGGACGTGACAAAGGTGAAAATGGCGGAAGCGGCGATGCCGGGGAGGACCAGGGGTAACACCACACGCCGAAATGCCTGTATCGGCGTGCAGCCGAACACTTGAGCTGCCTCTTCCAGCTCATAAGGGACGCTGGCAAAAACGCTGCTGATCACGAGGATCGTCGTAGGCAGTGTCAGAGCGGTATGCATTAACGCCAGGCTGTAGGTCTGATCGAAAATCCCCAAGTTGATGAAGGTCACCGCCAGGGGAATGGAGAGAATCACCACAGGGAAGGCGCGCACGGCAAGAATAGCGAGGCGGAAGCCTTCCCGTCCACGAAACACATAGCGTGAGAGGGCATAGCCGGCAGGCGCCGCGATCAACGTTGAGAGCACAAGAGTAATGACAGCGACGATCACACTGTTGATTAGACCGGGGACGATGCCCCGCGATTGCAAGAAGAAGCGCATGGTATCGAAGGAAAAGGGGATAAAAGGCATCACGCTCTTGGGATAAGAGCGCACCACTTCAGGCGTGGTGAACGCCATGGAGGCGATGAGCCAGATCGGGATGAGGATCCATAGCACGAGCACAATGGCCACGAAATAGGTGAAGGTGCGACCAAGCAACATCCGGCGGCGGGCGCGTTGGCGCACGCGCGCCATCTCATCCACAACTTGAACGACGGGAGAGGGGGTATCTGCAGCTGTCATAGACTAACCTCCTCTTGGCTGCGAACCAAACGCAGATAGATGATGGAACTAAGCATCGAGAGCAGCAGGATCAACCCGGCGTAAGCCGAGGCAACATTCATATTACGCAGGGTGTAATATTGCCGATAGGTCTCGTTGGCAAGTACGGTCACCACCTCGCCGCCGGAAAGCGCGATCACCACGGCAAAAACCTGAAAGGCAAGGATCGTGCGGAGAATGAGGGCGACTTGCAGGCTAGGTTTGAGCAACGGCAGGATCACTCGCCAGATGCGTTGCCAGAGCGAGGCGCCAAAAATCTCCGCCGCTTCCAACACCTCCTGAGGGATATTCTGCAGCCCTGAGACGACGATCACCATTACAAGGGAGGTGGCCCGCCAGACCTCGGCCAGCCAGATGGCGATGATAATCCAGTGGCGCGTATCGGCGGAAAGAAACACTTGCGGGATACTAAGCAAGCCCAGAGCTTGCAGCAGGCTATTCAAAAAGCCATTTTGGGTGAAGATGGAATACCAGACGATGCCCACGGCCAGGTCTGAAGCCGCCAGCGGGATAGCGAAAATCGCCAGGAAGAGATCGTTGAACTTAAGCCGGGATTGGATTACCAGGGCCATGCTGATCGCCAGAATAAATTGCGCGGGGATGATGATCACCGTCAGGAGCAACGTCGTACCCAAGGCCGGCTTGAAGAAGCGGTCGTTGAGCATCCGCTCAATATAGGCGGTGGTGAATTGCCCAGTATCGCCTGTATCAATGCGTCCGCTGACCTCATCCCCGTAGATCTGGAGCGCGCGTGAGGGTGCCCAGCCCTGCACCGTCTTGTCATCACGCTGGCCTGCGACGAGAAACCAGACTTCCAGGATCGCCTGCTCCTGGATCGTGACCGCGGTCCCGCTGCTCAGTTTACCGACTATGGCGCTTGCCGAGCTCGGTTCGGCATAGAGGCTGGTGAGCGGGTCGGCGCTGGCACCGAGTTTGGAACGCACCGTGCCGCCGACAGGGCGCCCCTCCTCATCGGTGCTGCGTACCCGAACGCGGCTCTCGGCTGCCCATCCCATGACCATCTTGCCATCAGGGTCTGTTCCTTGCACGTGGAACCAAACCTCGGTGAGGGATTCTCCGCCGGACTCCGTCACCTCCGTAGCCACGACGCTCTGCCGTTCCAGCAACTTCACCGCTGTCCCTTGGGGCAAGGCTCCTGCAGCAAGACTGCTGCTTGTGGGCTCCTCCCGCAAGGCGAGCAAGGCGTGCTCATCCCAGATGGCCAGCCGAACGGCGCGCACCATAGGCAAGGCAAAAAAGACTGCGAGGTAAATCAGCGAAGGCAGAATCAACACGTAGGGCGCCCATTGGCGTTTCCGGCGCCGCTTGGTCTGGATAACAGGTTCAGTAGTCATTGCCCTGCTCCTTCAAAAGTCAGACGGGTTTGTGGTAAAGCGCTTATGAAGTTTAAAAAAATAATCCGGTAATAAGCGGGATTTTGCCCTATCCCTCCTGCTCCCCTTCCACGGTGGGGCAGGAGAGCGCTTGGGCCCGATTTCACCGTCGAGGAGGCTTTGATATCCGTTTTACGTAGATTCGCAGTAACGACAGATCTAGACGGTGCTCAGGTGTCGCACTATTGCCGAATTAAATTATGAAAGTTCATCAGCGCCGTCAACGCCGCGTTAAAGCACGTAACTACGCTCAGAGAAGTGGGGAATTTCAGCAAACTATGGCTTTCGACGTAGTCGTGGCTTAACATTCATTCCTGACCGATGACCGGAAGCCGGTAACCGCAACTTCTTCCAAGAAGCCGGTCTCCCAGTCATCGGTCAGTCAACAAGGAACCGGAGGCGCCTAGCGCGGCTCCACCTGGCAGGGTCCATCCGATGGCGGATCGGGCGCCCAGCAGCTCGCGCCCGTCTCATTCATCAGCGCCTGCAAATTACGCCCCTCTTCCTGGAGTACGGCGGCAATATCCTCACCGCCGAAGACCACGCGGTCAAAGGCATTACGGAAGATCTGGTTGATCTCCCCGCCGCGCGCACCCAGTCCAACGGGCAGCAGAGCGGGCAGCGCATTGGGCGCGTTTGCCTGAACGGTCACCGCTGCGAGCTCCAGTGCCGTACCGGCGGGCAAGTTAGAAGCGTTCACCCCGCCCACGACAGGGAAGAAGCCCAACTCCCGCAACACCTGCTCCTGGACACCAGGCCGGGTGAGATAGTCAATCAAAGCCGCGGCATTCTCAGGATGAGGCGCCGTCTTGGGGATGCCCAATCCCGCCACGACCGGCATAAAGCCCAGGCCTTTGGGCCCCGCCGGCGCTGGGAAGGCGACAAAGTCGTCGGGTTTCTCATTGAAGGCATTCAAGAGGCGTGCAGTATGGTCAAAGGCCACCCAGACATCGCCGGCCAGCAGCGGTTCTTGCATGAAGCTATAGTTGATGGACTCGGGGTGGACGTAAGGCCACAGGTCATCCCGAAGCCAGGCCAACATCTCCTCGGCTTCAGCGCTCTGGAAACGGCTGACCATGCCGCCGGTGAAGGAAGGCCACATGTAACCCTCCAGGAAGCGGTGAAACAGCCCCGCGTGAGGGAAACCACACAGCGCTTTGCCGGTGCCTTCATAGATGGCCTTGCACCACTCGCCTAGCTGCTCCCAGGTGAGAGCGTTGAGGTCGGCTCCAGCCGGCAAATAGGGCAACGCATCCTTATGGGCAGCCATGATGTAGGTCGCCTGTATCCAGGGGATGTAGTAGAGATAATCCTCAGTGCCTAACAGGCCAGTTTCCATGAATGCCGGCGCAAAGCTACGATTGGTCGACAGATCCTCAGCCAGATCAATGAGGTTGACCATAGCGTTGGCTTTCTGCAGCGGCGGGAAGGTGCCGTGCAGCGCCCCGATCACATCCACCGTGCCCTTACCGGCCTGTGCTTCAGCCAACACCAAGTCGAGCAGGGGGCCTTCCTCGGAACCGACCACATCAAAGCCCGCTTTGGTGAGGATCGCGCGGAATTTTTCCTGTTCCTCGACTGGGACAAACTGCGTGGAGAAGAACGTGATCTCAACCGGCTCTGCCACCAGCGCCGAAGCAGGAGCTTTGACCTGGCAAGGGCCTTCCGAAGGCGGATCCGGCGCCCAACAAGCCGCCCCGGTCTCATTGATCAACGCTTGCAGGTTGGCTGCCTCTTCGCTCAGCACGCGAGGGATCTGCTCGCCGTTGAGGACCACGCGATCAAAGGCGTTGCGGAAGATCTGGTTGATCTCCCCGCCGCGCGCACCCAGTCCAACCGGCAGCAACGAAGGAATGGCGTTGGGCGCATTGGCTTGCTTAGTGACGGCGGCCAGCTCGATGGCAACGCCGGCTGGCAACCCTGTCGTATCCACGCCGCTCACTACCGGGAAGAAGCCCAGCTCTTTGAGAACGCGGGCTTGGACCTCAGGGGCGGTCAAGTACTCAATGGCCTTCATGGCCGCCTCGGGATGGGGCGCCGTCTTGGGAATGCCCAGACCGACGATGACCGGCATGAAGCCCAATCCGGCCGGGCCTGCCGGCGCGGGGAAGGCGACAAGCTCATCGGGTTTCTCATTGAAGGCATCCAAAAGGCGGGCGGTGTGATCAAAAGCGACCCACACCTCTCCGGCCAGGAGCGGTTCTTGCATGAAGCTGTAGTTGATGGATTGGGGGTGAATGTAGGGCCACAGGTCATCACGGAACCACTCCAGCATCGCCGCGGCTTCAGCGCTCTGGAAATTGCTGACCATGCTGCCGGTGAAGGAGGGCCACATGTAGCCCTCCAGGAAGCGGTGGAACAACCCCGCGTGGGGCAGCCCACACAGCGCTTTGCCGGTGTCTTCATAGATGGCCTTGCACCACTCGCCCAGCTGCTCCCAGGTGAGAGCGTTGAGGTCGGCTCCAGCCGGCAAATAGGGCAACGCATCCTTATGGGCAGCCATGATGTAAGTCGCCTGCATCCAGGGGATGTAGTAAAGGTAATCCTCAGTGCCCAGCAAACCGGTGGAGAGGAACGCTGGCGCGAACTCGCGGTCCGACGAAAGATCTTCGGCCAGATCGGCCAGGTTCAGCAGCGCATCCACTTTTTGCAGGGGCGGGAAAGTGCCATGCAGAGCGCCGATCAAATCCACGGTGCCCTTACCGGCCTGCGCTTCGGCGGTCATCAGGTCCAGCAGCGGCCCCTCCTCTGAGCTGGTGAAATCAAAACCGCCGTCTTTCAAGATCGCGCGGAACTTCTCCTGTTCCTCCACCGGCGCAAATTGCGTCGAGAAGAATACCAGGGACGACATATCTATCATCACCAGCGGCTCCGTCGGCTGGGCCTCAGGGGTGGAAATCGTTGGCTCTGGGGTGGAGCTAGGCGTGGGACCACAAGCGCTGCCGAGCAGCGTCAGCAGCACCATGACCGCCAGAGCGTGAAACCATCTCTGTGAAGTTAAACGTACTTTCATGGAACTCCTCCTGTGAAAACGGCTAGAACAAGACAACTCTCAAGCAATGCAGCACGGATGTTTTGTTGTTTTGACCGAATTACCTCCTGTTTACAAAGATCTATGTTCATCATTTTGGCGCATTACCGCAAGATTTCCGTATAAGCAACTGCGGTTCCAAAATTACCTGGCGGGGTTCCTGGCTCTCGCCGCAAATAATCTGGATCAATTCTTCGCAAACCATCTTGCCGATCTGATAGATGGGTTGATAAATCGTGGTCAGAGGGGGATGGAAATGCTCTGCCATAGGGATGCCATCGAAACCGGTGACAGCAATATCCTTGCCCACCGCCAATCCACGCTCATGGATCGCGCTGAGGGCACCCAAGGCCATGAGATCATTGCAGGCAGCGATCGCGGTAGGCCGTGGGGTGTACTCCAACAGACGTAGCGTAGCTTCGTAACCGCTCTTTTGGGTCAAATCGCCCAACACGACCGGGCAGGCGTGGGGATCCAGGCCGTGCGTTTCCAGAGCGTGCCGTAGACCAGCGAGGCGGTGTTCTGCAAAGAACAGGTCTGGAGGAGGCGCCAGGCAAGCAATGTGGCGATGTCCCAGGCCGATCAGGTATTCACCGATCATTTGCATTCCTCGAGCGCCATCCACATCCACAAAGGAGAAGTCAATCTCACCCTCGGTGCGACCAAAGGCAACAAAGGGGAAGCCGATCTCACGCAGGTAGGTGATGCGGGCATCCTGGCGGCGGGTGCGCACAATGACAAAGCCGTCCACTTGCCGGCTTTGCACTTTCTGTCGGTAGACCTGCAGCTCCCGCTCACCCGGCTCCTGGGTAGAAACAAGCAAGTCGTAGCCATGTTCAGCCGCCATGTTGCCAATGCCAGCGAGAAATTCGCTGAAGAAGGGGTCGGAAAACCGCGGACCAAAAGTCGGAAGGATAAGGCCAAGAGTGTCCGAGCGACGCCTCTGAAGGCGCTGCGCCAGGAGGTTGGGCGTGTAGCCCAACTCCTCAGCCACACGACGTACTAACGCTTTCGTCTCAGGGCTGACGTCGTCGTAATCTGCCAGGGCGCGCGAGACAGTGGTAATGGACTTGTCGGTGCGACGAGCGATTTCCTTGAGCGTTATCGGCATGACATTTGCTCCATCGTAATGTTACACAGGAAAAGGGCAAGGAGTCCAAAACGTTTCGGATGCGTTTCCATTGTAAACCAAAACGTTTTGGATGTCAATACTTTGAGCCTCAACTTTGGCGAAAAATTCCGAGAAGTCAAGGAGCTCAACCATCACACCGAACACGCCGAGGCGTCGACGCAGGCTCATGCACAGAGAAGATGCATGGCGCCCATCATAGGTCAGAGCTGCAGTGTGGCAAGCCCGCGCCGGCAATGGCGTCAGGACCATTTGACTTGGGCACAGGCGCAAAAACGGTTATAATCCAAGTCACAGCTACAAGGAGG
>Ga0116188_1003024_pt1 | contig 12596 bp, 8 predicted proteins | sample AD_JPNTR2_MetaG_FD_89807 | JGI IMG/M metagenome (GOLD analysis project Ga0116188, IMG submission 89807) | Active sludge microbial communities of municipal wastewater-treating anaerobic digesters from Japan - AD_JPNTR2_MetaG | ecosystem: Engineered > Bioreactor > Anaerobic > Digestate | place...
CGGAGTGATAATCGTATGCATCGTTCTGTTCCTATCCGGTCGCAGTGGTTCTTGAACCAAACCTATTCTGCTTCAGGACCTTGGAACAGAACGACCTTTTTCTAACTCAGCTTTTCGGGTTGAAGCCAGAGCCAGTTCCCGCTCGGTTTTGGTGCCTTCCAGCACGTTTCCGCGCTCACGTGAGCGCGGCCCCATTGAAGCCACTTCGTCCACCCAGTCCACTCCCGTCCAAATTGTTCCCGCTCCCACGGGGCGCGGTGTGCGCGGCCTCGCGGCTGGTGCTGGGTTCCCTTACCGGACGCGCCACTCGAGGATGCCGGCGGAGAAACGGGGCTGGAGCTGGGCTTCGATGCGGAGGCTGGAGGTGGTTACCGGGGTGAATTCGACGACGTTGAAGTAGTTGAGAGCCACGCCAAAGCCGCTCTGGTTTTGAACGGGCCGCCACTGGTTGCCGTCCTTGTACATCAGCCGCCAGGATTCGGGAGCGCGGCAACTGCCCGCGCCGGTGTCGTCGAACCAATAGACTTCGACGGCGGAGACTTTGCGCGGGGACTCGAAATCGCAGCGGACCCACTCGCGGGTGCCGCGATGGTCCCACCAGGTGAACCGCGGGATGGAATGGTCGTTGGAAGCTTTGGGGACGCGCCCATCGAAACAGGCTTCGACCGTGTCGCGCTCCCAGCAATGGGAGGCGGGCAGGACCTGGGGGGCGACGGGATGCCAGACACGCATTTCGTTGGTGCCGCGGTGACACCAGGCATAATAGGGGATGCAGGTCAGTTCCGTGCCATTGTCCCGCGATTTGGCCTTGAGGGTCACCACACCGCCCAGCAGGCCGGGCCGTTCCGCCACCGCAAAGGTGACCTTGCCGGGCAGACAGGTGTCGAGGACCCTGCCGCCGTTGTCAACGCCTTCGGCGCAATAGACCAAGGGCCCCCGTTCGAGGGCGAAGCGCCCGCGGTTGGCTTTGACCGCGGGATGGGCGGCGACCCGGCGGACGGGCATGGCGAGCTCGAGCGTGACGACATCCCCGTGGCGCCAGGTGCGGTCGAGGTGGGCGTAGCCTTGTTCGAGGTCAAGGCGAACCGGTTTTCGGTTGACCGCCAGTTTCACAGCGGGCTTGAGGTTGTCGTCGTAACGGTAAAGGTCCCCCGGAACGGGCTGGTTTCGGGCCCAGCCCGGGATGCGGACGCTCAAACGGAATTGGGCGGGGGCCTGCGGGTTGACGCGGATGAGGACCTTGCCCTCCCATGGGTACCGCGTTTCCTGCTGGATCTCGAGCGGGATTCCGGCCAGGTCCAATCTCGCGGCGCCGCCCAGGAACAGATTCACGAAGACCTGGCGGTCGCGGGTGGCGTAGGCGAAGCCCGGAATCTGGGGGAGGAAGCGGACCACGTTGACGGGACAGCACGAGCAGCCGAACCACGGCGAGCGCTGGTAGTTGCCGGCGTTTTCGAGGGGGTTGGGATAGAAGAAGCGGTCGCCGCTCATGGAGACGCCGGAGAGAAAGCCGTTGTAGAGGACCCGTTCGAGCACGTCCACGTAACGGCTGTCGCCATGCATGAGGAACATGCGGTGGTTCCAGAGCGCGTTGGCGATGGCGGCGCAGGTTTCAAGATAGGCGCTGGCGTTGGGCAGCTCATAATCCTCGCCAAAGGCCTCCCCCTCGGCCCGGGCGCCGATGCCGCCGGTCAGGTGCAGCTTGCGCTCGACAACGTTTTGCCACAGGCCGTCAATGGCCTGAACCCATTCCCGGCGGCCGGTGAGCGCGGCCACATCGGCGACGCCGCAATAGAAGTAACCGGCGCGCACGGCGTGGCCGACGGCTTCGCGTTGTTCCAGGATGGGCAGGTGGTCCTGCTGGTAAGGGCCGCGCAGTTTGTGGGTCTCGGCGCGGCCGCGCAAATCACAGAAAAACTGGGCCTGTTCGAGGTACTTCCGTTCGCCGGTGGCGCGATAGAGGCGCACCAGGCCGATTTCAATTTCCTGGTGGCCGGGCGGTTCCTTGAGCTGGTCGGGCCCCGGGCCGAACGTGCGGCAGATCAGTTCCGCATTGCGCAGCACAACGTCCAGCAGGGTCCGCTTGCCGGTGGCTTGGAAATGGGCCACGGCCGCCTCGTAAAGGTGGCCCACATTATACAGCTCGTGGCTGACGCGGAGGTTGGACCAGCGGGTGGGACCAAAAAAATCCACGCGGCACTTGGGGTCAATGGTGCGGGCGGTGTAGAGGTAACCGTCCGGTTCCTGCGCCGCCGCGATTTTGACAATCAGATCGTCGAGGTAGCGGTCGAGTTTCGGGTCGGGGTGCGTGGCCAGCGTGCAAGCGGCCCCCTCGATGACCTTGAAAACGTCCGAGTCATCGAAAGGAGTGCCTTTGAACGGACCTTCCATGAGTTTGCCCGCCTTGGCGAAGTTATCAATTCGCCCGGTCTCCTCGCATTTCTCAAAATCATACCAGACGGTGCGCAGCCGGTTCGTCTCGAGCCGCGGCGTCCAGAATCCGTCCGCCACCCGCACGGCGGTCCACGGAACCGGCCGGACGGGATAATCCTTGAGTTCGGCGGCGCCGGCCGCCGTCCAGGCGCTGGCGATTACCAGCCCCGCCATCTGCAAAAGCCAGGTCGTTCGTTTAGTCATCGGTCGTGATTGACAGTTGTTGTTTCAGAGGCGGCGGGGACGGGGCCATCCCCAGTCACCGCGCCCTGCCGCCGCACTGGTGTCGAATCGTTGGCCGCTGGGCCGGCCGCCCTCAACGCCTCGCGAATGCCGTCAAGGACCCCGGGTTTATCGCGAATCCCCTCCCAATTGTAAATGCAAACGTAACGGCAGCGGGGCAGGCTTAACGTCCGCCGGAGCGCGTCCCGCCACCGGGCGGGCTCCGCGGGCCCGTCCAGCATCCACTCGACGGCCGCCCAGTATGGCGCGTCGCTGTTCGCCAGGGCGGCCTGGACTCCCTGGTCCCGAGCCGGATGCGCCGCATGTCGGTAGAAGCTCCAGCCGGGGCAACTGAACCGGTTCACCGCGGCGCCATACAGCCGCTCGCCGTCCTTCCAGCCGGCGCCGTGCGTGAAGAGCCGCTCCCGCGGCGCGCCCAGCCCGGCCGCCGCCGCACACAAATCCTCGAGGTGCCGCCGGACCACTTCCGCCAAATCCTCCTCCGTGATCCGTCCCGAGCTGCGAATCCCGGCCGTGCGGACGGCCGCAAAGCCAATCTGGGCCACGCCGCGCGCCGGCACCTGCCCGACTTCCAAGCCGGAGGTGGGGTCCTCGCTGGCGGGGCGGTCGAGGAGGCTGTTGCCGTTGGGATAGTACCAGGCGTTGACGCCGACGGAGGATTCCCAGCCGAGCTTGATGCCGATCAGCAGGTGCTTGCGATCTGCCGGCAAGCCGTTCCACCACTCCAGCACGAGGGGGATCAGGCGCCGCATTTCCTCGTGGCAGGCCTGCCGATAGCGCGGGCTCATGAGGTTGGGCGCGGGCAAGACCCGGAGCTGCCGCCCCCAATTTCGCCAACTGATCTTGATGGCGTCGGCCGGGGACCAACCGGTCCACTCGACGTTGAATCGGTTTGAATCCGAGTAACCGGGGGCGGCGGGGTTCCACCAGTTCCAAAGGTCGGGGCGGGCCTGCCACCAGTTCTCGCCATCCAACTGCACGACGACTGGCATTTCGAATTCAGCCGCCAGGCGCAGGAAGTCCCGCAGATGTTGTTCGACATTCGGGCGCGGATGGCCGAGATAGGAGAAGATGGCCCCCACGCCTGCTTGAATGGGCGACGCGGCATCGGTGGAAAACTCCTTGCGAATGGATTCAAAAGCTTCGGAACTGGTTCCGCGGCTGAGATTCAGGACAATGAACTGGCGGGGCGCATCCGCCGCCAGCCCCGCAGCGCCTGCACCCGCCAGCAGGAGCAGGACGGCCATCAGGCAGGAGGGGCGGCGCATGGCGGGTTCAGTCGCGGTGAGGTCCCACTGGCTCGGGTCTGCGCCTCACTTTTCAAAGGCGTCGAACTCCCAGATCGTGGGCGGGGCGCTGGCTTCAAGAATGTCCAGCCGGAGGTACCGCCCCTGGACGGGTTGAAAGCGGTGCGAATGTTGCCGGCCCTGGCCTTTGCCTTCATACGCCACCGCCCACCCGGCATTCGGGTCCTCGCGGTAAAGAATGCGAAAGCGGTTGATCCGCGGCGCAAATTCAACAATGGCCACTTGACCGATGGTTCGACACTGACCCAGGTCCACCTCCAGCCAGCACTGGCTGATGCCGTCCGCCGTTGCCCAGCGTGTATCCGGGTCGCCATCCACCGCGCGGTCGGCCCCGTAAGTGGTGCCCTCCGGATGCACGTTGGAAGCGCGGGCGGGCTTGTGCGTGGTGAGCGAAATGGGCCGCGGTGCGGGGGCCAGGTCCGAGTGGTAGAGGGCGAATTCGCTGATGGCGGGACACCCGGCCGCGGATTCGATGACAAGCCTCACCCGCGTTGCGGTGGTTTCCGGAACGGACCACAGGTTGCGGGAACCGATGACGGTGCCGCGGGCGAGCACCTGCCAGGCGCCGGACGCGTCCCCGGCTTCGATCCGGTAGGCGCGGGTGCGCTCCCCAAACCAATAGGGTTCCCGCACGCTCACCAGGTTGAACGTCACCGGCCCGGCCGGCTTCAGCACCAGTTCCGCCTGCGTCACGCCATCGTCTCCCGCCCAGAACGTCGCCCCCTCCCCATCCACCGCATTGGCCGGGGCGAAATCCTCTGCCGGCCCGGCGCGGCGGGACGAGGCTTCGACGGGCTGGTTGCGGGCCAGGTCGCGGGCGAACAGACGGCGCACGGCGTCGCCAAATTCCTCCAGCCGCCGCACATCGGGGTCGGCAAACAAACCCTCCTTGTTGGGCGGCACGTTCAGCAGCATGACGCTGTTCCGCCCGACGGATTTGAAATAGATGTCCAGCAGATGCCGCAGAGTCTTGACTTTGGCGTCCTCGGCGGCGTGGTAAAACCACCCGGGACGGATGGACACGTCGCATTCGGCCGGCCACCAGACCTTCCCTTCGCTGCGGCCGTGCATGACCGCCGAGGCCGGCTGCACGCTGGACTCTCCCACCCGCGCCACGCCGGACTCGTTGCCCACCCAGCGGACATCCGGGCCCGAGATGGCGATGACTGCCTTGGGGGCGAGCGCGCGGATCGTGGCGTAATAAGCGGGCCAGTTATAAACCTGCCGTTTCCCATTCGGCCCCTCGCCGCAGGCGCCGTCGAACCAGACCTCGTCAATTGGGCCGTAACGGGTCAGCAATTCCGCCAGTTGATTGGTAAAATAGGTGTTGTACGCATCCGTGCCGTAAGTGCGTTCGTGGCGGTCCCACGGGGAGAGATACAAACCGACCTTGAGGTTTTCCGCGCGGCAGGCCTCGACAAATTCGCGCACCACATCGCCTTTTCCGCCCTTCCAGGGCGACCGAGCCACCGAATGAGTGGTGAACTGGCTCGGCCAGAGGCAGAAGCCATCATGGTGTTTGGCGGTCAGGATCATCAATTTGAAACCGCCCGCTTTGGCTGCCCGCGCCCATTGCCGGGCGTCCAAGCGGCCGGGATTGAAAAGCGCGGGGTCCTCATTGCCCAGCCCCCACTCCCGATCGGTGAAGGTGTTGATGCCGAAATGAACAAATAGCGTCAATTCGAGGTCCTGCCACGCCCGTTGTTCGGGGGTGGGCACCGGTGGCACCAAGGGGAGAACCGGCGCACCTGGACATCCGCATGCCAACACCAGGGAAAGCCCGAACCAGAGTCGAAATCGCATGGCGACAGGATGCCGTTGCGTGTGCTTGAGCGCAAACCATTTGCGCCAGCCCGGGGCCGCAGAACCCCGTCCGGGGGCCGGCCGGTGAATAGCCCTTTGCCGGGTCGAGTCAAATCAGTATGACAGAGAGCGCAATCAAGCGTAATCTGACAATGGAACGAAGTTATGAAAAACCGGATTTTGCGACTAGGCCTGGCGCTGGCGCTGGGCGCGCTGCCCTTCGGCGGCGCCTGTGTGCGGGCGTCGTCGAATGCCGCCGCTCCGCCCGTCGTGTCCGTGGTCCAGCCGCCCGCCACCACGCAGACGGCTGATGCGCCAGCGGCTCCTACCGTTTCAACCAACGCGCCGGCGGCAGCCAGCGCGCCCGTCGCGGCCAACTTGTCGGCCGTGACCAACACCCCCGTCGTTGAAGCCGAAGCGCTGCCACCCGAAGTGACGAACGACCTGGCGCTGGCCAACGCGCCGGTCAAGGTGGTTTCGGCCGAAACGCCGGTCCCGGCGGATTTGGGGCTGAGCGCGGCCGCGCTCGAGCTGGTGAAACTCGCCCACTCGAACGTGGATGAGGACGTGATGCTGGCTTATGCCAACAATTCCGCGAGCACGTTCAACCTCACCGCCGACCAGATTATTTATCTAAACGACATTGGCGTCCCCTCGAAGGTGGTGACGGCCATGATCGAGCGGGATATCGCCCTGAAGGGCAGTCTCGCCGCTGCCGCCGTGGCGCCGCAACCGGCGGCTCCAGACACCAACGCCCCCCCTCCGCCCGAGCAGGTGGCCCCTCAGGCTGAAGCCCCGGCCGCCGCCCCGCCGCAGACCAATGTCACGTATGCCACCTTTTATGAGGGGCTCGCGCCTTACGGAACCTGGATCGAGCTGGAAGGCTACGGCAGGGTGTGGCAGCCAACCGTGGTCGTGGTCAACCCGGGCTGGCGTCCGTATTTTGACGGTGGCCGGTGGATTTACACCGACTCGGGCTGGTATTGGTATTCGGACTACACCTGGGGTTGGGCGCCGTTCCACTATGGCCGCTGGTTCCGTCATCACCGGATTGGCTGGTGCTGGTGGCCGGATGTGGTTTGGGGACCCGCCTGGGTCACTTGGCGGTACACCGACGCTTACTGTGGCTGGGCGCCCCTGCCGCCTTGGGCCCATTACCGCCCCGGTTTCGGCTTCACCTACTATGGCCGCCCGGTCGGAGCTTCCTTCGGCTTTGGCCTCGGGCCGGATTGGTTCTGCTTCGTATCCTATAGTCATCTTCGCGAGCACCGCTGGCATCATCATGCCTTGCCCCCGCACCATGTCCCGCACGTGTATCACGGCTCCAGAATCTCCCATGTCCACCCTCCCAGCCAGTTGGCCACTCACCTGGGCGTCAAAACCGCCATTGCCCTGAACAGAACCCCCGTTCCTCCACCGCAGGGAAGCCGGCCGGAACGGCTGGCCAGCAACGGGAAGAGCTTGACGGTCTATCGGCCGGAACTGGCGAGCTCTTCGAGCCTTGCCAATCGCTTGACTCAGCGGACTTCGAGCATGGCTGCGCCACGGGCCGCAGCGACGGTGACTCCTGCCACGCTGTCGAAGATCAGCGGACAACCCGCCACGCTGCGCAGGGCGCCGGCAGTCGCGCCACGGACGCCTGCCACTCCGCCTCAAGGCGCGCCAGCCGCCGGCTCCTCGACCTTGGCCAACCGGCTCAGCCAGCGACCGGCCCGAGGGGCTGTCTCCGGTGCCCCGGCAGCCGCGCCCGCGGTGCCTTCTGTGCAAGCCTCGCCCGGCTCGAGCCCAAACCGGCTCACGTCCAGGCCGGCAACCTCCGTCTCGACGACGCCCGCCGCGCCGGCTGCGCCGGCCACGCGAAGCCAGCCTTTGATTCTCCGGGGCAGTCAATCAACACCGGCTTCTCCCAGCGCCAGCCCGCGTCCCGCCACGCCGACGGTTAGCGCGCCGCGCACTCCGCCGGTTCCCAGTGCGCCCCCCGCCACAGCCCAACCCGGCCCTTCAAGACCTCCCGAGCGCGGCGCCTCCGGGCTTATGCAGCGGTCGCCGACGATGTCGCCTTCGGTTGGCAGTGGTGCCTCCTCGGGTCTCCAAAACCGGCTGAGTGGGGCCGCCTCCGCGTCGGCGCAACGATCGTTCTCCGCCCCCGCCTACCAGGCGCCCGCCCCCGCAGTCCGTTCGCAGCCAGCCTACACCCCTCCCGCAGTGTCAGTTCCCCGCCCGTCGGCGCCCGTCAGCGCCCCTGCGCGTCCGTACACCCCGGCCCCCAGCATGCGGGCGCCAGCGCCCATGCCAAGCGCCCCCGCAATCTCGGCTCCGCCGCGCTCGGCCGCGCCCTCTTCTCCCGCTCCCGCTCCAGCGCCGTCCTCCTCTGGATCGCGACTGACCGAGCGCGGCAGCGGCATGCGGGGACGTTGATTTGGTTTTATTCTTTTGATGTCCCCGCCGGGCTGGCAAACTGGCGCGGATGGGCATCACGCCGCAGCAATTCAAGCGCTTGCAGGAACGCCTGGAGACGCCACGTCGCCAGGCGTCGCCGGTGTTGGGCGGGGCGGCCCCCAAACCTCAAGCCCGTTCGCACCAGGTCATTCTGGGCCTGGACCCCTCCCTCCGCGGCACCGGCTACGGTATTATCCGCGCCGGGCGGCCCCAGGCGGCTTCCGTCGAGCAGGGCACGATTCACTGCCCGGCTTCCTGGGAGCGGTCCCAATGCCTGGTGCGGATCGTGCAAACGCTCCGCCAGGTCATCCAACGCACCCGCCCGACGGTGTGTGTGGTGGAGGGCCTGTTCTACGCTCAGAACCTCCAGACCACCCTGATCATGGGAGAAGCCCGCGGGGCGGCGCTCGCAACCGTGGCGGAGGCGGGTCTGGACATCTATGAGCTGGCGCCGCGCCGGGTGAAACAGGCGATTGTCGGCTACGGCGCGGCCCAGAAACTGGCGGTGGCGCGCATGGTTCAACGCATGCTGCAACTGGCCGAGGTGCCCGAGCCCGACGCCGCCGACGCCCTGGCGCTGGCGCTGACCTTTGCCCAGGAGCAGGCGCGCTACAGTCTCCAAGCCCCGAAAAAAATCTGATTGGCCGGCACAGGCGCTGCAATACCAAGCAAAGTATGATCACTTTTCTGCATGGCAAACTGGTTGAGGCGCTCCCCACCCAAGTCATCGTGGAGGTTCAGGGGGTGGGCTACGAAGTCCTCATCCCGTTGTCCTCTTACGACAAGCTTCCGCCGGTGGGCCACGAAGTCCGGCTGTTGACCCATCTGGTCATCCGCGAGGATGCCCACTTGCTTTACGGCTTCATGTCCGCCACCGAGCGGGACTTGTTCCGGCTCCTCATCAACACCGTCAGTGGCATCGGTCCCAAGATTGCTCTCAACATCCTGAGCGGCATCAGCCCCGCCGCCTTCCGCGGGGCGGTGGCGAACGGGGACGTCAAGGCCCTGACCCGGATTTCCGGCGTGGGCAAGAAGGCGGCCGAGCGGATTGTGGTTGAGTTGAGAGATAAAATTGGGGCGGCGGGCGCCTGGGAGGCGGCAAGCGCTCAGCGGGCTCTTTCCGCCGAGGACCAGAAACTCAATGATGGCGTGCTGGCGCTCATCGCCCTGGGTTTCAAACAAGTCGAGGCGCACGACGCCGTTCGGCAGGCGCAGCAGACTCTGGGGCCGCAGGCCACGGTCGAGGACCTGGTTCGGGCGTGTCTCCGAAAACCATGAGTCAGCCCCCGCCACCCCGCGATGCCTCGGGCCCCCCGCGCCGTCCCAAACGGGTCGGTGGCGTGGTGGTCCCGCACGCGCCGCGATGGTACCAATGGGCCGCCGCTTGGGTGGTTTACGCCCTGGTCCGAATCGTGGCTGCCACCCTGAGGTACCGCTGGCACGATGGCTCGGGGGGCTTCCTGGAGAAGCACCGCGGCCCGGCCATCTACTGTGTGTGGCACAACCGCCTGGCGCTTTGTCTGCCTGCTTACTTCAGCTACGCGCGGCCACGCACGCGCACTGCTGGCATGGCCGCCCTGGTCAGCGCCAGCAAGGATGGCGGGTTTCTCGCCGCCATCCTCGAGTGCTTCGGGGTCCAGCCCGTGCGCGGCTCTTCCAGCCGTCGCGGGCCGCAGGCGCTCCTGGAACTGACCACTTGGGGCGAGCGGGGTTACGACCTGGCCATTACCCCGGACGGCCCTCGAGGTCCACGCTACGTCGTGCAGGATGGCGTCATGTCCCTGGCCCAGGTGACCGGCTTGCCCATCCTGCCCTTCTCTTACGATTTGACCTGGAAGATTTGCCTGAAAAGCTGGGACCGCTTCCAGGTTCCGATTCCGTTTTCGGTCTGCGACATGCGGATTGGGCCGCCGCTTCAGGTGCCTCGTGACATCGGCGACGGCCAGCGGAACGCCTTGCGGGAGCAATTGCAGCAAAACCTTCGCGCCCTCACGCTGGATTGAGCGGGGTCGGCCGCAGGGTGCGGGGCATGCGCCCGGGCAGGGTGATGAAGATTTCCCACTCAGGCCGGCAACCCCTGTCTCATGGGCGCGCGCCGGGCGGAAAGTCCCTTTGGTATTTCCGCGCGCGGTCCAGAACGGCCAAGACGTAGGCGCGCGTCGCCGGAAAGGCAATTTGTTCGATGAACCGCGCGCTGTTGGTGGCGGCCTCGCCGGTGGCCCATTTAAGCGCGTTACTCCGACCCGCGTTGTAGGCTGCCAGCGCGTAGGGCCGGGGATCGTCGGCCTGCGCGAACCGTTTCAGCAGTTTGCCGAGGTAAAACGCGCCAGCCAGCGTGTTGGTGACCGGGTTGAGGCAATGCTCGTGCTCGAAAGCCTCGATCCCCTCCGCATCGGCCCACTCGCGCGCCGCGTCCTCGCGGAGCTGCATCAGCCCCATCTCCCCCGCCCGCCCGCGAGCCTCGGGATCAAACCGGCTTTCCCGCCAGACCACCGCCTTCACCAGCGCCGGGTCAACCTGATACCGTTCCGCCGCCGCGCGAATCGGCCTGTCCTGGCTGCGCTCCAGCCACCCCCTCCGCCACCAGGCGACCAGTCCCAGCGCCACCAGGAGCACGATCATCGGAAGCCAAATCCTCTTCGGGCGTTTCACCAGCCTATTCTATGCGTGGCTTCCCAACGCCGTCCAGCCTTCGGTTGGCTTGTGACCTGCGCAAAAACATGCTAAAGAAAGATGAAATGAAGCGCCCCCGCTCCTTCAAGGGTTTCGCCGCCGCGGTGCAGTCCTCGGCTGACGGCGGCGATGCTGCCTGACTCCCCATGGAGAAGCCCATCACGTTTCCACACGGTTGGCACCTGAAGGAAAGCGGTCAGACTCGAGGGGCGGTTGTCACTTCGGCCCCGGGTTCAACCGCAATACGACTCTTCCTGGTCCTCGCAGTCCTTTGCTTTTCCTCCGGCCCGCTCGCGGCCCAATCGGCCCGGCCGGGCATGGGTGCGATTCCCTACGCCGATGCCTCCGGCACGGGGGTTACCTTCCGCGTTTGGGCGCCAAACGCCACGCAGGTCGCGGTCCCTGGCTCCTTCAATGGTTGGAGCACAACCGCGAATTTCCTCGTCAAGGAAGGCTCTTCGGGACTCTGGTCGGCGGACATCCCCACCGCGCGGGCCGGGCATGAGTACAAGTATCATATCAACGGCTCGATCTGGAAACGCGACCCGCGCAGCCGCAAGGTCACCCATTCAAGCGGCAACTCGGTGGTTTATGATCCGGCGGCGTTCAACTGGATGGGCGACACCCGCCTGGCGGTCAATGCCTCCGACCTGGTGATCTACGAAATGCATGTGGGCGCTTTTTACGACCCGGCGCCCTCCTCGGGCGGGCCGGGAAAACTCACCGACGCCATCGCGAAGCTGGATCATCTGGCCGCACTGGGGATCAATGCGGTCGAGCTTTTGCCGGTCGCCGAGTTTCCCACCGATCGAAGCTGGGGTTACAACCCCTCGGACCCTTACGCCGTCGAGAACTCCGGTTACGGCGGACCGGACGCGTTGAAGGCTTTTGTTCGGGCGGCGCACCAGCGCGGCATTCGCGTGCTGCTTGATGTCGTGCACAATCACTACGGCCCGAGCGACCTGGACCTGTGGGGATTCGATGTCGGCGCCTCGCCCGGCCTCTATTTCTACTCCGACCCAGGCATCTGTTGCACGGGCTGGGGGCCGCGTCCGAACTACGGCTCCGAGGGGGTGCGCTCCTATATCATCGACAACTTTCGCATGTGGATGGACGAATACCACGTGGACGGCTTCCGGTGGGATGCTGTCGGCGCCATGCGCCATTACGACCCCGGCTACGTGGCCATCCCCGCCGCTGATTCGCTCATCGGCCACATCAATTACACCCTCATCCATGCCGAGCATCCCGGCGTCATCAGCATCGCCGAGGACCGCTCGGAAGGACTCCATTTTGATGGCGAGTGGGACCATGGCTTTTGCGACACTCTGGTCAACGAACTGGTCAAAACCGTGGACGAGCAGCGCGACATGGGGGCTCTCGCCACGCGAATTTACGGCTCGGGCTGGTTCCGGGTTCTTTTTGCCGAATCGCACGACCGGGTGGGCGACCTCAACGGCCCCGCTTTCCAGCGCCTTCCCACCCGTATCGAACCGGCCACGCCGGGAGGATTCTACGCCCGGAAACGTTCGATGCTCGGCGCCGCGGTCGTCTTGACCGCCCCCGGCATCCCGATGCTTTTCATGGGCCAGGAAATGCTCGAGGACGAGCAGTTCAGCGACAGTCGGCCACTGGATTGGTCCCATGCCGTTACCTATGCGGCCGTGGTCAATTTCTACCGGGACCTCATCCGCCTGC
>Ga0116188_1003032_pt1 | contig 12583 bp, 15 predicted proteins | sample AD_JPNTR2_MetaG_FD_89807 | JGI IMG/M metagenome (GOLD analysis project Ga0116188, IMG submission 89807) | Active sludge microbial communities of municipal wastewater-treating anaerobic digesters from Japan - AD_JPNTR2_MetaG | ecosystem: Engineered > Bioreactor > Anaerobic > Digestate | place...
CATGAACTACCGAAGGTCTTCATCATCGGAGCGAGTAACTCAACTGTTGCTTACGACGAAGCTCTTACAGATAGGCTTCTACATCTACCCGTAGAGGATATCCGTAAAAGCACAAAGGCTGCTAGAAAAGTTGCAGCTTTCATAGTTGATGCACTTGGCATGCACCCAGCTATGTTGAAGTCTACCCATCTTGCCGACTTTGTGGAACAGGTTATTGCTCCAATGTACAACTTGCTTGACACTTTTAATGGCAGTCCTATGCCAGTGTCAAACGCTAAGGCTGCATCAGCTAGGCATATAATCGGAGCAGTAAAGCTGAGGCAGTTTGACCACATCCCTCAACTGCAATACTTAATCGATTTCAATAATTCATACGCAATAGCTGAGAGGTGTTTTGAATATTTCATTTATTACAAGGGAGCAATCCTCCCTGATAACTATGAAACATACATCAACGAACGCCTTTCGGAAGATGCTTTAACTGAGGTCCAGCGTGTGAATGCTACTGCAAACCTCTCGCTTTACCAAGCAGACCAGCTGCTTGCTAGCTCCATTAAACCAAAGGAGTAACATGGAAATCTATAAGATCAACGAGCAGGCTCAGTGGAATGTCACTGACCTCAAACTCATGCTAACAGATATACAAGATGCTCTGTTCTTCGCAAAGCTATACAAGTTGAACACTGGACAGCTCTCAGATTTGCTTTGGACTTTGTTCAAGACTGATATAACTCAAGCCTTGTTCAAAGGTATTCACTCAACAACCTTGCAAGAGTATGTAGTTGAGCTGGGTTTCGAGTTCGAGTTTGAGGAATGTTTTGAGCTAGATGCCAGCGATGCATACGATGCGGACCAACAAGTAATATTGTCTGAGTTGTGGGATTCCCTCAAGATTGAGATTGCTTCCTCGATTGAGGAAGTGCATAGCAAACTTGAGAAGGTTATGTACAAACTCCCAGGCAGGAGTGCCAACATGATCTTCCAATCGTTGAGGAAGTTCAATGCTTCGCGCCCAACTATCGGGGTGTTTCAAACCACTATCCAACACAACCCTGATCCAAGAGTGCTAATCATCTTGGATGACTCAGGTAGTGTTACAGCTCAGACAGTTGAAGCCGTAGCAAATGATGTAGTGCAGCTCGGCTATCACATTGGTGCCACACTTGCATTGGTGTCCAACACTACTCGTGTCTGGAAACCAGGCACCTATACAGTTGATGGAATCATCCAAGCAACTCAAGCTTGGGGTACTCACTACGAAACACTTCTCAACCTCCTTCATGAAGATTGGGATACCGTTATTACAATCGCAGACTTCGACTCCTCTTTGAGTGCAAAGCATGCGATATCTGCTGCACAAGGAAGCGTCGGGCAAGTGTTAGATATCAGCCTTGTTGATAAACCAACGTTCTTGTCCGAGTGTGTAGGGCAACATGCCCAAGAAGTTAAGAGTTTGCTGATGGCTTCCTCGTCAGTCAATTTGCTCAACAATTAGAAACAGGAGAAAACACATGGCAAATCCCAAGAGTATTACCATTTCAGGGCGTCTTAGTTTCCCAATGCTTAGTTTGAAAAAGGCGGTCGCTCTTAACAATAAGTCACAGTTCCCTAGAGAAGAGGGCGAAGTATCCCCTTACTTCTATCTGCTCCTTAACGCAGAACAACTAGAGTCTTTCGTTGCCCATATTGAGCACGAGTTTCTACCGTTCTGTTTGACTAATGATGCAGGCAAGAGCCAGCTCACCAAGGAACAAGTCAACAAGTTGACCAAAGTGGTGCAGGCAGGTGATTGGGATTCCCAGCCACCATTTATCAGCATCAAGAGCGTGGACGATAAGACTCTCGCACTCATGCCTGACGCAGCTGCTGCCATTAAAATTAATGGCATGCGTGGTCAAGACATGAAAGAGATGGCAATCGTTAACAGTCCAGAGGAACTGCTCGTTCCAGAAGAAAACGTAGCCTACCCTGTACTACGACCTGCTCACCAAACAATTCACGATTTGTATGCTGGCTGTGTTGCGGCAGCCACGTTGAACTTGTACGCCTTTGCATCAACACCAAAGATGCCTGGGTTCAGCGCATCCGCAGGTGCCTGCGTATTCAAGAAGGATGCTGAAAGATTCGGTGGCTCTGTGCCCATCGATGAAGACAGCATCTTCATGGACTAGTTAGTTCCTGCAAGGACCCGTTTCGGTTATTACAAACTGAGACGGGTCCTTGCACAATACGGAAGGCTCAGCATGAAAAAATTTTCTGCTAGTAAAGCAGCTCGACTTATATCTTGCCACGGCTCAGCCAATCTGGAGCAAGCTATCCCAGGATGGCAAGAACCAGATCAGTCAACCAAAGCAAGCGAACGCGGCACGGCTTTACACGCGCTCTTTGAACGAGCCAATACCTTGAAGACTGCCGACTTACTTAGGTTCACGGAAGCATTAACTTATGTAGCATACCTGCGTAAGGGCAGACGCTTTAAGGTTCTAACAGAGTGTGCAATTGATGTTGATTGGACGCAACAACCAACTAAATCAACGGCTGATCTTGTGCTATATACACAGGATGAGTTGCACATCATCGATTTGAAAGCAGGTAAAATCCCTGTCGATTCTTACGACAACTCGCAGCTCAAGTTTTATGCCTTGTCTTTCGCACACCTTGCCCCTAAAGCAGAAGGCGTGACAGGGCACATCGTTCAACCATGGGCTAACAACACAAACTCTACGTTCTACTCAGCACAGGAATTGGCTGACTTCAAGCAAGATGTTTTGTCGGCGGAGCAAGATATTCTAGATGGTGATCTAACACTGACCCCTTCTGATGAATGTCTATTCTGTCCAGCCAATCCTCATAGCAGAGGTGCTAAAGGTTCTCCTTTCTGCCCTGCCATGATGAATGTTTTATACCCACTTCAGATAAACGAACAGGAGATTTTAGATGTCTAACAACAAAGTTGTTGCCAACTACCTCACCATTGACTTTGAAACTTACAGCGATGTTTCAATTTCAGACGGCTTAGACAACTATTTCGCTTCGCCTAACTTCAAAATCTTGTTGATGGCTGTTGCATACATCGATGTCATTGACGTGTATGACTACAACAAGCTGAAAGATATTGGATCTTTGATAACAACACCCTTAACAAGTGTCCCACTTACAAGTGCTTTGCTAGATCCGTTTGTCCCCATCTTTACGCACAACGCAATGTTTGAACAGATGTGTCTAAAGAAATTGGGGATCGATCTTCCATCAGACCGATTCATTGACACCGCTGTATTGGCACGAGCTAACGGATATTCATCAGGTCTAGATTCTGTTATGAAACAGCTAGTTGTTACAGGTAAAACTGACTCGGCACCCAAGCTAATGCAGCGATTCTGTTTCCCTTCGAAACTGAATGACTTCATGCAAGAGTTTGACACGTCTCTACCAGAACAACATCCTACAGAATGGGAGATGTTCAAAACATATGTCGCGCGAGATGTAAGGATGGCACTTGATTTAACCACGCAGTTTTGTTTTAGCGCGGACCGCCGCATGTGGGACTGGTCAAGAATCGCTATGCAAGATTCAGTGACACGGGATATGAACCTGAAGGGTTGGCCGGTAGACCTAGAACTGCTCGACATCTTTAGTGAGCAAACAGAGAAGCAAGTTCAGCTCATCAAAAGAAACGCTCTCCAAAGTGGTATTGATATCAATCTCAATTCACCTAAGCAGATCATGGATTACTGTGCAGAAAGGAAGGTAGCTCTTAAGTCAACCAACATCACAACGGTTGTTCCAACAATCAACCAGTTGGTGAAGGCTCTCGACAACAACTCAGCTAAATCAGTTGAGCAAGAAAACAATTGGCGAGAAGTTTTAGCATTACTTACCATTGTTGTGCAGTTGTCTAAGACAACTTCACTTTCTAAGTTGTCGAAGATCAAAGAACAGGTAGGCCCTGACGGTAGGCTGCGCAACCAGTACATGCATTTTGGCGCTGGTCAAACAGGACGCACTACAGGCGTGGGCGTTCAACTACAGAACCTCACACGTATTGCGAGCAACCAACTTGATGTTGAGGAACTTAAGGCTACCTATTCCAAGGATACGTCTATAGGACTCAATGTTTTGTCAGCCAATATGAGGCAATTGTTCAGGTCTAGCCATGAGCAAGGCAAGCTCATTGTTGGTGATTTCAGTTCTATTGAATCTCGTGGTCTTGCTTGGCTAACAGGGGAGAATTGGAAGCTTAAAGCTTACTTTGATAAGCGACCAATCTATGAAGAACTAGCTGCATCGTTCTTCTCGATTCCTGTAGAAGACGTTGACCCAGAGCAACGAACCTTTGGCAAGGTTGGTGAGTTAGCATGTGGCTATGGATCAGGCCCATCAGCAGTAAAAGATTTTGCTGCAAAGATGGGTATTGATCTTTCAGCTCAAGATGCAAATATGATCGTAAATAGCTGGCGAAGCGCATGCGCTGCTACAGTTGAGTTCGGTCAACAATTGCAAGACCTGCTTTTCGAATGCGTCGCTAACCAAGACATAACCAGTCTCTCCAAGCAAAACTCTATTGGCAACGGCTTCAAAACAGTTACGTTTGAGTGGCTTCCGCAAAAGTATATTCTTGATCTTGATAAAGAACCTACACCTTACGGAAAAGTCGTTGCTATGATCACAACCTATAACACTCAAACACGGCAGCTCATGTCATTCAACAGAGTCTTTCATGGAGTCCATCTTGAAGGTAACAAACTCTTCTACATCAAACCTTCGTCTACAAAGACTGGGCCACCATGGATAGATAATGCGTACATACCTGCTACAAAGACACGTAAGAAATTCAGTCTTTACGCAGGTAAGCTGCTGGGCATCTTAACACAATCCATGTGTTACGAAATCTTCATGTTGGCCCTACAAGACATAGCACATAAGATCAAAACCATTCCGAACGTTGACCTTATTGGTCAGTTCCATGATGAGATCGTGTTGGACTGGTGGCCTTCTGAAGAGCCTAACGCAATTACAGAAGTTGAAGCCAAGCGGCTACTGGAAGAAGTTATGTCCGTAGCTCCATTTGTGGGTTTCCCTATGGCTTGTGAAATCAAGTCAGCCCACACTTATACCAAGTGATTCGTGGAGGGGTCAGCTTAACGCTGGCCCCTCCATGATCTATCAAGGAGGAATACATGATCGCAGTTTGCGGTATCGACCCAGGGGTTATACACACTGGTTGCGTCGAAATCCTATTTAACCCTGAGACATCTAATATCTCAGTATCTTCTGAAGTGGTTGAAGGTATCGATGTTGAGAAAATCAAAGCCTTTGCTCAAGACACAGACAGAGTTTTCGTCGAAGCATACAAGCCTCGGAGTAACTGTGCTGTCGATACATACATGCAGGAAAGTATCGGAGAGCTAAAGAAGGCGCTACCATCTGCACGATTCTTGAATAACATGGGCGTCAAGAAGGTGGTTACTACTGAACTGATGCAACTCCTTGAGGTGTGGGATTTTGATACTCCAACACACCATCAAGATTTGCGTAGCGCTGCAAGAATCTTGCTGTTCGGTATGATTAAAGACCCTGATCTGAACAAACTCCTTACGGATATTGTTCTTAACCACACGGAGACATCATGATTGATAAGCGCAACGCGCCTTGTTCTAAAGAACCAATGCTCTGGTCATCAAGCAATCCTGAAGAGATTGTTGAAGCACTTGTCAGATGTAACACTTGTCCTCTCAAAGAGCCTTGCCTCAACGATACTCTTATAGCTGAGGCCCTATGGGGCGAAGTGTTCAACGACATAGTTGGCGGGACGACCAAGGAAATGCGTATCAAAATCCACATGAGAGAGAATACTTTCAACAACTACTAGGAGCTTTATATGCTTGAATTGTTTGATCATCAAACAGATGCTGTTCAGATTGCCAAAGCTTCTGACAATCAACGAATCTGTTTGTATTACCGCACTGGTTCTGGTAAGACCCTGACCGCATTGCTATGCATGGAAGGGTGGGAGCAGTCTGAGGTTCTTGTTATTGCACCGCCGTCAACCCATGATCATTGGGTGTCATGGGCGGAGACTCTCGGTATTGCGGTTGACACAATCAGCCATGCCAAGTTTCGAATGTCCCACTACAAATTGTCCAAGACGAAGGCTCTCATTGTTGACGAGATGCATTTGCTAGGCGGCTATAAAGCAGCCGGCTGGAAGAAATTGAATCTACTAGCTAGGCATTTGGAAGCGCCTATAGTGCTTGCATCTGCCACGCCTAATTACAATGACGCTGATCGTGTCTATTGTATTGAAAAGATTCTGCATCCCGATAGGTCCAAGGGTTACCTTGCGTTCTTGTATGAGAACTGCACTTTGGAAATGAATCATTTCAGTCAGACGCCTGATGTAACAGGGTTCAAGGAGTATCCTGATGCAGCCGCTTACTTGGCTGCAATGGATAATGTGGCATACCTACCCGACAACGTGGAGTATGAAATCGATGAGGTCGCTTACTCATTTGAACTGGAACCTGCGTTCCATGACTACGGGTTGCTATCTAGAACTAATAGACTCGCAGCCTCGCAGATCGAGAAAGAGCATGCTCGAATCCTATACTCAACTGTTGATCGAACAGGGTTTCTACACAAGCCCTTGCAAGAGCTTGTCGAGCAGCACATCAACGGGCCAACCTTGATCTTCTGCAACCATTCATCTATCGCAGAAGCAACTAAGCGAAGCTTTGCAACGAAGGGTTATACGACAGTCCTTGTTACAGGTAAAACTACTGCCGCAGTTAAGCAGCGTAACCTCGATGCTTTTCGTAGCGGTGATGTTAACCTGCTCATAGGCACGGCTTCTCTAGCCACAGGCACAGATGGGTTGGACAAGGTTTGTAACACATTGATTATCTTGGATGACATCCAGGATGATTCTCTAAGACGTCAGTTAATCGGTAGGATTCTCCCTCGTGGGGAAGACACCGACACTTCGCAGAAGCGAATCCATAGGTTCAATATTCTTTCATAAGCGCTTATCTAGGGGTGGGGAGCTATTGCAAATCGCAGTAGCTGCTTAGATGAAAGAAGTAACTATGGAAACTGACAACAATGAACCAGTAGTTAACGCTCAACTTGAGAGTGCTTTACAACAGGTGGTTGACAGTACCGATGCAAACGAGCTTAGTCTTGCCAAAACTAAGCTGAGTATCGTGCTTGATGCACTAGGTTCATAATCAATACTCAGGGAGAGTGGGGTCTGCTCCCTCCACTCTCCCTGAGTCTATAGAAAAGAGAACTGATGCTCGAACTAAAGACTAAGAAAGAACTAAGTAAAGATGCGTTCATCCTTGCTTCGTCCTTCAACTTGGTCAGATACGGGAATGTTACTTATAACCCCGTAGACATTACGACCAATCAACCTACGGGTGAGCAAGACCCTTTGAAAATTTCATGGGTTCCTTTGCCAAGAGCGGAACTCAGGCGTAAAGCAGCTTCGCAGTTCAACACTTTGTTCAGCACTGAAGCAGAGTTATCCAGCTTTGATTTCATGACTTCTCAATATGCTCTAGAGCATTTAGGTACTTGCGACAGTTTGCTTGTTAAAACTGCGCAAGGTCTTCGAGTACTTACTTCTACAGGAGGTTTAGTACACCCTTCAGGTGAGTTTGTACCTAACACATTACACCCTCTCTTGAATACCTCTGATGAAGACAAGCAAGAAGTTTTCGAAATCGTAGCCAACTGGCTCAACTCTGATGAGGAAGCGACTTCGTTGCTTACACATATTGCAACGGCACTTGCTCCAAGCTGGTCTGCTGTTAAATACATTCTCCTTATTGGTGAAGGTCGCAACGGTAAATCGTTGTTGCTGAAGATGCTTCAAGCTATCTTCGGTTGGGACAATTGCTCCAACGTTACAAGGCAGCAAATCTCAGAGCAGTCACCTGTTGTTTGTGAGTTGAACGGCAAACTACTGAACATTGTGTTTGATGGCCGATCAGAGTATGTGAAAGATTCCGGTCTTGAAAAGTCTTTGATCGCAGGTGAAGTCATTCCGATTCGGAAACTCTATGAGTCTACGCCTACTCCAGTTCAAACCAACGCCTTGTTCATTGAGGGTTTGAACAGAGAGCCTAAGTCTTCTGACAAATCTCTGGCTTTGCAAAAGAGATTAGTGCGTTTCAGATTCCCTAACGTGTACCCGCTCGATCATCAGTTTGAAAAGAAACTGTTGTCTGAGAAGTACTTGGGCGCGTTGTTGGCGTTGTTAGTGGATCATTACGTACTGGAGTCAGAAGTCGCTGAGCGTCTCGCGCCTACTACTCAAGCGATGGAGCTTCAGCTTGAACACATGTTTGTTAATTCTCTGGGGTTGCAGTTCGTCAAACATGTAGTTGAAACTAATGTACTTGGCGAAGCAGCTTTGCAAGGAGTCTCGATCGAACAACTCTCCAAAGATTTTCAAGCTTGGAGAGTTTCCAATGGCGACTACGGGGTTTGGTCTGAGCCAGATATCATTCAGCTTTTCGAACCCATTTTCAACATGGAACGTAAGTCCAAACGAATTGAGGGTAAACCTCGAAAGGTTCGTGTTATCACTTCGCTCAAGGCTGAAGCCTATGCATTCGTCCAAACATTAGAAGGAGATTTAGATGATTGATTGGTTGTCAAAAGGCAACTATACCTTTGACGAATATGTACCTGCTCAATTTGAAAACTTCGCAGGCCCTAACGGTATAGCTCTTGTAAAAGTTTGGGACGGTGGCGTAACCGAAAAAGGTTGGGGATTGAAATCGAACAATGGCAAAGCTTTCATGGAGCTTTACAACATGGGTCGTTTCAATCAACTACGTGTGTTGAAAGCTAAGAAGCCTGGCCCCTTTGCATTTGTTATGAGATCAATGTCGTTGGTCTGCATCGACGTTGACGGAAAGAATGGAGGTTTTGAGCATCTCAAGAAACTAGGGTATCTACCGCCGACACTTGCTGAAACCAGTAAGTCCGGCGATGGCTACCACTTGTTCTACAGCACTGCCGATGATTGGGATTCTGATACTGGATTCTCCGTAATAAACGACCGTGTTGGGGTGGAGCAAGGTATCGATTTGCGTGGCACGGGTTGTGTCTACCACTACGTTAATCAACGGTGGAACGACTATTCCATAGCACCCTTGCCTCAGCATTTGCATGAACTATTCAAAGCTAACGAAACGGTGAAGAAATTGAATGACGTACTTATTAATCAAGTAATTGCTAACGCTGATGTAGAAGAGCTTCTATTGCTCCAAGCAGAAGCTATTCAAGATTTAGCTAAGCCAATCAAAGAAGGGGCTCGAAACAATACGCTGTTTGCAATCGGGTCCAAGTTGAAAACCTTGAACGTTTCAGAATGGCGAGTTTTGCTTCGCGATCGAGCAATTGAAGTAGGACTTCCTGCAAACGAAGCAGCAAAACTAGTGCATAACGTTGATATGTACAGCAGCTGACCGAGAGCAGGAGGTGTACCTTAACGGGTACACCTCCTGCTTTTTTTACAATCTTTTGTGATATACACTAGGCAGCATGTCTAGCTCAGTTAACTTCGAAGAAGACTCTCTGCTTTCTGAAGCAGAAGAACTGTTGAAGAAACGCTTCGACACTTCTACGGCAAATAAAAGGCACCAGTTCCCGTCTCAGATTCCTGAAGCTCAGCAATCCGAGAGGGTAGAACAACTGGTTTTGCCCGATAGTATGCGAGCTAAAATGCCCATTACCAAGGAGAAGTTTCTCGTCAAAGAGAATCCTCACTTGGTCCAATGGGAGCGAGAGACTCGTAAGTTTTTACGGCAACTCTCGCCAGCCCACGGGCACCGAGTCGCAGCAGTTATGATTTATGAATGGGCGACAGGCATTGAGATCGCAACACTAGTCAAGGAAGGTGGTTCCGCTAACTCAGACCTTCGAAAGATCAATCAGGTTTTGAGAGGGTATTTTGGCAAACCGTACATGACGTACATTTGCGGTCGAAAGGTTCCCAAGGCATACCGTGTGCCACCGGGTTACTACATCAAGAAGCATCGTCCTATCACACTAACGTTGTACGCCGAATATTCAATGGGAACTTTGAATCCATGACCCATCATCCAATCAAGTCTCTGGAAGATGGCCGACGTAAATACTCCAACGGCACCTTCTACACGCCCATGAAGGATGAGGATCGTACCAACAAGATAGCTAAGCCTGATGATCCAACTGCAATACGCTTCCACACTAAATGGATCATCCCACATGTATTTCTAGACGACTCAATTAGGCTTCTACCGGAGACACGGCCAGATGACGATGCATACTTTCACATGGATAAGAAAGGTCTTTGCCAATGTGAAGTATGTATCCGCCCTCAAGCACAGCGGTATAGAGATCGTTGGCTCAGGGAGCGGTATTAAATCCGCATAGGCGCATCGGCTGCAATATCTTCATCAGGCCGACTACCGCCTTCAATACGTGTAAAGATTTGTTGAATCGAATCTAGGTCTTTAGCAAAGATTGCCTGAAGGATAAGAGTCGCTGCTGTGTAATCCAAAGCATCTTCCGTCTCTTTCCAAATCATTTGCACTGTTCCAAACCGCTGATTCCAAAGCCAGCTGATTCTAGTATCAAGACTTTCTTTATGTATGTCGGGTATCTTTTTTCTATACCTGCGTGTTACCTCCGGTAGCATCTAGCTCAACTCCCCTGCAAGGTCAACAAACTCCACGCTTATCTCCCTACGAGTAGCTGGATGAGAACCTGTACGCCTAGTACCAACCATGCGGTTAAGCAAAATCTTTCTAGCCACATTAGCTCTTCTTAAACTACCTTTATTGTTTACGTTCGGATTGTTGGCAAGTTCAAACAAAGATCTGCAAATCAATTCATGCACCGGAAGCTCAATGATTTCATCGGTAGCGATGGCAGGTTTATCCGCTACATTTTGCAGTGCCTCTTGAATAGTTACATGCTTTATACCCATACCGAACTCCAATCTTCCTTGTAGTTGACAGACTTTTTTTGAACACCGTTGGTACTGTCGTAAAAGTCGCTGCCAAAGAAATCCAATTCTTTAACAGCTTGTACCCCGTACCTCAAAGCATCCATCATGTGCGAATACTTATCGTGCAAAGGCTTCTCGGTCCACATTTGCAACTTGTTGTTGTACTCATACTTGTATTGTTCCAAACAATTCAATAGCCACTGGCAGTTAGTATCATGAATGATTGTATTGTGCAGCATGATTCGGACTTGTTGAATGTCCGTAATCAAATTGGCATCGTGGGAGCGAGTGCCTGGAATCTTCCACACTTTGTTCGATTTAGCCAGCACCGCGACGTTAGGAAAACGTGTGCGCATCATGTCAGCCGGCGTTGTATTTACCGCCTTCTCATGATGATCACCATCCCACGGGAGAATGATATAGCCAAGTTTGTTAAACCAATGCTTTGTCTGCAAATCATCTACATATTCAGGTAGGGCTTTACCGTGCCCTTCTCCACAATCATAGATGAACAACCTGCCGTTAATCCATTGGAAGGCTATCCAGCTTGTAGCATCTGAGTGAATACCTGACGCACCGATGTCGAATACGACATACACCGGGTGAGAGTCATTCAAGTTGAAATCATGCACGCGCTTGTCTGCGACAAGTTTCATGTACGCTTCACCGTACACGGCAGCAGCATCCATCTCATCGAAAGAAACGTAGTACTCCTGCTCGAACATTCGATCATTACCAAACCTAATTCGGTACGATTCTCGAATTGTTTCGAGTTCTTCCTGGGTTAGCACCGGAGCCAAGCCTTCTCGAACCATCTGTTCGTTAATGTCATCGATGGTTCTGATAATGACTTGGGCCTCTGGATTATGTTTCACAGACTCCATGAGATTCCACAATGGGTTCTGCCGCTTACCTCGTGGAGTTGATACAACCATCAACCGCTTTTGCTCTGCGCGGTTCTCAATGATCGGGAACAATCTAGGTATGGGGTCTTCCCTGCTAAACAGAGCCAGCTCTGTAATTGTGTAATCCTGGAACGCTGTTCCAACACCGGAATTATCTTGACCGGACTGGAAATATCCTTGCAGTTTCAACCTGCTCTTGTTTAGGAAGTGGCCTTCCATCACAGTATTTTTCCAGTTGACAAGTTCTTCGGGAACATTGTCTTTCAACCCTAGAATGTATTCATTCGTTCCAGGGTCAATATAAGTCTTATCCCATAGAATGTCCCGAATCATAGGGTTTGATAGGGATATGTAGATACCTGTTGTTTTAGGTGTGCGTAGCCTAGCGTAGCATTGCTCCACACTGGCAGCAACGTCCTTGCCTGTCTGCCTTGGCAAGACTGCAATGCCGTACCGTTTCGTTCGCCACATCTTGTGAAGTTCGACTTGATACGGTCTGGGTCTGTAATACACAGGGAAGACAGGCAAGGCTGCTACTCTTTATCATTCAGAAGGAACTTCGTCCTCGACGGGAACTTCGTCCTCGACGGGAACTTCGTCCTCGACGGGAACTTCGTCCTCGACGGGAACTTCGTCCTCGACGGGAACTTCGTCCTCGACGGGAACTTCGTCCTCG
>Ga0116188_1003033_pt1 | contig 12582 bp, 8 predicted proteins | sample AD_JPNTR2_MetaG_FD_89807 | JGI IMG/M metagenome (GOLD analysis project Ga0116188, IMG submission 89807) | Active sludge microbial communities of municipal wastewater-treating anaerobic digesters from Japan - AD_JPNTR2_MetaG | ecosystem: Engineered > Bioreactor > Anaerobic > Digestate | place...
CCTATAAGTTCATAGAGAGCAATCTAAATATGGCATTGGCTAAGATATTCCAAGGTAAGACTCGTAGTATTAAACTACGAGAGGGCTTAATGAGGGGAACTCCAACATTGGAGTTCGACCTTATTGAAAATGGTGGAATTGTAAGAAGTTTAAAGTCTGATAGTGGACATGGTGTTGAGCAGGTTGTATCATTGTTAAGTATCTTATGTCTAATATGTATCAATGGTGGTAGACGCTTTATGGTACTAGACGAAGTTATGAGTGGTATGGATGCAGACACCAGAAGAGTTATAAATGACATCTTATGGAGTTTCACTACAATAGGGTTCCAGTTCCTTATCAGTGAGCATGGTTTCATACCTGAAGGTGCTTATGTGCACGTATTACAAAACGATGGCACTGCAAGTTATGTAAAAAGACGATTTATCAATAATAAAGGAGTTTACCTTGACGGTAAATCTATTAAGGATGTTGGTAAAGAACTTGTGGATGCTGAAGAGGACGTAGAAGAAGCCACAGTACAACCTATGGCAAATAAGGTACTAGCGATTTAGTGTACAATGGACTTGAAAGATAGACTCACAATTCACTTGTGGGTCTATTTTTATACTTTAAGAATGGAGGGGGGAATTAATTGGTCAAGAAAAGAAAAACTTATTTATTTGTAATATTAGCAATCATAATTGCGACACTGGTCATATCATTTAAATTGGTTAATCATCTATTATTTACACCTGCAATATTACTATTTGTAATTGTGATGGGTGGAGTAGTAACATACATTGAGTTGGAAATGGCTAAGAGAAGAGATGCAGAGGATTATAGACAAGAATACTTAGCTAGTTTATATCAACGTGCTGGAATTGGTAAAATGTACAGAAATGTGATAATAATACTTATTCCAATAATTATAATCGTTTCAAGTCACTATGACAAGTATATAGAAAATAGAGATTATACTAAAATACTTAACAACAATTTTGAAGTTAGTAAAGACATACTCGGGTATTTCTATGATGAAGGAGAATTATTCCTTAGCGTAGAAAAATTAGAGAAAGACCCTTTGGGTAAATTGATGCTAGAGAACGAGAAAACAAGAAAGACTTTAATACTGGCATCATTAATGTTAGATACAGCCCAATCAACAACCTATACTTTAGGTGGTGTGTCCTATGCTAGATACAATAAGCTAGAGTCAACTGATACGGGAGAGGATATACTGACAGAAGAAAATGAAGATATAGAAAAAACTAAGGAAGTCATTGATAAATTAACTGAAAGAACAAAATATATAGAAGATACATACAGCAGATTAATTGTCAATGAAGAAACTGGTTATAACAGTGATAAGTTAATAAGTACTATGAAAGAAATAAACTATACAATTGTAGATGTAAATAAGGCAATCATTGAAGTGCTTGAGAAAGAAGATGCAGACTCTGAAGAGTTTCTAAGGCTAGTAACTGAAGCTACAAACAACATAAAGAAAGAATATGATAACGTACAGAGTGTATTTGAAGCAGAATATAATGCAAAAGGATACATGATATACCCAATCATAAGCAGGATTGTATCATTAATAAGTTTAATAGCAGTCTATAAGTTGTTACGTATTATACAGTACTATATAACTCTTGCAATGTGGAAAAAGAAATTAACATTAGTAAAATAAGTTAAACAGGCTCGTAGAGATATGAGCCTGTTATTTTTATGCTTATATGACATTGAAATTGGACAAGCTACTATAGGTAAAATTGACCAAGCTTAACTTGAAAATATGCTGTCATAGTTGTAATGATAATTAAATAAAAAGAAAATAGAAAAGGGGTTGGTATTCTATACCTAGCAGTTATCTAGTATGATTAATATAGATACATAAGAATAATAAGATACACTAGCATATTGAAGTACACTGGTTTATCCAACTTGCATAGGGCAATAGTGAGTGTATACATATAAAGACAATAATTAGTGATGTATTAACAATAGTTGATACCTCACTAATTTTTTATTTATGTGCATTTGATTAGCATGAATAATGGGATATTAGACAATTAACATTAAAAAGAGTAAGGTGCTATTAAAAATGCTGTTCAAACAAATAAGGGTAATTTTGAAAATAGATTTTTATGAAATGGGAAAGGAGAGTTATGAGCATGGCTGAAACTGGTGTAAACTATGGTAAATTAATAAAAGAGGCTATACATCAACCTAGTGTTAAATGTGCTGACGGTAAGGTTGTGCCCCTTTATGCTCGTACTTCATATACAGAACGTGACGAGGAAACAAGACAGCCTGAATTTATAGAGAAGTCTCAAACACTATACTCTAGTCCTAATAACATTAGGAGAATATACATTGGTAATGGAGCTGTAGCAGTTGAGTTCTTCGCTAAACCTGAAGGTGCAGGAAAATTATTTAAAATAACTAGCATAGATGGTACTGACGGTGTTAAATTAAATGGTAATCCTTTTGCATTCTTAAAAGGGCATGTAATGACTAACTTAGAAGAAATATATGTTGGTAGTACATTCCTAAGGGCTTGTATGTGTGATTTGACAAGTAGTAATTATAGAATGAACCCTGCTTTTGTACAAGACATGGCACAATGTCTTGGTGTTGATGCTGATGCAAAGACTATATTCCTTAACCTTATGAGAAGATACATTTCAACTCAGAGAGGAACAGATGGTGAGTTAAAGAGAATAAGAAGATTTGCATACAGTGACAGTGTAGACACCTTTATAGAACAATATATTAAGGGTGGAAAGACTGACTATAATATACCTGCAACTAAGAGGTTCAATATGTTAGCTACTGAAGTTTACGGAAATGAAGCTTTTGGTAAAATGTTAGCTAACATACTTTGTGGTAACAGTGAAAAATATTACAATAACAACTGGGGTAAGATTAATAACACTGTTGTATGTAACTCATTTACAGCAAGGGAAAATATATACAAGTTTGACCAAGAAAAACTATCTGGAATAAAGAAAGAACTAGATGAATACTTGGTACAACTTCAAATGCAGAAAAATAAGACTCAGGAAGTTAAGAAAGAGACTAAGGAAACTGCAACTGATAACTCAGAAAGCAACAAGAAAGCAGAGAAGTTCTTAAAAGAGAACTATGCTGGAGTTATTAAAAACGCTATAAGTGAGATAAAGCGTACCTTTGATGGTATGTACGCATCTGGATATGGTGTTATTAAGCCTTATGGTATGATGTGTTCTGATGCTAATGGAAATGGTAGCATTGTAAGTCTTGGAAATGCTCAAACTAACGGAAGTTATGCACTTGCTAAATTTGAGTCAAACATGATTTACAGAAAGATATACGCTATAATAATGAGTAGATTAGTCTTAAAAGAAAGTAAAAGTCGTATAATCAATTATAGTGAGATACTACAAGGATACAACTACTTCCCTCATAAGTTATTAGAGTTTGCATTCGGTAGATATGCTTGCTCAGAGGACGATTTAGAGGAATATGGAGATAGATACAAGAAGCATGCGACAGCTAATACTTGGGAGAAGTACTGGTCTGGAGTAATTGAAAAAGACTTAGCTTATTGCTTAAATAGCATTGTTGCTAAATCAATAGCAAAAGACCTAGAAGCCGAAGAAATAGACTACAATCTATTAGATGCTAAAGTTGAGAGGATAAAGAACGTTATAGTAGCCGCTTATGAGCCAGCTATTGTTGTATCTGACAATGATAGTGGTAAATTAAAGTTAAGAATAAGCGACAAACGTAAGGTACTAGACGCTAGTGCAGATGAATTATGCGAGAGCATAGGTACAATAGTGGGTGTGGACATGACATCTGATTGTCCTTGGTCATTTGTAAGAAGGGGCAACATAGTAGAGTTTGAGTTTGTAAGAAACAAGAACCTATGTGGCGCTGTTCCACTATTTGCTTATAAGGCATTAAATGAGTTAAAGGCTCAAGGAAAGAATGTAAGTTGGCAGAACGTAGTTATAGGTAAAGGCGAAGATGATGATACATTCTACGGTAATACTGGACCAGGGACAGTTAACTTTACTGGTGGTAGACTTATCCATATAACTGCAGGCTCTCGTTCTGGTAAGGGTGTTATGACACTAAACATCCTAGCAAGTGCAATATCTGAGGGAATACCTATTTTCTACTTGGATAATAAGCCAGATATGGCACCAGCTTTAAGGTGGTTAGCTCCTAATCATAGAAATATGTTCGCTATAAATGGACCTTCATACAGTGCAAAGTATGATGATAACAATTTATACGGACCAAACTCTGAAATAGATAAGAAAATGTCAGATAGTAAGCGTAAACCAAGCGAACTAGATAACACATTATTCAATAGGGATGCTTGGTATACACTACACTATTTGAAAGGACTAAGCCTAGCCCTATACTTAACCTACGGAATAGCAAAAGGACACTTTGACAAGTATGGTATAAGCTGTGGAAATAACGCTTTAGTGGTAGTAGACGAGTTAAGAGCACTGACAATAAAATTCAACTCATTATTTAATAGAATTGAGACAGAATATACTGATAAGAAAATTAAAGATGGTGACCAGACTGCAATATACTGTAAACAAGTACATGAGTGGTTCAAGGCACTAACTAATGGTATATCTGATATGTCATCAATGAACTTTAAGAACTCTCCACCAGCTATTATAGCAATATATCAAGAACTTTACAGAGTATCTGATGCAATCGTTGGAACCTCTAAGCCTGGTGGTAACGCTACAAGCGAGAAGAACTGGACACAATCACAGTTATTTATGTCATTGACATCTTTAGGTAGAGAAGGGCTTGTAGGGTTTAGTAAGGATAACCCACATCCTTTAGCAAGCACACCTAGAGGTAGAAAATACTTAACCGAAGCAAACAGATACTTTGCATATGTTCCTGACGCATTAAGAAGTAGTTATTATGACGAAGAAGGTCAACAAATAGAGCGTAATACAAAATACGTTAAACCTTATCTGATATTAAATAGTGCAGAAGAACCAAGACCAGAGGACATGCACGGAGAGCCTGGTAAGCGTAAATTTACTAGGGGTAAGTTCGTTGGGGAGTGTATGGACCAGATGCACAATCAAGGAGTGCCTGTTGACGTAGTATTAGACGAAAACAGAGTAAATGGTGCTGGCTCTGAATTAAATCCGGGCATTGGATTTGAGGGATATATAGCACAAATGTCAGAGGATGATGCATTGTTACCTACTGTACTTGAGAAGAGTTACAAGATAGCAAATGAAGTACTGGCTAAAACGGGTTACTTCGCTGCTTGTGGAATAGCAGATGCTGACGTGTTCGATTTCCTAACAGACTTCAGACCAGAGTTTATGTTATCATGGGCACAGTTGGATGAAGCATTAGAGACAGGTAAAATACCTACTAGTAACTCAAATGCAGGAGTTGATGAACTAGATTTCAGTATGCAGGCTATGGCTGAAGAATTTGGTGCTGGTTCATTACCAGATGATGCAGAAGTTGAGTTTGGTGGTATTGAGTTTAGCAATAATCAATACTCACAGCCAACTCCACAACCAAGTCCAATTAATAATGTGGCAACACCTATGGGAGTAAGTCCTAGCAGAGTGGAAAAAGTTGCAGACGCTAGTAATCCTTTTGGGAAGAACAAGGATGATATCTTCGAAGATATAGAAGATACTCTAGAAGAGGATGGAGTCAACATTAACATGGGTGAGGGCTTCGGGGATGACCTAGGTAATAACGAAGAGACTATGGGTAATATATTCGATGGACTTGACGATATGGACTTCGATAGCAATGGTGGGGATAGAGAGTATCAAAAGGGTGATACAATAGACCTTGAAGAGGACGAAGAGACTAAGAGTGAAAGAGAGTCCTTTGGTACTGATAGAATGAACCAACCATATTGCAAGCCAAGCATGGAAAAGGTAACCGAGTCTACTGGACCAAGACAAAATAACTTCATAGTTAATGGTAGCCAACATAATCCTGCAAGGAAGTTGGACATTAATAAAGCTATAGATTGTTCCCATGCTAATAGGGGAATAAGTCAGAAATACGAGAATATATTAGCTAAGACATTCAAAGGACAGAAGAAACTCAGAGAAAAGCTATGGAAGGGCATATTAGACAAGATAGTATCTGGTCCTGGAGGTATTCCAGCATCTCAAGTAGTGAGAGTAATCATAACAGATAATGACTTATACGTAAATGGTAAGTTGGTTTATCTAGATGGCATTATAGGTGGAGATGGTATTCACTTAGAGGACATTGCAGATTTCAGAACACTCTTTAAGAGATTTCCTGGCATTATAGAATTATGTACTACAGAGAATATAGCTATGGCAAGAACGATTGAAGAGGGTGTCAAGAAAGACTTCATAACCTACTTATTCGATATAGGTAAGAACCTTAGAACTTTGGTTTATTATTCTGGTGGGGCAAATCAGATATACACTAGAAAAGATATAAACGACGCTAAGGTAATGGAGAAGATACAGAAGCAAAAAGAGAAAGTTGAAGCTAAAAACAACTATGATGCTTTCTGTAAACAACCAAGAGAAGCAGAAGTTAAGAAATCTAACAACCTGAATGGACAAATGAAACTTGCAAGAGCAACTAAGACATCTTTTGGTAAGGTAAAGAGCAACTTCAAGAGTACTAAGTCATTCAATCCATTAAAAGTTATGTGGTGGAGTGTAGCAGGAGTAACAGTTGGTACTTTATGTGTACTAGGTGGATTAGCAAAAGGTGGTAAGAATGCTTTCGACGCAATGAGAAAATAGCATATAAATAAGTAACTAGGGCAATCTGAAAAGATTGCCCTTTTCTTTTGCTTAAAATTTATAGGCTATATAATAGAACATGGGTAGTGTATTAAGAAAAAGCAGGTGGTAGTATGGAGAAAGGAGAGAATACACAAATGGCATCCAATACACGTATAGATAGAGTTGGTACTGCCGATACGACTAGCTTACAAAGCTGTAAAGAATGTCCACAATGCGGTAATGGAGATATTAAAGTAGCAGATAGTAGGGTTGATAGGAACGGTGTAATAGGTAGACGACGTGAGTGTACAAGATGTGGATATAGATGGGTTACATACGAAGTTAGTGAAGAGGACTTAGTCTATTTCCTTGAGTTAAGCAATAACACAGATAGCATACAAGAAATAGAAGAAATGAAAAACAAGGTTTTAAGTACTTGTAATAACCTAATGAAAGCATGTAAAATGACAGCTGTAGCTATAGAAAATATAAGGAGGAAAAGATAGAATGATAGATACATTCAAATACAATGGCAGTATAGGATTGAATAAAAACACCGACTTATTAAGAAAAGCAGGGCTAAATGGGAGTTTATATCAATAGAGATTGTGCATTAAAAGTAAAAATTACGTAGCAATGTATATTTAATGGTATTGCATTAATTGAAAGCAAAAGTTATGAAAACGTGGTACAAAGTATGAAAATTATGAGCAATAATTTATATTAAAATGTTGGTTGAGTAAAGATGTGTAAAAGGGGTGTAAAAATAATAACTATGAAATAAAAGTGGTTACATTAAGGATATAGGGTATAGTACATTAAGATAAAAAATGGGTAGCAGTAGGCAAACAAATGTTTTGTTATTTTGAAATCGAAAATTTGGGTGTAAGTTGTCGGAAGTGGAGAAATGATAAAATATGGCAAGTTAGGATTGTATACTGTTAATAAGGCTAGTTGTATGACAAAATAGCAGTAAAACTAATATGGCATCATTGTAGACTTTGTAAAGTTATCTAAAACTAGTGAGAAAGTTGGAGATTTAGAATGATATAATTATGACTAGTATATAAAATAAGGGGTCGTGAAAAAGTGCAGTAATTTCAATTATTGGTAAAATTTTATTATTAATTAATTGACAAATTAAAGCACTTTAAGCGAGGAGGTAGTACAGCATGCCAAACGAGTTATCATTTAACAGGCTAAAAGATGTTGATATCAAGGCTAACATAGGCAATAGAGTATACATAGTGGCACTGGCACTAGGTGTTGAGGTTAGACCTATGAAAATTGGTGGAGAAAGCATCATATTTAAAATGGTAGACAATGATGAAGAAAGAGAAGTCAGAGTATTTGATAATGTAGAGATTATAAAGTCCAGATTAGTCAACGGTCAAGTTTATGATATAGTAGTTGACGTAAAGCCTTATGACAAAGGTGCAGACGGATTAAGCTGTATTCTTTATGATATAAGAGCAACAAGATATGAACTAACTCCAGAGCAATTTAGACCGCACATTGATAATACAGAAGTGTACGAGCAAAAATTACTGAAATACCTAAACTACTATGGTCAGACGGTATATTCAGCAGTAGCTCTGCATTTATACAGAAAAGTAAGAGAACAAATGTTGAGACATCCAGCAGGGGCAAGTATGCACCATACTGAAATTGGAGGTCTATTATTCCATGAAGTTGCAGTAGCAGATATGTGCTATGCACAGTGTGCAACCTACAATACAACTTATGGAGAGGGCTTTGTAAATGATGCTCTGACAGTATGTACTGCTTTAATACATGATATAGGAAAACTACAAGAGTTCAAATTGAAAGAGGACTATACTGTAGAATATACTCCTTTAAGCGCTATGACAAATCATATTGTGATAGGTACTAAAATGATAAGACAAGCAGCTATCGAACTGGGTTACGGAGACATTAGAGAAATTGACGAGATGGAACACTTATTACTTAGTCACCATGGTAAGATGGAATATGGCAGTCCAGTTGAACCTCACTGCCTTGAAGCGATAATATTATCTGAAGCGGATATTAATGATGCTAGGGCATGGAGATATAGGAAAGCTTTAAGGAAATTAAACGCTGGAGAAAGTCTGGCTGAATGGGCAAGGGGAACTAATGAGATATGGTACAAACCAACAAGTTTAGCTGAACATATAGCAAGAGTTGGTAATGGCTTCCAAGATGTAGTAAGCACAGACCAAGATGTTCTAGACAGACATAACATGCAAGAGATTGCACAAATATATGGAAATAACGTACAAGAAAATGGTACGACAGCTTAGAAAAATATAAAGACAACATAGCCTAGGTAGTGTACCTAGGCTATAGTTAATTATAAGGAGATGAATAAAAATGAATGTAAAAGTTAAACTATTAATAAGTCTAGTTATAATTGTATTAGCAACAGTTGGAATAGTAGTAATTATTGGTAAAGGCTCAAGAAAGGATATAAGTAACAACAATAATGTGACAGTTACACCAACAGAAGAACCAACTAGCAGTCCTGAAAGAGTTATATCATTGGACGAAGAAAAGTTGGTAACTGAAGTAAAAGATAGGGTGCAAGAACTATACAAAAGCAACGGATTAATGTACATTAACTTTAGTAATGATGCAAGTAATGGAGTATCTGTAATACTAAGAGATACTGGAGAAGCATATATGGAGTCTGGTAGTGATGTGAGAGTTTATCTTAACAACGGTAAGGCAATAGTTGCTACTAATCCGATTGAAATATTGGAAGAAGCTATTCCAATAGAAGTGATTAAAGGTATGCTTTCAAATATAGAGTTGGGCACTGGAGATATAGAAAGAGTAGAAGTTGAAGATGGTAAAAAAGCAATTAAGATAAGTCTATCAGGCATTGAAGATATAATAAAAGCATATAGTTATATTAGTGATGACTATGGTTGGACAGTTATGACTGGTCTTGGAATAACAGAAGATAAAGAAGTGCAAATGCAAGTGTACTTATATGATAAGAAAGAGACAGATGACACAGGTGTAAACTGGAATCAGTTTGAGTGTGAGTGCCTATTCACTGTTAATGGAGAGAAATATAGTTACTGGTGGACTATTGGGGCAGAGAAGTTAAGCAAACCATTCGAAATGGGCGAAGCGATATATAAGTTAGACAAAGGAAGTAATATAGAAATCTGGAAGAAAGAATTAACAACTGTATCAAATAGTGTATATGACCTTATAAAAGAGTTGAGAGAAAAGAATAAGGATAAGGTAAATACAGAAAATAATGATGCAATAGAAGATACTAGTGATATAAGTGAAGAAGCAGTTAGTGAAGAAACAGTTGAAAGTGAAGATAACAATTAGGTTATAAATTGCATATAAAAAGAGAGTAAGCTTACAAAAGAGCAATTAATGTGATATAAACAAATAAAAAGTCTAATTTGTTATACACATTTATAGACTAATTGTAAAAGGAAGGTGCCTAGTAATGTTAGTAAATGAGGCTTACTCAGTATTACAATTGAACAGCGGAGCAACTATGGATGATGTAAAGAAAGCTTTTAGAAAATTGGGTAAGCTATATCATCCAGATAGCCTACATGGTGACGCAGACAAGTTTAGACAGTTAAAGAGCGCAAAGACTATAGTAGAAGCAGACATAATATTTGGAAAACTGTTAAGCCATGATAAAAGAAGTACATATATAGTAAACTTTGAAGAGTTTATATCTAATAGGAAGTCTAGTACTATGAAACTAATAACTGGTGAGTTGATTGAGACTAAACAGTTATTTAAGAACACTATATATTTAGCATTCAACGTTAAAATCAAGGTACGCATGGTTAAAGATGGTACAGAGGTTGTAGAGGAGTATACTAACGAAATATTTAAGGAACATAGGGTAGATGGGCGATATGAATTATATACCCAGATAGAAATTGACAAAAACGATTTATTTAAAGAAAAAGACATGAGTGTAGAGGTACTTGGCATTAATTCTAGTATGCGTATTAAAAATACTGGAGTGTTCTATTTGAAAGTTGTGGATAACTCAATGTATATAACAGTTGAGTGTAAGTCAATCAAGAATACGAACAACAGTATTTAACGCCGTTGTTAATGCCTATGTACTATCTAAATAATGGAGGGTCAATTATGGGCAGAACTAACAATGAAGAGATTAAGATGTTCATACTGGAAAGTCGTAAAGCAGATAATCCTATGACATATGAGGAAATAGCAGAAAAGATATGCACCAAGTTTGGTAAGAGTATAACGAGACAGGGAGTATATGAACTGTACAGAAAATACAGTTATCTAGTAATGGAAGATGAAGCAATGAGAGATATTGTGGAAGTCTTTATTAGGGTAGCTGACATTGATGAAACTTTGAATATTTTGAATGAGTTAAGTAGGCAAGGTTTAACAGACGTTAAGTGGTCTAGGAGTGGTTCTGTTGAGCGCACTTTCATTCAGAAGAATGTCAAGGTCATTATGGAGTACAGTGACAGATTTAAGAATAAACTCGGGGAAGTAGTAAGAGAATTAGATGGACATGAGATAAATTTAAGACAAATAGCAAGTAGACTATCATATAAGGGAGTATTCCCTAAGGATAGTGTAATAAGCAGTTATATTGATGATGTTGTCACAGAGAAGTGTATATCTGCACTAAAGAGTGAGATAAGTTCGGTATATGATAAGTTATACACTGATGTTAATGAAAGACAAGAGAAAAAGAAAAACTGCTTAGCAAATTTATTAGTACATCTTAATGAAAGAGGAGTAGATGGCATTTAAGATATATTAAAGAGAACAAGATAAGTACAATAATATGGTAGGTTGTGACAGTAATAACTGCTAATAACCTACCATATTATTATGTACAGTAGAGTAATTAAACTATATACTATTATTGAATTATTAGGGGTGCGTTGTAATAGTAACTAGAGAATTATAATGATAGGCTATTAGTAAATTATATGGGTTGTATGGAATTATAAATAGCTAGAATAAAGGTATAGGAAAGTAAATAATGATTAGGTGCAAGTATAGTAGGTGCATTGGAGAAATAAAGGGGTATGAAATGGAATTATAAATGGTACATTTAGGTAAAATATAGGGTAACTCTGGAAGTAAAATACTGATAGATTACAGTGATTAGGGATTAGTGTGGTATGCAGTAATGTGTAAAAACAGTAATTTAATGTATAGTGGTATAGAGTATAAAAGAGATACAATAATATGGACTAGTATGTAAAATGATATGTAATTTAGATTGATAAAGGACAGTTAGTAAAGTAGATTACATATGAATAATAGAGTTATATCATTATTGATATAATTAAATGTGTTGTGACAAAATATAGATAATACATTTATATTAATATGTGATATGCGTTAAGATAATATAGGGGTAAAATGATATATAATAAATAATAGAAAGATTTTAGGTTCCGTGATAGTTACTTGTTATATAAATTAGTAACAGTTAATGTAATTAAGTACATATGAAATTGTTATTATATAGTTATGAAATTAGATATAATTTGTATTACATTAATATGGTCTTGATATAAAATTAATAGGATATAATAAAATAAAGGATATATCATTGTTGAGTTGATAACAACTATAGATATTGATAAATGAGTTATAAAATAGTAGGTAGGTACAGTTATTATAAGTAGGTAGGAGTATAATTGATAGGTACAGTTATAGGTAAAATGAATATAAGATAATTAAGAGGTACATTGATTATATAATGAGTATAAAGTAGTTGGTTAGTACATTTAATGTTAAGTATGAAATGATAGATTGAGTTAGGACA
>Ga0116188_1003034_pt1 | contig 12581 bp, 9 predicted proteins | sample AD_JPNTR2_MetaG_FD_89807 | JGI IMG/M metagenome (GOLD analysis project Ga0116188, IMG submission 89807) | Active sludge microbial communities of municipal wastewater-treating anaerobic digesters from Japan - AD_JPNTR2_MetaG | ecosystem: Engineered > Bioreactor > Anaerobic > Digestate | place...
AGAGCTGGCGTAGCTCAAGGGTAGAGCAACTGATTTGTAATCAGTAGGATGGGGGTTCGATTCCCTTCGCCAGCTCCAGCGTTCGACAATCATCCACGCAATCCGTGTAATCCGTCTTATCCCCGGAGATCCATACCCGCGGATAAGACGGATAACGCGGATTACGCGGATGATTCGTCTGCGCTTGGGCGCCAAGGAAGTCCCAGCCGAGCAGCTCGCTCGGCGACAATCTTCAAATACTTTCCCCGGGCTTCAGCTGATAGAAAGCTCCGTTCGATCAGTTCGGGCCATCCCGGCAGAGCGGCCGCGATTTCCTTTTTCACCTGTCGGATGGTAAGTATGCCATGCATGGCAATTCAACCAGTGGGTGGGGAGTTGAGAACGAGTGCCCAATTACCGCGATGGCGGTAAAAATCAGGTAAAGCGACACGGCGAAGCCTTGCGACCGCCTCAACGAGAACCTGTTGCGGTCGGTGGTCGATCTCTGGTACTTCGTCCGGACTATCCGTAGAGTCTATTCCCCGACCCCCGATCGATTCCGAATCAAGGGGCGTTGAGCCGCGGACCCGACTGAGGGAGCTAGGGTCTCCGGGCCAGGTCGCGCGCTCTTTCAAACACGCGTTTGACTGCCCGGTTAGGCTGAAGAATCTCAGCGGCCGAACGAATAGTGATTGTCGGAATCGCCTGATGCTCTGCGTGGATTCTCATCCGCAGCTCTTCGGCCTCGTCTTTGCCGGAAAGGCCCGAATACCCGATTGTGCGGCACAGCCGTCCGAAAAGGAATTCGTTCAGGGGGCATCCGCCAGTCCGTTCGAGTCCTTCGATATTGGTCTGCCAACTGCGGAAAAGGTGCGCCTGGGCAAACGATTGACCCTGCATTGTGATCTCGTTGAGACCTTCACCCGCCACGACCAGCCCTTTTCCCAGCCCGGCGACGTAATCGATCAGTTTGAGCATCCCTTCGGTGGACGTCATCCCTTCTACCAGAGAGTTGTGGAGGTTGAAGGTGGTGAGCGTGACGTCGATGAAGACAGTGTCGAGATTGAGCTGTCGGACCGCGCTGAGCATGTTCTCGCCCAAAATCGAGCGCCACATGCTGAGGCCGGGGTGGATCTTGACCATTACCTTCTTGTCCCGGTGACCGATTCGGTTGCTGTTCGACTCGGGAACCCCTATGACGCGCCTTTCATACCAGCTCCACCCGAGGAGTCGCTTTGACTGTATGTCTCGGTACTGAAAGTCCCTGACGAATTGGTAGGCTGGGTGGCTTGGGTCCATATCAATGGAGTTGAAATGCGGCATGACCCGGAAGCCCATCTGCTGCGCCTTTTTGATAAACGCTCGGCCCGCATCACTGGCAACATAGGTAGGATAATTTTCGTCATAGGAGTCTGTTCTCCAGTTGGGCAGGTGGAGCAGTACTCGAGCAGGGGGAACCACTCCGCCCAAGGCGTCGAGGACATCGGGCTGGGTTGGACACCAGGAAACAGCGAGGGCGACGTCGTGCATCCAGGAAGGACGTTCGCTCTCCCGCCTACTCAGACCATAGGCTTGCCACAGCCAGTCGCGATAGGCGGCCGCCGGCACCTTCCAGTCCCCGTTGAAGCAGTTGATGCGCCAGGTAAGACCGCCGGCGCTCAGACTTTCGTCGACCGGCCCGTAGGCTTCGGTGTCAAAGCCGAGCAACTGAGCTTCCTGTTCGGAGCCGATGTGCAGTGCCTTGTAACGGTATCGGGTGTCTTCGGTTCGCACCCAGAAACCTCCGGTCGTCCCTGTCATGATCACGAAACCGGCTTCCCAGGCGGACGGCCAGGGCCAGTCGGAGTTACGGAGCAGGGTATCGGACAAGGGGAGCTTCACTCCCTGGAAGAAGGGCGCGACCAAGTGCAGATTCTCGGCGATACCGCGAAGGTTCCAGCGGGCGGCGCGGACTCCGGGTCGCGAGGAATAGCCGGAGGGTTCCACCAGAAGGTCGCCCGAGGCGGGATCGGCCGAAATGGCGATAACCCCGTCGCCGTCCCAGCTCTGAAGAATGAACTCTGCCCTGGTGTCAGATACCTGCCGGGCGACTATCTTGCCGAACTTGCTTTCGTCGATCCGAGCCAAATCTCCTTGGACGAAAACCAGTTCGAGCGCCGCGCGGGAGGATAGATCAAAGGGTCTGATGTACTCAGTCCCACTGGATCTGCTCTTGAGCGAGGTGAGGAATCCTTTGCGGAACACTGCGGTTAGAGTCGGCGTTTCGACGTGAACCTCGTCTCCGGCGACGTGAACCTTCGCACCTCCTGACGCTCCAGCCTGGACAGGCGCGACCTGTCCGGCAACAGGCGAGTGAGACAAGGAGACGCCGGCTACGCCGGCAACCTTCAAGAAAGAGCGACGATCGAGTGGCATGTTATTCCTCCCTCTGATTGATTCGGAAGGAATGTTACACCGACAGCAAGAAACCTTCGTAGATTTTTCACTTCGCGCGTTAGTAGTAAGAGGAGGCGCTTGAGTGAACAAGAAGGGCAAACCGAGGGAGGTGCTGATTCCGAAACACGGCGGTTACCAGAACCTGAAAAGTTATAAGCTCGCGCAACTCGTCTACGACCTCACGGTACGGTTTGGTGACCGTTACATCTGTCCGCGCAGCCGAACTCACGATCAGATGGTCCAGGCGTCGCGCTCGGGTGTGCAGAACATTGCGGAGGGCAGTCAAGCGTCGGGTACATCCCGGAAGGCTGAGATCAAGCTGACTAACGTTGCCCGCGCCAGTCTGGAAGAGCTGCGGAAGGATTACGAGGCTTTTCTGCGGCAGCGCGGCTTACGCGTGTGGCCACGGAACCACCCGCTGCGAGCCGAGTTGGTCAGCATGAGGCCTGAGACCGCTGACGAGGTAGTGGAGTGGGTGCGCAAAGTCCATGAGCGTGAAAGTGGACAGAGTCGACGAAGTGGACCTTGTGGACCGAGTGGACCAAGTGGACCGCCTGGAGGATCTACGGTCTCCAGTTCGTCCACTTCGTCCACTGGGTCCACTTTGTCCACTCGGTCCACTTTCCCGGAAATCGCGGCAAATGCCATCCTCACCGTGACGATTGTCTGCTGCTACCTGCTTAACAGACAAATTCACAGGCGGCGCTGATCGAGAGGGAAGGTGGTTTCACCGAACGACTCTATCGTGTGCGATCCAACAGAAGGCAAGAGCGTTGAATCGAGACAGTAAACGCTCTAGTCGGAAACGACGCAATTCAAGTAGGAGCCATCGGATTGGTAGATATAATGTGAGCCTCCCTTTTCCGGCACGTACCAGGCGATAGCATCCGTCTTGACATCGATCGGCACCTTTCCGTTATCGCTGCAACAGTAGGTCTTTTGCGGTGCTGCCCTGAGCAGGTACGAAAAGTACGGGACAGAGATGGGCATTGAGGACAGTTCGAGACACTGATAACCGCCGTCTTCCAGACCATGACATACGACGAATTTCCCCTCATAGTAGTAGTACCCACCGGGATCCCACTTCTTCTCCGCTGCGCGTATGAGGCAGGCAAAATCTTGGAGAGAATCGTAATTGAACTGTCCGATTACCAGTCCTAGTGTGGGAGTCTCGGTTGATATGGAGCGCTCGAATTCGTTGGGACTCAAGATCTTGAAACCCGGATAGCTCCGGGCAATGTGACTCTGGAATTCACTATCAACGCCGGCCAGATATCCAGTGAGGAGCAAATACGTCAGAAAGGTGAAAGAGATAACCTTAACGCGCATTTTCATGCCTCCCGTATCTATCCACCCGAAGCATACACCTTTTCCGTAGTTAGCGTCCCGCCGTTGGATGGTGTGGGAAGAAAGTCAAACAAGCTCAGAGACCTTAGGAAGGCTTGTAAACTTAAGTCGACTCAGGCGGGTAACCGCCCTCTGAGATCGTCGGGTGTGAACGGTCCGGGTTCGGCGATCAGACGACGGGCGGGTTCCACCTCGTCCCACACATTCCACAGGACGACACCACGCACCCGGCCGCCTTGCAAGTAGTAGATAATGCCTTCCTGGTTGGGTTGCTTCCAGTCCTCAAACGTCTCCAGCCGGGAATCCACTTCGCCGACTGCTTCGTATCCCAAATCAAACATGTCGGAATAGAAAGAAGGCAGGTGATCATACGGCTCGGACATTCCCGTCATGTTCCGACCAGCCAGCCGCCCCATGGTGTTAGCGTTGTCCTCGTGTTCGACTCGGATGCGCTTTCCCAGTGCGGAATTGTAGAATGCGGCAACATCCCCGGCAGCATAGATGTCGGGACGGCTCGTGCGTAGACACTTGTCCACGACAACTCCATCTTCCACCTTCAGCCCGGCTGACCGAGCAAGTTCGACATTCGGTTCGATGCCAATTCCGGCCACTACGCCGTCAACCACGATGTTCCGGTCGGCACTCGTTCTTACAGCGTATCGACTTCCCTCCGCTTTCAAATCGACGATCTTCTCGCCTGCCAGGACCTCAACCCCCTTAGCGCGATAGAAATCGGATAGAAACCGAGAGAGGTCAGGTGGAAAAATACGGTCTCCAATATCCTTGCCCGCGAAAATCATCGCGACTTCTTTCCCGTTCATGGCCAGCGCCGCCGCGATTTCCGAGCCGATAAACCCACCGCCGATCACGGCGAATCTGCGACCCGATTCGGCGAGTCCGCGAAGGCGCCGGTAATCTGAGAGGGTACGAAAGTAAATGATCTCTTCGCCACCGAACGGCAGACGTCGAGGGCTCCCACCCGTGGCCAACAAGAGTCGTTCATAGGTATAAACGTCGTTCTGATCGTCCAGGACACGTCTTTGCGCAGGATCGATCTCTTTCACAATTCGGCCGAGGTGCACCTCGACTGATTTCTCGTCAAGTTTGCGCCAGATCTGGTCCAAGGGCTTGTCCTTCCAGAGTGCCTTCGAAAGGGGAGGACGGTCGTATGGAGCGTCCGGCTCCGCGGACAACAGCCCAATGCTGCCTCTCGGGTCGATCTCGCGAATGCCCTCCACGGCGGCAGCGGAGGTCATCCCACCACCGATGATCAGATACTTGTAGTCCTTCATCTCGGTCCTCCGTTTCACTTGGTTGTCTCTGGGTGCACCCGAATCTTTATCTACTGATTAGACGTACTCTGCATGCCAAAGGGTACAGTGCTGACAGTACCGCCGGCGCGCCGGGGATGCGTGACAAACAAGCGAAATAGTGTATAGTTTTAGGTATCCGCTCTCTTCGGTCAGTGTATGATCGGGTCCACGCCTTGGGACTGTGCAGCGATGGCTGGGATGGTTCGTAGAGCGGTCAAATTTACATTGTGAAGCCGCTCGCAAGGGCATTAGGACAGCTTTTCGCTGCTGCAGAGTCCGTAAGTCTTTTCTAATTCGAGCTTCCAAGGAAAAGGAACTCAGTTATGTCAACCAAACTGTTTGTAGGCAACCTGTCATTCCAGACCTCCGCTGGAGAACTGGAACAGCTTTTCGTAGGCGTCGGCGCCGTCGAGTCGGTCAATGTCATTACTGATCGGGATACCGGTCGGTCGCGCGGTTTTGCGTTCGTTGAAATGGCCTCACAGGCGGAAGCCGAAGAAGCTATCAAACAGCTGAATGGTAAGGAATTCGACGGACGAAGTCTGACGGTAAACACGGCTCGTCCACGCGCGGATGAAGGCAGGGGCGGCGCCCGCAGAAGCGGCGGCCACACCGGATACAACAAACGCTGGTAGCTCCTGCCCGCGATTTTGCCCCCGTGGAGTTTTTACGGGGGCATGCCCCCCTATCCCTACCAAACCCTTGCTTCTCGGAACAGATCGGATTACCTTTCACCACGTATAGAAAGGTTCCGACATGGGCAAGACCAAAGCCGCATTGCGGATGTTGCTTAGCTTCGTCCTGATTAACAGCTCGATCCTGCTCGGCCAGGAAAAAAAGATCAGACCGGTGACCCCCAACGCTTCTCCAGAAGCGGTGAAGTTGCTCGAGTTCATCTACGAGATATCCGGGAAACAAATCCTCGCGGGTCAACATTGCGCGCCCCTCGTGGGCGATACCCGGCTTTCGGTGGTTCACAGGATGACCAACCATTACCCGGCGCTTTTCGGACAAGATTTCGGATTCAGCTACCCTGGCTACTGGGATGGCATCAATTACCGGCAGCGCATCGTGGATGATGCCATCCGGCGCCACCATGAGGGTTTCATCATTACACTGATGTGGCACGCCGTTCTTCCTACGCATGACGAACCGGTCGAATTTCGAGAGTCGATCCAGGCCGATCTTACGGACCAGGAATGGCAGGAGCTGATAACGCCCGGGACCAGAATCCATGAACGCTGGAAATCACAGGTGGACGTCATTGCCTGGTTTCTCAAACAGCTGAAGTATGCGAAGGTTCCAGTTCTATGGCGGCCCTACCACGAAATGAACGGCGACTGGTTCTGGTGGGGTAAGAAACCGGGACCCGACGGATACAAGAAGTTGTGGCACATGATCTTCGATCGGCTGGTCAACTTTCATGGGCTGAACAACCTGATCTGGGTTTACAACACCAACGAAGTGAAGGAAAACGTGGACCCTCACGAGACCTACTATCCCGGTGATGAATTTGTCGACATTCTAGCGACCGATGTCTATACGGAAGGTTTCAACCAGATGAACTACGACACTCTCCTGGCTCTCGCCAAAGACAAGCCAATTGCCCTGGGTGAAGTCGGCGCCATTCCAAGCCTCGAGATACTGGAGAAGCAGCCCCGATGGACCTGGTTCATGTTGTGGGGAGAACCCGGCGGGAGGGATTTCAGGACGGCCTTTGAGGTCTATCGCAGCGAGCGGGCATTGACACTTGTTGATCTGCCCTGGGTCGACATGGACCAGCCCCGAATGCATCACCCTCTTCTTAAGTGAAGAACCGAGGATGGAGTCGGTTCTTCTTGCAATCGCGGGGTTTCAATACAGCGCAGAAATCCTTAGACAGATCCCGGAGGGTCGTGTTACACCTTGATACATGCTTAGAAACGTAGCCGGACTGTCGCGTCGTCGCTTTTTGCTGTCGTCTGTCGGTTTAGCCGCAGTCTCCACTCTTCCAGCGTGGTATGTGGATGAGCTTCTGGCGCAGGCGAACGAGGCCCCTTTATCAGGCAAGGCGCCCAGCGACCAGTTGCGTCTCGCCCTGATCGGATGCGGGGGTATGGGGCTCACTGATGCCAAGAACGCCTCACGTATGGCCCGGATAGTGGCCCTTTGCGATGTTGACGCCAGGCATCTTGATCGGGCCAAGCGAGTTTTTCCAGGCGCCGACGGGTATTCGGATTTCCGAAAGGTCATGGAACGCGAGGATGTCGACGCGGTGATATGCGCGACTGTCGATCACTGGCATACGCTGGTTTCCATTGCCGCAATGCGGGCCGGTAAGGACGTCTATTGCGAAAAGCCTCTTACATTGACGATTGACGAAGGGAAGAAAATTGTCGAAGCGCAAAAGGAGACAGGACGGATCCTCCAGACCGGAACCCAGCAGCGCAGCAGTTCGCATTTTCGCTTGGCCGTAGATTTGATCAGGAACGGGCGAATCGGGCGGGTCGAGCGGGTCGAAGTCTGGCTTCCCGCCGGGTTGCGCGGAGGCCCCTTCGCGCCCGGACCTGTGCCGGAAGGGTTCGATTTCGATTTCTGGCTGGGTCAGACGCCTAAGGTTGACTACGTCAAGGAGCGTACTCATTTTTCCTTCCGGTATTGGTGGGAGTATTCGGGTGGCACGATCACCGACTGGGGTGCTCATCACAATGACATCGTGCAGTGGGCGCTGGATATGGACGATTCCGGCCCCGTCGAGGTCGAGGGAAAGGCTTTGGTCGAAATGATTCCAGGCGGTTACACGGCCTCCAGTGAATACGAAATCACTTACACCTATGCCAACGGCGTCGTTCACCATTGCCGCAGCACCACGGCCAGCGCCTGGAACGGCGAAGTCAAGGACCCGAATGGGCAGCAGCACGGAATAAGGTTCACCGGATCAGATGGCTGGATTTGGGTCACGCGCGGCGAAATCAAGGCCAGCGATCGAGCCCTGCTAACTCAAAAACTGCCCGAGTCGGCGAAGCGGGTTTATGTAAGCAATGACCACATGGACAATTTCCTGGAGTGTGTGAAGTCCAGAAAACAAACGATCTGTCCGGCGAGTGTCGGGCACCGCTCAGCCACGGTTGCGCATTTAGGCTCGATCGCCGTCCGGCTGGGTCGAAAGCTGAAATGGGACCCGATCAAGGAAGACTTCGTCAACGATGCCGAGGCCAGCCGATGGGTTGCTCGTGAGATGCGCAAGCCCTATGACTACTCAATGATCTGAGGAGTGTCGCATCCTTTCCAGGTTTCTCCGTATCAGTTCGTTTCTCTGGGCTACGCAGGCCGCCGATCTCAGGGGATCCGCGGGAGTGTTCATGCAGTAGTCGACCAGTCGCTCGATTGTCGAAGTGGCTACGTGCATTCGAGTATCCGACGAAGCGTAGTAGATAAACACTTCACCCGTTTCCTTGGCCACCCAGCCGTTTGAAAAGACCACGTTAGATACGTCTCCGACCCGTTCTTCACCCTCCGGTGCGATGAAGTAACCACCCGGTCTGTAGATCACTTTCGTCAAGTCATCCAGGTCGGTCATGTACAGGTAGAGTGTGTATCGCAGCCCGGCGGCGGTGTTGCGAACACCATGAGCCAGGTGCAACCAACCCTTTTCCGTCCTGATTGGTGGCGGGCCCTCGCCGTTCTTGACCTCGTTGATCGTGTGGTACACCTTGGGATCGATGATGATTTCTTCCTTCACTTCGGCGTGTTCGATGGATTCCGAAAGGCCGAATCCAATGCCTCCTCCAGTGCCGGTAGAGAGAAATTCGTCCATCGGTCGGGTGTAGAAGGCATATTTGCCGTTGACGAACTCGGGGTGAAGCACGACGTTTCTCTGCTGTGGCGAAGTGCTCTTCAGGTCAGCCAGCCTTTCCCAATGAACCAGGTCCCGGGTGCGTGCAATCCCGGCCTGTGCCACGGCGGCCGACTGGTCGCTGGGCGGAGCCGTTGGATCCCGGCGTTCAGTACAAAAGACGCCGTAGATCCATCCGTCTTCGTGGCGGGTCAATCGCATGTCGTACACATTGATATCAGGGTCTTCGGTTTCGGGGATGGTAATCGGGTAGTCCCAGAATCGGAAGTTGTCGATTCCATTCGGGCTTTCCGCTACGGCAAAAAATGACTTTCGATCCGCTCCCTCGACTCTCACGACCAGGACAATCTTGCCATTGAAATAAAGCGCCCCCGCGTTAAAAGTAGCGTTGATTCCCAGCCGCTCCATCAGATGCGGATTGGTCGCCGGGTTTAGATCGTATCTCCAGAAAAGGGGCGTATGAGCGGCTGTTATCACCGGATATACGTACCTTTCGTACACACCATTGACGTAAACCGGTTTGTTTTTGCGCTGGAGGAGGAGTTGATGCTGAGCTTCCAACTCGGACAATTTCTTTCTGAATTCTGTTTCGTTCATGCACATGGTGCTCTTTACCTTTCCAGACGGCTTCGGCCCTCCACGCCTCCTCAGTCCTCAGGCCTACTCTACTTGTATTTGCGGCTGTTCCTTTGCTAACAGCGCCGATCGGACTGCCTCCTCGTCCTTGACATGCGCCAGTACGGTCACTTGATCCCACCCCTGGAGCCGAGTATTCCCTTTAGGGACCACGACCTCGTCGCCACGGGTGATAAGCGTAATAACGGCGCCGGGTGGCAGCTTGAGATCTCGGATCTTCGGTCCGGGCGCGCCTTGAGGTCCCGGCATATCGACCACGATCAGATCAAGATCGCTCTGGGCCATGGTGATTAACTCGAGGTTGTACAGCGGCGTCGGCCTGGACCAGGTTGCCAGCTTGAGCCACCTCGCCACCGTTCCCAGCGTGGAGCCTTGCACAAAGACCGACAGCAACACCGCGAAAAACACAAGGTTAAACACCTCCCGCCCCACCGATATGCCGGCGGCCATGGGGTAAGTGCCCAGGATGATCGGGACGGCGCCTCTGAGTCCGGCCCACGAAATGAAAATCCGCTCTCTACGGCTCAGCCCCATGCCCAATGTGCCCAGCATTACAGCTATTGGCCGGGACAGGAAGGTAAGGACGAGAAACAATACCACCCCTTCATCCCACAGATTCGACCACTGCCGCGGAGAGACAAGAAGTCCCATCAGGATGAACATTCCGATATCGGCAACTGAGGCGAGGGCAGTCGAGAAATTGACCACGCCTTGCTTATGTACGAACGGCCGATTCTGCGCGATATAGCCGGCAACGAATACCGCCAACATGCCGCTGGCCCATACGAGCTCCGACAAGCCATAGATCAGCAGCACCATTCCCAGCATGAGCACGTAGTAGTGCCCGCGGTCCCGAGGCCCCAAGGTGTTGAACACCCAGACGGCGACATGACCGAGGATCCAGCCCAGTAGTACACCTGCGCCGAACTTCCAGATAAACCACGGCACGACAGCATAGGTCCCGCCGTTGCCAGCAGCCAAAGCTTCGATCGCAGCCGTGGTCAGGAGAATAGCCATCGGGTCGTTGGCTGCACTCTCGATTTCGACCGTTGACGAGAGCGTGGGTGGCAAGGCTTGCCGCCGAAGTACCGAAAATGTTGCCGCCGCATCGGTAGAGGAAATAATTGCGCCGAGCAACATCGCCGTCTCGAACGGCCAGTCCAGAAGACCCCATAGCACGCCGAAGGTTGCCAACGCGGTTAAGACGACGCCCCAGGTCGCCAGCCCTCCCGCAACCAGGGCAACGGGCTTCAAGTGCTCTCGCTTGGTACTGAATCCCCCCTGAAATAGGATGAAAACCAGCGCGATGTTGGCGATCTCGTTGGTCAGCTCGACATCGTCGAAGTACCAGAGTCCCAGCACGTCGCTGCCGAAAATGATTCCCGCACCGAGGGCAACGAGAATGACGGGAACACTCCAACGGTCCAGCAGAGTTGATACGGTGACCACTAAGATCAGGATGAGTGGCGCCAGCAAATATATCTCAGTCACGCGAACGTCCCTATATTTTTGCTCAAGCCGACGAGTCCATAGAACTCCTTAATCCTACCAACCGTTTTTTGGTGCTGAAAAGTGGTACGGCAATAATCTTCCCAGCCTTAACGGGGGACTATACAGTGGGAACAAGAACCTGTCACGGGTAAGACGGGCCTTCTTTTGATAGTGGCAAGCTGTGCGCAGCGGATTGAAGAACGAGGCAGGCGTCGAAGGGTACAAAGGCATTTTCCATTTACCATCGTTAATTTTTCATTTTTGATTTGGTCCGAATTGGACGGGGACTCGCGGGAAAGAATTGAAAAATGAGAAATGAACGATGAAAAATGGAAAATGCTTTACTCTGAGCCAATTGCAAAAACTCGACGACTCCAGCTTTTTTGTATCTCGACCCCGAAAGGGTCGCGTAGCGAAGCCCAGACCGTTTTTTGGGCAAACCCTGGGTACAAACGTCGCCGTAAATCGCCAACCCTGAAAGGGTTGCGTATTGTGCACAATACACAACTCTTTCAGGGTTGGCGATTTACGGCCCGTTGACCCAGGGTAGGCCGCAAAACGCGCGGCCAACCCTTTGCTACGCAACGCCTTCGGCGTTGAAATCCTGAATCAGGCTGATTTTTGCAATTGGCTCCTCTTTTATCCCTTTACCTATTTATCCCTGTTTTTTTGTGGACCGGCCGGCCGACCACCGGGCTTGGCCGTACTCTCCGAGATCCACTACTCCCTCCATTGACTCTGCAGAGTTAACCCTGCCCTGGAAATGGAAGTGCAGGCGGGTGCCTTCAATGGGCTGAACGCTCCGAAATTCAATTTGGTTTCCCTGGACTGAGCCGGTCAGCCGGCCGATCAATGTCTCCCCCAGGTGAGCACCCGCCAGATTCTCGCCCGTTTGCTCCAGGAACACGTAATGCTTTTCTTTTCCCAGGCTGAACTGCAGGTGCAGGTCCCAGCCACCAGCCACCTGCGCGGGGACTGCAGCGGCGGATTCGGGCGCGCGGGCAGGGGGAGATGCCAGGACGGCGCGCAGCTTGCGGGCAACGATCGTTGCTTCTCCTGGCTGCATCATCCAGGGAAAAACGCTCACCGAGCTTTCGGACGCCTGGCGACGTGTCCCCTTGTAAGCATAGAGCTGAATTCGCGGATTTCCGTCCAGGAGAGTGTTGAAAACCTCCTGACCGCTGATCCCGAGCTTCGTTCCGTCCCACCTGATTTCCAGGGAAGGGCTGTGGTTGGAAAGACTCTTGGGCTGAATAACTGCCGTAGTGACACCGGGAACCTCCTTGACAGTGCGGGCGATTTCATCCAGCCACTCTTCCCAAGTCCTCCATTCGGCGGCATGGTCGCGCTTGTACCACATCTCGACTGCCGCAAGCATTCCCATGATCTCCTCTTTGCCCACCTTGAGCGAGCGGCCAAAGGCGTGGTGCGGAGCGCTATTGATCCAGGCGGCCTGGCACAGATCCTTACGGCCCAACAGCAGTCCTGCGCATTGCGGACCCCGGAGCGCCTTGCCGCCACTGTAGCCAACCAGATCAGCTCCC
>Ga0116188_1003040_pt1 | contig 12563 bp, 14 predicted proteins | sample AD_JPNTR2_MetaG_FD_89807 | JGI IMG/M metagenome (GOLD analysis project Ga0116188, IMG submission 89807) | Active sludge microbial communities of municipal wastewater-treating anaerobic digesters from Japan - AD_JPNTR2_MetaG | ecosystem: Engineered > Bioreactor > Anaerobic > Digestate | place...
CTTGTCTGGAATAGTGCCAACGATAACCTTACCTTGTTCTAACAAAGTACGACTTTGCTCAGAGAACAGTCTAAGATCCGCTTTCTCTATCTCTGGATAGAAGAGAGCATCAACATCACCGTCCTCCTTACGGATGAGCTTGAAGCGGCTACGACTCTTGACCTCATTACCGTCACTGTCAACAACCATAATAGGAAGTACGGGCGAGCGTCTTCCTTCGAGAATGTCATTGGTAATCCTGACAGGGAGGTCTTCAATCATTTCACGGGTCAGACCCAAACGGTCAAGGGTCTGGAATGGAATTTCGTTTTCGGTAAACTGCATTTTCTTCAATTTTTATCAGTTGATGAAACAATTTTGGCTGCGAAGGTACACCATAATTATTCATCTTAGCTGAAGAAAACACTAAATCAGGTCGATTTTGAGTCTTGATAACATTTGAGTATAATTTTGCAGAAGAAATCATACTCAAAACTTATCAAATGTTATATTCTTAAAGTAATGTCTGATGGTATTTTACCAAGTGGCACAAGAACACTAACTTTGCACCATGAAAAAATCAATACTCGTAATACTCACATCGGCATTTGTTCCGATTGCAAGTTTCGCACAGTTCAATACCATCGGTGATGTTGCAAGTCGCCCATCAATCAAGACAATAAAGAATCCTTCAGAACAAACAGTTGCTCCGAAGGATAGTGTTTTGCCGTCAGATACGGCATCTGCTGATATTTCCGATAGGATGGAAGGGAAAGAAGAGAGGCTGAGAACGTACCTCAGTGTGTCCTTTCCTCTGAAGAAGATACAAGTAAACTCAAAGTTCGGAATGAGGATGCACCCTGTATATCATAAGTATATCATGCACAATGGCATCGACCTTCATGCTCGACATGAGGATGTTCTGTCGATGCTGCCAGGCAAGGTGCTTAGGGTAGGATATGACAGCCGTTCAGGTAAATACGTGACAGTACAGACTGCTAATTACACGGTCAGCTATTGCCATCTGTCAGAACAATACGTAAAGACCAATGATTACCTTCAAGCTGGAGAGCCATTGGGATTAACAGGCAATACTGGAGCATCCACTGGTGAACATCTGCATCTTACAACAAAAAAGGATGGCAAGGCTTTTGACCCTACCATCCTTATTGATTATGTGCGCTCAGTGAAAAACTCGTGTTTGAACGACTTGGCTTTCTGATTATTTGGTCTTTTGGCGTTTCAAGTATTCTTGGAACTCTTTGCCTGTATAGGTCTGCTCCTTGATAATCTTCAAAACCATATTGTCAGAGAAATCCAGTCTGAGACTTGCAGTATTCGGATATTTGGCATTGGAACTCCAGAAAGTGAAGTTGTATTTCTCACCAGGATATAATGTCTTGCTGATGCTTCCATTATCCTCTGCCATAAAGTCGCCCTTGCGGTCATAGTAGTTCACATGGTATTTCACACCCGATATGGAATAGTCCAGATTGTTGACAACCCTTCCTTCTCCATGTGCATCACCGCTATAGCTTGTTTCCCATGACCAGTTGGCAATCTTCACCTTGGTAGCCAGTTCTGCACGTACTTCAATGTATTTGTCCCACATCATGCTCCTGACTTGCTCGATACGTTTTGCTAATGCCTGGTCATTGGTCTGCTTCTTGCCAAAGGCACCAGTGACCTTTCCGAACCACGCCAGTTCCTTGTCAATAACAATGAGTCCCTTCGAATCATAGATGTAGTACTGCTTATCCTCGTTCCTTGTAATGAACAGGGTAACGCTGTCCTGCATGAAGGTTCCCTCACTATTGGTATAGTTGTTATAGCAACGGACTGTGAAAGTGTCGTTCTTTTCGGTAACATCAGATGCCTCGATGTCCACAATGTCTGACTTTGCTTCAATGCCCAAAGAGTCATAATCGGGATAGAAGTCATTGGGCTTTCCATAGGTGGAGTCGGATAATGAAGCAAAGAAATCCCGTGATAGTTCTATCGCCTCGTCCTTATGGGAACAAGACGACAGAATCATCAACGAGATTATGAATACCGAAGCAATCCTCATTTTTTCTTCTCAGGTTTAGCGTTACTTTCTTCCTTTCCGTCGCTCTGTCTCTTGAAGACAAAGTTCACCACGCTGGTTCTGGTATTGTCACGGATGCCAGTAACATAGTCAGAGTTACCGAAGTTCGGAAATGCTGTGGCAGTCTCGGTATATGTGCTGACAAGTTCCCAGCCTTCTTTGCCCATCTTATTGAGCATGGCAGTCTGATCGCCATAGACAAGTGCGCCATAGTCTGCCAGTTCTTCAGCTGGCTTTCCGGCAACCTTTACCACTTTGTACTCCCAAGGATTGTTCTTGCTGCAGGATGCTAAAAACGCAACCAAGCATAATGCTAACAGTACTTTTTTCATGAGATTTCAATGTTTTTAGTTACATACTTAATTATAATTCACCTAATACTGCTTCTTGGCTTTCATCTGTAAAGTCTCACTACCCATTCGTAATGTAAGGTCTGCTTCGTTTCCGTTTAGTGAGTTGACTGTATAGACAGCGTACTCCTTTCCGCTTACATACGTGGTAATGGTTTTGCCGCTAACAGTGTAAGTGCCACTGCCGTTTCCTAAGTAGCCAGAGCCATAGAATTTGCCATTCTCATAGAAGGTGATGTCCATTCCAAACCGTGTATAAGGGTATTTGGTGACATCATACCATTTACCATCAACCTTAATCTCAACGGCTTTCCATTTGCCATAGAGCTGTTCCATAGGATAAGCAAAACTGTCATCGTCATCCTTTGAACACGAAGTAAAACACAGGGTAAAGAATGCTGCAAGGAGCATCATAAAAGTTAATTTCTTCATTGCATAAGGTGAGTGTTTATATGCCATTACTCATCGGCTTTATTGTTTAACAATTTGTGATTTCAAAGTGCTGTAATGGTCTTGAAGCTTATAGATGACAACACTTCCATTACCAGAACAGGTCTGCGTGTACGTCATACCGTCACAATATACGTAGTACCACATAGACTCTTCAATGACTTGTTGCAGAGAGTTGTCCTTGCAATACTGATACTTTATAAGGTATTCGGATTGATATTGAATTTTTGTGACTATACTTCCATAAGTTACATGCAATCCCCATATTTTGAAAGTTTCGCCAGTCTTAGGTATGGGAAGCTCTTTGTTAGTCTTAATTAAATTCACATTTACAGACTGTTTGTTGCTGCTTTTGAAGTCTGTCATTTCACCTGAAATGGTCAGTCCTTTGTCAGTCTTTTCTATTTTCAAATTATCCTTCGTATAGAGATAACCATTGTTCAATGTCAACGTGTTCTTGTCAAGTGAGTATGTACCAGCCCCCATCAACTTGTCGTTGAAACATAATGAATAGTGTCCTGTTTCTGTAAAAGCTATAAAGTATATGCCATTAGAACCAGAAACTGACCATACTCCGTTCAAATCACTTGTTTTCAAATATGTTGGTTCTTGCTGCTGTTGTTCTGTACTACCATTTATACTGTCATCTTCATCCTTTGAACAGGAAGTAACACACAGAGTAAAGAATGCTGCAAGGAGCATCATAAAAGTTAATTTCTTCATTGCATAAGTTGAGTGCTTATATGCCATTACTCATCGGCTTAATATAATTGGGTTGATAATTAGAAATCAAAGAAATCGTCACAATCAGAATCGCAGTCACAACTGTCGCTGCAATCATAATCATCATGGCAATAATAGTCATCATGATCCATGTAACCGTCATCATAGCCATCATTATAACCTTGGTCATAACTCCTGCTTGAATAATCAGAAGGATTGTTATTGCCTGGTGAAAACGGAGGATATCCACCCACCAAAAACGGGGATATCCGTTCACTTTTGTGTGCTTAGCCTAATGGCGATGCAAAATTAATCATTTTTTCCTTAATGAACTCCCCGCGAGGGTAAAACGTTTACTTGTGTGGACGATTCTGTCCAGTATGGCATCCGCGGCGGTAGTGTTGCCGTTGAGGACATCATACCAGTTGGCAATAGGAAGTTGGCTCACTATGATGGTGGAGTTGCGCCCGTGACGGTCCTCTATTATCTCCATGAGGTCAAGCAACTGCTGCCCCTCAAGCACCTTCACGCCAAAGTCGTCCAGTATGAGCAGGTTTGTCTGTGCGATTTTGCCGAAGAACTTGTGCAGGGTGCTGGATATTCTTGCCAGTGCTATTTCCTCGAAGAGTTTCATGATGTTGAAGTACATCACCTTGTATCCGTTCAGGCATGCCTGATAGCCCAACGCGGTAGCGAGCCAGCTCTTTCCTGTACCGGCAGGGCCTGTAATCAGCACAGACACGCCTTTTCGGATATAGTCGCACGTGGCGAGGCTTGTGACGGCAGCCTTGTCTATACCGCGGCTCACGTCATAGTTGAGGTCTTCCAACGTTGCACTGTAGCGGAACCTTGCGTTCTTCACGAGCCGTGAATTGCGGCTCTGTGTCCGGTTGTCCAACTCGGCCTGCACAAGCAGCTGCAGACCGTCACGGAGGGAGAACCCGTCCGTCTGGCGGGTTTCCTCCAATGTCTCCCAGTAATGCGCCATTCCGGGCATTCTGAGACTCCTGAGATTGTTTACGATGTTGTCCATTTTTATTGTATTTTGGTGGATGGATATTTTGTTGTCTTGCTTATTGGAACTGATGTCTGCCCCTTATGTTCGCATGGTCAGGCGGGGCCGGAGCCGATGTCTCGGCTGTCCCTGCGCACTTGGTCTCTACAAGACGCTTTATGAAGCCATAACTGTATCTGTGATATTGAAGCGCAGTCTGGCAGGCCTCCTTGAATACCAGCGGATCGGACTTTCGTTTGAGCGCAAGCAGCGCGTCGCACGTCTTGTAATGCGTCTCCGGTGGCATGGTTGACGTGTAGAACAGATTCTTGACTATATTGCCAAGATACACGGAGCTCTTGTACGCCTTTTCCATGTAGTACTGCGGCGAGCGGTCGCGGTATGCCCGGGAGTTGCTTGCCAGATGCTCCTCAAGGGTCGTGTACTCGCCCTGGCGGTAGTCGCGCTTGTGTGTGGCCACCTGCTTGCCGTCGATGAAGACCTTTACCAGCGTGCGCGTATAGACGACCTGCGCCTGCTGCCCGATGTACTGGTACGGAACGGAGTAATAGTGCTTGTCACGACCGAGATACACGCAGCAGTTCGGAGCAACCTTCAGACTGGTGTAAAAGCGTATCTCGAAATCGGTAGCCGGCAATGGAAGCAGGTTGGGCTTCTCTATGGCGAGGAAGCGCTCCTCACGCGTGTAAGGATGGTGCTGCATACGCTTCTGGTTGTGCGCCAGCATCTTCGCAGACACGGCCTCGTTGAGTTCGTCAAGGGAGAAGAACGTCTCGTTGCGAAGCTCGGCATACACGCGGCTGTAGCCTATCTTTACGAGATCCTCCACCTGCGCCTTGTCCTGTGGATGACGCACACGCGCAGGCATTATGACGGTATGGTAGAAGTTCGCCATGTCGTCCATGACTTTGTTGATAGACGGCATATACTTGTCAGGCTTTGTAACGGCAGCCTTGAGGTTGTCCGGGACGAGGATGCGGGGAACGCCGCCAAGTGCCTTAAAGCATTGGATGCATGCGTACACGAAATCCTCCGTACTCTGCGACGGCACGCAAATCATAAAGCCGTAATCGCTTGCGGGAAGACATGCCACAAAGGTCTGCACCTTTACTGTCTCTCCTGTATCACGGTTCACATAGCTCATGGTGTCTCCTGAAAAGTCGAGGAAAATCTGTTCGCCGCCTACATACAAATCTTTGAGAATGGTCGACGGACGGTTGTCCTCTTTAGCCGTAACGTTCTGGCGGTAGTGGTAGCGAAACTGCGTGAGGCTGTAGCCGCCGGGGGTGTCGCGGCGGTACTCTTCCCACAGCAATTGCAGCGTCACATGCTTGCGCTTCATCTCGCTCTCAAGATACGGGAGCATCTCCTTGAACTTCTCAAAACGGGAGTCGGTGTACGCTGCGTTGCCGCCCTTCATCCGGTGCTCGAGTACCGCATCTTCCAGCGCCAGCAGTTCGTCAAGGCTGAGAGTATCAGCCTTGGCCTTGTTTACGTAGTTGTTCACCGTCTCCTTGTTCATGCCGACAATGCCGGCAATCTTTCGGTTTGATACGTTCTGTTTCTTCAGAAGAAGAATCTGTTTGATCTGGCTCATGTCTTTTGTCTTTCCTGCCATTGTCATTGCGTCTTTTTAGTTTTGAAAACGCAAAGGTAGCACGACAAAAGTGAACGGGGTTGCTCCGTCGCGGAGTTTTTAGACTTTTGTGAACGGGTTTGCTCCGTTTTATGGTCGCGGACAGCCTTGTGACGGGCATTCCCCGCAACTCGGGTGAACGGACATGCTCCGTTTTAAAGTCAAATTTTACCCGTAAGGCCCACATGACTTAGGGGCTGGGTGGGCATGCTCCGTTTTTTAGGAGGGGTTTGCCACTTTTGAACGGATATGCTCCGTTTTGTCAGCCCTATTTCGGTCATTTTTGGCCTCTAGTGAATGGTTTTCACCGTCTCCAAGTGGGTGGGCTTGCTCCGATTTCACCATTGCCCTGGTTGTTGTTTCTCAGGCTATTCAAAAAAGCTCCGAATAAAAGAAAATCAAGTAATCCCATAAGCGTACATTTTAAGTATGACGTGGCAAAGGTAGATTTTATCTGTGCAGTCTATCTGCATAGATAAAATAAAATGTGGTTTTCTTATTTTTTTTACCGAACAAACACAAAAGAGGAGCAACTGACCTCACGGTGAATTGCTCCTAACAGCGTTAGCTATTATTCAGCGTCTGAAACCTCGGAAATTCAAAGATGTCCACTTGAATAAGTCACCGATGTCTGCGCTTAATAATGATGGAGTCTCACGACTCGTAGTTTCTCAAATAGTCGCCAAACTATATACACAACCTCAGGATTGAGGATTACTATCTGTAATGCTATTGCCAATATCTGGATTCAAGATAATTATATAAGTCCTGATGGGTTTCTTTGATGGGAAGCATCAGTTTTCTTGGGTCAAGCATGATGAACTTACCTTCGTCCTTCAACCCTTTTGGAAAAAGACTGACCTCAGAACGTAGTTCAACATTCCCCTCTGGTATGACGTTAATGTGCAGATAATCATCTACTGGAAGTTCAGAATCATAATTCTTGATGATTTGCTCTACCAGCATGGCCTGACGCACTAATTCATATATTGGATCATATTCGTATTCTTCTTTCCATTCCTTGATGTTTGAACTATTATCAAGACGTGATTTATAGCGGTCAATAGAGGACTGGACAGCCCGTTTGTGCTCATAAGTCTCTACATATTTCCATTCTATAGGAATCAGTATTCGACTGTGTTCTTCGGTTTCAGCATAAACAACAGCATCGATGGACGTACACATAGCACCTCGCTTTTCAGCTCTTTCACCAAGCAAGGTACGATTCTTCCAGATAAACTCAAAGCATATATTTCCGTGACAATCAGGTTTGTCTAATGGGTTAGTGAGAATTTTAATGAAATGATACCTCTCTTGGACAGAATTAAGCATTGACAATAGCGATGCTGAATCATCAGGCTTCATCAGAGGAAATAAATGATTAACACAGCTTATCTGTGATGACAGCATGTGTCCCGTGGGTGTATTAAGGGAATTATTGCTTTTCCACCAACCTATACCATTCTGCAGAAAATAGTCTATTGCGTCTTCACGAATAGGAGGATAAAGGTTCATAAGTTCATTTCCCTCCTCAATAATATAAGGTAATTCAATATTCTGTAAACCTGCTTTCCATTTTCCACCGCCATTTACATCTACGAAATACGGTGATGTTTGAAGAACCCTTACCTGTTGTGCTCCTTGCACTTCTTTATAGGTAGGTGCAGGAATCAGTTCAGCTGGCAATAACTGCAAAACAGTTAAATGCTCAAATCGGATGTTTGTCTTGCTACGACTCATATCATTTAGTAGCAGCTCCTTCTTGTATTCAATCAAGGGATGAAGTCGGTCGGTCAGCAACACGGCTTTGATATGGGTTATAGAATGTTGATAGATAGCATCAAGAATATGCTCAAAACCACGAGATGCATTATCCCTTTTTATGGTGCGGTATTTATCTGCGTCAGTGGGATAATGAATCTCTTGGGTAATGGTAAGACGATGTATTACGTTGGCATAGAACATCAGCTCTGTGATGATACCAACATGTGTATTGTCGGTGTTAATGCAGTCTTTTAGCTCATAGACACAAAACTCATCATTTTCAATCTTCCAAAGATCTGCCTGACTTGCACCTCCAGGAGTAATAGCGGTAGCCAAACTAACCTGGCCGTCAAACAACCCCATTGGTAACTGATGATTTGCGAAGCCTGTCTTTGATAGATGTTGATAGATGGCGGTTTCAAGCATAGCTTCGTATTTCATTTTCTGGTCGGTCTCACTCTTAACGCTTTTGTCCTTGCTTTTTTGAAGTGGATAATTAAGAGTAAGTTCGCTGAACCTTTGCTTAAAACATGTAATCTCTGCTTTTCTGCTTTCATCTACACCCGCCCAGACATAGTTTTCCACAAACCATATAACACGAATCAAGAACCGAGAATAATGCTTCTGTTGAGTTCTAATTACCTTTTCATCAGGAGAAAATGCGGGATCTTCCCAATCAATGACAACGGTATCTATATCTGGGAAGAACGTCTTTAGACAGAATACCCATCCTTCAAAAGAGGAAGCATCATTCTGCATATTCTGCAAGACTCCTTCAGCATCCATTGTTATATGCAGAATGTGATTATCAATACTCACATCCATTTTGGATGGAAGTTCGGCATAATACACCTCATTTTTGATGGATTTCAATATTTCGTTCTTGTTCATTTGAATCATTGCAAACGTTGTTAATTCATTCTGTTATATAAACCAATTGCATCAGCTATAATCTCATCATGATCAAATGCAAGTTGAGGTAGAGCAGAAATTGGCCACCATTCTGCTTTTGCTGCATCGTCCTGTCCGACTACAGATACAGGCTTTTCTATGATGGCAAGATATGCAACAGTAATAGTTCTTCCACGGGGGTCTCGGTCAACCTTGGAATAAGCTCCTATCTGGTGAACTTCATTGACCTTCAATCCCGTTTCCTCTTCAAGTTCCCTGATGGCACATTGCTCTGTGGTTTCATCCATGTTCATGAAACCACCGGGGAAAGCCCAACAACCTTTGTAAGGTTCATCGCCACGCTGAATCAGTAACACTTTTGCATTTGCTTCTTTGGTGATGACAATACAGTCACCTGTCACTGCTGGTCTTGGATATTTATATGTATATGCCATATCTATACTTTTATAGTCCAGGAAAGACAATTAAGAGCACCACCTGAGTTCTGTTGACTATTGAGGTCTTTCACAATAGGAGTCATATCAACATCAATTAGTTTAACTGTAACTGTTTGTCCCAAAGCTGTTTCAATTTGATGTTTGGCTTCTTCGTCTAATGGAGAATAGCTAAGTTTAGGGACAAGTACATTGCTTCCTACTTGTAAATAGTTGATATAACACCATGATTCATTCATCAAATCATTGAAATGAGGATCATCTTTCAGTTTATCCCAAAATTTAATAGTCTCAACTCTAAATCCTGCTTTTTCGAGGACTATTTTCATTTTACTTCCGAAATCATCTTTATACTTTTGGTCAAAGTCCAAATAGTTGGTCATTAACACGCAATTATCTCCCACGTATCGTACCATACCATCAGCATGACCGATAGGATTGTCCTGCTTACCTTCCCAAGGTAAAAGAACAAGTTCCATTGTCGTACCATCAAACTGCTCTTTCCACCATCTCATCCACCAATCGCGAAATGCTTTTTCGCTTACATTATTTTCCTTCAGTATCTTCTCACACATGATAAAGCATGGATTCCCGTTGACAACAGCCTTAACAACATTGCCGCCATCAAGAATAATGGGCATCTGAACAATGTTGAAACAAAAGTTCTCTTTTGCATGTACCCCATGCAGTTGCCAGTTTGTAACACAATTGGGATATGGCTCCAGATAGTCCGGCTTGTATGTAAAACTTAGGAATACATCCTCTGTCAACTGAATTGGCATGTAGTCACGTGCCCACACATCCATTGTGTTATATAACAACTCACAGTCAGGACAAAAATCTTTTATTTTTGATTTTAGTTTTGAACGTGTATCTACATCAAGCGCACCACTTGTTTTATCTATCAGACTCGATAAGAAAACTTTGTTTGTCTTATTGTCAGTAATGAAGTTTTCTGCAGTTATTATTTTCATAATCTTCTTTATTTACAAATCCTTGAATGCCTCCAGAAGCATCTTCATTCCTTCTGTGGCCGTTGTCTTATAATGGGTAAATCCCAATTGTGTGCATTGTTCCATTTCTCCTGGGTCTATGACAAACTTGGGTACTTCATGGTGAGCGTAGTTGATGAATCCAGCTGCTGGATATACTTGAAGAGAAGTTCCGATAACCACAAAGATGTCTGCATAGCTTACATACTTGATGGCTACGTTCATACTGTCAACATATTCCCCGAACATTACAATATAAGGACGGAGCTGTGAGCCATCATCTGCTTTGTCACCTACCATAATGGGTGTGGTCAATGGGTATTCCTTTACACACGTAGTACGGTTATCCATAGAACATACCTTGCTGAGTTCACCATGTAGATGAATGACTTGGGATGAACCGGCACGTTCATGGAGATTATCAACGTTCTGAGTGATAACAGTCACTTCATGCTCTTTCTCTAACTCTGCAATCATGCGGTGAGCATCATTCGGCTCTACCTCGGCTAACTGTTTACGTCTGTAGTTGTAGAAGTCAAGGCATCTTTGTGTATCATTGTAGAGTGCATCAGTACTGGCCAGATAAGCCCATTCCTCATTCGTCCACATACCATCCTTACCACGGAAGGTGCTCAATCCGCTTTCAACGCTGATACCTGCACCAGTCAAAAATACAATGTGCTGCCTTGTCATATCTAATCTTTCTTTGAATACTTCTGTACCAATTTGTCCCAAGCTATAAGGTAATGCTGCCACGCATCTTCGGCATTGCCGCCTGATTCGGCAATCACAAGATAGCAGAAAAGTGCTGCACCTGCTTCGTCACCATTAACACCGAACTCTGCAAGCGCATGGTTCATCTTCAGGTGATCGACAAGGTAGTCAACACCGTCTTTCTTGTAATGTGCCTCGAAAGCACACATTCCCGTCCAACTACGATAGTAGCGAATATATTCATCATCACAGTACATGAACCAGTGGTCTTCTTGTGATTCTGGAATATGACCTTTACGTATAACCTTCATTGCTTCTGCTGGAATCCTAAAGTCGAAAGACATTTCAGACTTTTCATCGGGGGTAGATGGCATCAGCTCTATGTTCCAGTCGCTTGATGTCGCCGTCTTTGACTTGTCGGGAAGAGGACTTTCGCCAGATAAAACTTTGTTGAAGTTTCCAAGTCCCAGCTTCCAATGCATGATGGCCATGAAGTGTTGTTTCTGTTCTTTCTCTTCTTTTTTCTTGGCAGCCTGTGCCTTTCGCATTGTGTAATGCATTTCAAGGAACTTCATTACCACATTCAATGACTTGTGCTTTGGTGTAAGAACATGTCTTGCTATGTAGCCAATGAGTGAAATAGGAAGGTCGTAGTTATCAGCGAGTGCTTGCCATTCCTCCAAAGGAAACCGTTTCGCCATTTCCTCCTTGACCTTATCTGCATTCGTATAACTTCGTGCCAGGTCGTGCATCCATTTACGCTCGATATCATAGGCAATTTTGTCGCTGTCATCAACGGAAGTGAACTCTCCAATGGCATAGAACTGGCACTTCTTTGAAAGTTTGCGAAGTCTTTTCAAACGTGTGTGAAACTCCATTATGACAGCCTTCATATCATCGGGGAGATATGAAAGGGCTTTCTCCTTCATCCATTCAGGAATGCCCCATAAGGGTTCAGCTATGCTACCGACAATGGCACCCAGCGTATCGGCATCAGCCCCAAGGCTCACTGCTTGACGAATTGCATCCTCAAAACTCTTGCTATGAAGGGCAATCCAAAGTGCTACTGGTACTGTGCCTTGACAAGTTTCATCAAATTTATTCCTGTATTGTTCAAGGTCTATCTTGAAATTTTGTGGAAACTCCTCATAAAGACCTATTCCATGATCCAGACCATATTTCAGCAAGTATTCTTCTGTCATAGGCTTTCCATGCAAACCTTCTCTCAGTTCTCTGGCATCAAGGATGGCAAAAGCTACTGCTTGTGCTCCAAGTATTCCTTCTTCATGGTTATGAGTACATGCTGCAGCTTTCTCTGCTTCTGCATATAAATCGTGGGGATGACCAAACCACCATCCAATTGGGCTTACTCTCATGGCAGAGCCATTACCGTAACTTCCATATGGCTGGGGATTGTTACTCATTACCCATTTTGCAAAACGACCGCCATAGCCTCCCATTGGATGTGGATAACGTCGGCACCATTCGTGGATGAACTTGCCATAGTC
>Ga0116188_1003050_pt1 | contig 12536 bp, 13 predicted proteins | sample AD_JPNTR2_MetaG_FD_89807 | JGI IMG/M metagenome (GOLD analysis project Ga0116188, IMG submission 89807) | Active sludge microbial communities of municipal wastewater-treating anaerobic digesters from Japan - AD_JPNTR2_MetaG | ecosystem: Engineered > Bioreactor > Anaerobic > Digestate | place...
ACGATATAACATGCCCGGTACTGGTAACCCAGGGGCTGGACGATGATACCACCAGGAGTGACAGCGCCCGGTACATATTCGAGAGCGTAAGCTCAGAGACAAAGCGCATTAAATACTACCAAAACGCCGGACACCTTATGCTGTACAGCCCCGCCGCCGGCGAAGTAATCCGTGACATAGAAGGGTTCCTTGAAGGGACAAATTAAGGCCGCGGCGAAGTCTCTATGCAATACTTGCTGCCGTCGGTGGTAATCACAATATTCCCTGAAATGTCGGTGCAGAAAACGGTTATGCCCCTCCTTTCAAGCTCCGCGATAGTATCCACGTTCTGCCCGTGGTCCTCGCCGCATTTTTCGCACGGGCCGCAAGATATAACCGCCACCTTGGGGTTTACCTTGTCCAGGAAAGTAGGGCAGGACGAGCTGCGGCTGCCGTGATGGGCCACTTTCAGCACATCCACTTTCGAAAATTTGTTCAAGTTGCGCACCTCCGCATTCCGGCACATATCCCCGGTAAAAAGGAAGCTCACGTCGCCAAAGTTGGGTTGGGATACCGCTGTCAATGACCGCCTTCACCTCGAAGGCCTCCAGGACATCGTCAAGGCCGCCCATGTGGTCCAGGTGGGGATGGGTGGCGATCATAAGCTCAATTTCATCGGTGCCAAGCCTCTTGAGGTATTCCACTATATATGGGCCGTCCTCGTTGTTGCCGCCGTCAATAATTATGTCGATATGCCCTACGTCTATGAATATGCAGTCGGCGTTATCCAACGACAGGAAATGCACCGATACCTGTTCTGCGGCGGCGTATTGGGCGTCAAAAATCTCCTACACCAACTGCTCTCCGTTGCCGCTGTGGTAGAAACTTTTTTCGGTTATCCAGAAGGGTTGAAAAATCATTGATTAGGTAAGGACACTTATGCGGCGTTATATTGACAAATTTTTGACATCCTCCTTAATATATACTTCTACGCCGGGCGCGTTATCCCTTTAACAAGGGCATATTATTTTGTGGCAGGATTGGATGCGTTTCCCTGGTTTATTACATATGTACTTCATTGAATAAATTACTTTTGCAATAAACCGCCTCAGCTTATCCAGCTCCAAAACTTCCGCGTGGCCACCAAAACCCAGTACCGACAGTTCATTTTGAGCAAGGAGAAAAATCACAGCATGTTCCGTGGGAAAGAAAGCAATTAAACGCTCTTTTATGGGCTTTTATTACTTCCTGCAACCTTTGGGAGCAATCAAGTTCTTAAGGGGATGAGGGGTTCTTCTTGCAGAACTTTCAGCGATAAAAATATGTTATAATTTACCTATAAAGTAAATTAATCCTTTATTTATTGGGCAGTGAACTGTGAGCAAAAGAAACATTCAAGGAGGTGAAAAATGTGATTGATACATTTAATGAGCATTTTTTGAAATGGGTTAATAGCGCATGCGGTGAATGGAGTTATCCTGAGCCTTCTAAAGCTTATTATGAAAAAGTGAACAAAAGAATACCTGAAGGTGTAAGGACCCTAATTGGTGAAGGAATTAAGCAAGGCATTATACTCACTCATGGCCATAAATTTTTATTAAAAGGACTTGCTCCAATGAAAGGGCCTTACAGTTGGTTCAGCAAAAATGATTCTGTCCGGGAGCCCAATCCGAACTGGGAGTACTATATCCAGGCTGCCCTCTATGCCCAACTTTATTTTGCAGCTAAATCAAAAGAACTGACACTCACTTTTGAAGACGACCTTATGGATCTGGCACTGTATAATGGAAACAAGCTTTTAGTGTGTATTGAAGTAAAAGAAAAAGCCGACCATATTCAGAAATTGATTTCAGGAATAAAAAAATACCAAAATGGAGTAGATTTTGTTTCTCCGGATAGGGGTAATGACCCTTTGCGTAAGGCGAAATACATAATAAATAGAAAGCCGGAATATTTTTGTGGATATTCCATAGGTGCAAGGTTTGACTTTAGAGTAGTATTTATAAATAGCAATTCATTTAGATTGGAGAGAGACATAATTCCCTGGATGTAATGTTTTACCAAAAAGTTTTTTCAAAACAACAGAATGAATGTGGAAAATACAGTATTAAGAATAGTGAATAAAAAGATGTAAAATTGACTGTAGGTGGAGTTTGCGCTGTAGCGGGAGACAATAAGAGATGTGTTTTTAGGCTATCTTTGCAAGCTCGTAGCGAAGGAAACCAGGACAGTGGGTTCCGGCGAAGCTGCCACCACGGTACCTAGTACCACCCAAGATTTGTCGAAATATATACAACAATTTAATAAGATTTGCACCGGTATTGAAATCCGGTGCAAGGGATATACATTATTGTTATTAGAACATGCTACGGGACTACATTTTTCCTAAAAGAAATTAAATTGTGTGCATTTACAGAAGCAAGTCAACGTTTATTGTATCTATTTTTTCCCCGTTTGAAATAGCAAATGCAACGCTAAAATTTGTCACCTTATTTTTATTTTTTCTTCCGGCAGCTCTCCCAGAATCTATAATATCTTTGATAGGGACAATGTATAAATCGAAAACATTATGGGAAGATTCATTAGCAAGTAGTACATCCTGGATTTCATTAAGCGTCCTATTGGTTATTCCAAATTGAGTGTTCTTTTTTCTGGCAGATTTTATTACAAGTTTTCTGTTATTAAAGTACCTTTATTAGAATTGTTTTCAAGCTTTATTCCAAAATAATCAGCAATCATTTTGCCTAATAGACGTCCAAATTCATTCGCCTTTCTACCTGTTTCAGTGTTTTGTCCAATTTTCTCTATGTTATATTTGGTCATATTTCCGGGTTCTGAATTAACATCATTTTGACTTTCTATAATGGGGTTTGCTTCCATGATTTTTATTAATAGATACAAAAATAACTATTTAGGATTTTTTTATTTGTTTTTACTTTATCTGCAAGTTCATGATTTAACTGTTTCGGTAAGCGTAGTAAAAACTTCTCTGAAATACTATTCATAACAAAACCTCCTATTGATTTATTATTGTACCTTTATAATATCATTTTACCTTTTTCAAGAGGCACACTTATGTACTATCGAACATAGTCATAAATCAAGTAGTATATTAGGTTGATTTTATGACAACACTAGCATATAATATCATTAAAGGGAGGTAGAAATATGTTAAAATCAGTTGGTGAGAGGTTTAGTGAGTTACGTAAAAGGAGCGGGCTAACACAAAGCCAAATTGCTGATTATTTAAACGTTGTTCAAAGCTATATTTCAAAATATGAGAAAAATGAGCGCCAATTTAGTGTAGATATCCTTGAAAAAGCTGCAGCCCTTTTTGGGTGCCCTATTGAATATTTTACTGATGAAACAAGCGAATATGAGCCAATGCACATTGCTTATAGGGCTAAATCAGTAACTGTTGAGGATTTGGAAACTATAGCGGCAATAAACAAGATTGCTTTAAACTTACGTTATATGGAAGGCCTGCTTGAGGGGGGCAAAGAATGAAAGAGAATATAGAATTAAATGCGGAAGCTATAAGTCTGCGGAAACAGTTCGGAGAAGATGCTGGTTCTCCAATAGAAATCTTTTCCTTGCTTCAAAATAACGGGGATTTAACGATTGTTTTTTACCCAATGAGCGGTAGAATAAGCGGGATGAGTATAAGAGATGGGAATAACCAGATAATCGGTGTCAACTCAACTTCAACCTATGGCAGACAACGGTATACAATAGCCCATGAATTATATCACCTATTTTTCCAAGAGGACTTTAATGGCATAATATGTCCAATGGATCTGGAAACAGATAAAGACCCTCAGGAAAAAGAAGCGAATATGTTTGCCTCCTATTTCCTAGCGCCTTATGAAGCTTTGGCACATTTTATAAGGAACAAGCTGGGGAAGAAAAAATATTCCCTAGAAATAAACGATGTAGTAAGGATAGAGCAATATTTTGGGTTGAGCAGGCAAGCAACTTTGTGGAGGCTAATTAACGATGGCTATTTAACTCGCAATAAGGCGGACACGATGAAAACAAAAATCATATCATCCGCGTTAAGGTTAGGTTTTGATAGTAAACTATATTTACCCACACCGGAGGAAAATCAGTATATAACTTTTGGGAAATACATTAATCTAGTTGAGGAGCTAAAGAACAGGGAACTAATTTCATCCGGCAAGTATGAAGAATTATTATTAGACGGTTTTAGAGGCGATATCGTATACGGATTTAGTGCTCAAGAGGATGAGAAGTATGATTAATAAGTTGTTTTTTGATAATGATTGCATATCCTCTTTTTTGTGGGTAAATGAGGAGCGCATTTTATTTAAGCTATATCCCGAAAGAATAGTACTACCTTCGCAAGTTTATATTGAGCTTTGCAATCCCAGTATCCGGCACTTAAAACACAGGATTGACCAGTTATGTTTAAGCGGTGAGCTTTCTATAAAAGAAATATTACTAAACACGGAAGAATATCGCCTGTATCATGGATTGGCAATTGCACCTCCAATGGGCGTGAAAAGAATTGGTAAGGGAGAAGCAGCTGCCATTGCTCTCGCAAAAACTTATAATGGGGTTTTGGCTAGTAATAATTTAAAGGATATATCAGGGTATGTGAAAAAATATAAACTTAAGCATGTTACTACCGGAGAGATCCTGGTGGCTGCACTACAGGCAGGCTACATTGATGAAACTACCGGAAACCAGATATGGCGAAATATGATTGCCAGAAAGAGAACACTGCCGACTAAATCGTTTGCTGATTATCTTAAGTCGATTGATAGCTGATAAGACACAACTGTACCAGATACCACCCGGGTTTTGTCAAAAAGGGCGGGTACCGTGATTGATACCCGCCCATATCTAGCCAGAGTAAGATTTTTAATAAGCCTTTCGGGGCTTTTTTATTTCACTGCATCCTCCGAGTAACGGTTGTCGGCGTTCCACAGCATGAACTCGTCTATGCCGTTTTCCTCAAGGGCCTTTATCTGGGCCTTTACCTGCTCCGGCCCGTATTTTATATATCCCTTGACCCATGATGCGGTGAAGTTCTGTATCCACGGCCTTATGATGGCCGGTGTTTCAATGTTCTTATTTCTCGCCACAGAATCCTTTGCCGAATTATAAACCGTTTCGTAGGGGTACGCATCCGGCACCGGCAGCCCGTAGGTGTGGTTGGCATAATGGCTGGGATACATCATGGGGGACACGTAATCCACCACGTTGCTTATGGCTTCCCAGTATTGGCCCAGGGCCATGTCATCCGCCACCGAGCCCACCAGGCCGTATATGTCCGCCGAGATGTATACACCCTTGGGTGAAAGCTCCTTGTAAGCAAATTTTAAGAAATTCTGTATGGTTGCAGGCTTTGATTCCCCGGTCGTGTTCCTGTAATCCAGCTGCTTGTCAAGCTTCCCTCCATCGGAGGCGGGAAAGCGGACATAATCGAACTGTATCTCGTTAAACCCGGCGTCTGCAGCTTCCTTTGACACCGCCACGTCGTATTCCCACAGTTCCCTGTCGTGGGGGGATGCCCAGATAAGGCCGTCCCTGTTGGTAAAGGGCCTGCCGTCCGACTTATAGACTATTGCCCTGTCCTTGTGATGGCTTGTATAGGTCGGGTCCTTGAAGGCGACTATCCTGGCTACCGTGTATATACCATTGTCCTTCAGCTTTTTCATAAGTGCCCCAATGTCCTTGACGGTTGCCTTTTTGTTGGCATCGGGACTGTATTTTTCCGCGGCCTTGGTTTTAAACAGCATGTAACCCTTATCGTCCTTTACGTCTATAACAAATGTATTAATACCCGTCCTGTTTGCCATTTCAATGAGCTGGTCAATCCTTTTGCCCCCGGCCGAGTAAATAGTTACATAGATTCCCTTTACCTTAACCCTCGGGTTGCCCGGGTGCTCGTCCACCTTGGGCTGGGGCGAGTAATCCAGTTCCCTCAGCGTTTCGTTCAGCAGTTCATACCTGTCCGCTACCGTGTACTCGGCGACAATCCAGCCGTCCCCCTTATCTTCCTTGGTATCGGTGGAAATAAGGTACCACAGGGTGTTGTTTTCATCAGTTTTTGAATCCAGCACCTTAACCGCCTCACCCTTTATGGCCGAGCCAACGACCGGGGATTCCTTGGAGGCGTCCTGCCGGATTTTCAGCTTGCTGGCGCTGATGTAAAGGATGGATGATTCGCCTGTGCCGTTTGTGCCGCCGTTTGTGCTGGCTTCGCTCTCGCCAGCGTTTTCGGCAGGGCTTTGCGGTTCTTCCGGCTCTTCTCCGTTATTGCCGCCTTTATCGGGACCGCCCTCATTCCGGTTGCCGCCGGAGGGCTGGAGCACCGGGAAAATGTCCCCGGGAGAACAGGCTGTCGCAAGCACCGCCAGTATTAGGATGATTAATAAAAATACAAGACCTCTTTGTTTTCTCATATGTTGACCCCCTGTGGCTTTGTAGTTATGTCAACACGATTATATCATTATATTCGACAGCTTTCAGCAATTATTGTATATGTAAAATTATCCTAATAAAAAGGTACCGCAGGTATCCACCTAAGGTACAGGGGGCCTTTCTATTGGTTTCAATAATAAGAATAAAGCACACACTCTAGACCGCCGATAATAATGACAGGAAGATTAAAAAAAAGACCGGCTGTAACCGGCCTCATTGTCTTTTGTCGGTATGGATTATTTTGGGCTCGTCCCGGTTTGGGATGCCCGGCTGCTGTCCCTGGAGGTTTTGACCCCCTGATTGATTGTACATAGGGTTGTGTTCGCATAGATAGTTCAGCCTGCCGTTTAGCATCTGGATGTGACGCAGGGCGTCCTGCTGCATCTGCTGAAACATCTGTTTAGCCGCCGGGTCGTCGGTGGACTCGGCAAACATTGCATAGGTTCCCATTGCGGCCTGCTCGGCGGCAATGGCCTTTTCAAGGTCGCTTTTTACGGTCATTTGAAGAGCCTCCTCTTTTTTTTCATCACTGGTCACGCTGCATTTTCCCTTCTCTTTATTATCCCTTTTCCAATGCAATAAAAAACGGGCAATCCGGTGGCAAAATTGTGAAAATGGAGGTAAACTTGAGCCTTTGACGAATAGATTAGTAGAGGTGAATGGAATGGATGGGATTAAGGTACTTCACACCGGGGATTTGCACCTTGGCATGTCCTTTGCCCGGTCAAAGCTTCCCGCCGAAATAGGTAGGGTAAGAAGGCAGGAACTGTGGGAGACCTTTGACCGGATTATTGATATGGCAAAGGTTGAGGAAGTGGACCTTCTGCTTATCGCCGGTGATATGTTCGAATACAATTATTGCACCGCGTCGGACATTAAAAGGATAAACGACCGGTTCGAGCGCATACCCGGCACCAGGGTTTTAATAGCACCGGGAAACCATGACCCGGCCCTGCCGGATTCCCTGTACAATACCTGCCGGTGGCAGCCCAACGTACATATTTTCAAAAGCAGCAATATATGTTCCCTTGAGCTGGAGGGGCTTGGCACCACCGTATGGGGCCTGGGCTGGGACAGGGATTATATTGTGGACCCTCTTCTTGAGGGTTTCAAAGTTTCGGATGACGGGATAAACGTACTGCTTGCCCACGGCGAAGTGGTACCGGAGGGGACTACTTCCGATTATTTGCCCATTTATTTGCGTCACCTTGCCGAGTGCGGCGCGGACTACGCTGCGCTGGGCCACGTGCACAAGGGCGGGGTGGTGGAACACGGCGGCAGGGGTACCGCAAGGTATTGCACCAGCCCCGAACCCATATCCTTTAACGAGGACGGGGACCACGGCATATGCATTGGAACATTGGGGAAGGGCTTTTGCGACGTAAAGTTTTTGCCCATTGCAAAGCGAAGGTTTATAACAAGAAGAATAAACCCCGACCCCGCGGGCGATGCCGCGGAGGTGCTTGAACAAATGAAAGGACACATAATGAAAGAGGGAGAAGAAAACCTTTATAGATTCCTCCTGGAGGGGGCCATGGACCCGGGGGCGGACCTTGATACCACTTACCTTGAACAGGCTGCGCAGGCATTTCATGTAGAGGTAAAAAACAACACCTATGCCGATTACGACCTGGATGCCATAATGGAAGAGGACCAAAACAGCATAATGGGAGCCTTTGCAGCAAAGATACTGGACCAGTTGGACAGTGAGAGCGATTTAAGAAGGCGGGCGGTCCTGGAGAGGGCCCTTTACATAGGCCTTGATGCACTAAACGGCAGGAAGGTGGTGGGCCGGTGAGAATCAAGGAACTTCAAATAAAGGCCTTCGGCAAGTTTACCGACAGGGTGTTTAAGCTGGGGGACAACCTAAACATATTATACGGGCTCAACGAAACCGGCAAGTCAACCATACACCGGTTTATAGAAGCCATGCTCTTTGGCTTTGTAAAGCCGGGGGTAAAAAGACGGGCGCTTATGGAGGAGTACGACCGGTACCGCCCGTGGACCGGCGGCCTTTACGGTGGAAGCCTTGTGTACCAGGTGGGCGGGCGGCTTTATAAAGTGGAGAGAAACCTCGAAAAGGGCCGGGAAAGCGTGAGGGTGTTCGACCATGTAACCGGCGAGGAATTAACCCGGACCTTTACATATGACAAGGCAAGGAGGGAGGTCCTGTTTGCCCGGGAGCATTTAGGGATAAGCCACACCTTTTTCAGGAACACCATAAGCGTAAGCCAGCTTGGCAGCAATAGCGATGCGGACCTTGCCAGGGAAATCCAGACCTACCTGGGCAACCTTGGCAGCGCAGGGGATGCAAACCTTTCGGTGGCCAAGGCAGAAAAACTTATTAAAGAGTACCTTGACGGTATCGGTACCGAAAGGGCCCAGACCAAGGAGTACGGCAGGCTGCGCCGCCGGATTGAAGAGTTGGAAAACAGTATTAAGGCGGCTGCTGCATCGGCGGAAAAAATTAGGCTGCTGGGACGGCAGCTCAAGGAGGACGAGGAAAGGGCGGAAGCCCTCAAGGCGGAAAGGAAGAAGCTGGAGCAGAGGATTAAAGCATTAAGAGACAGTATGCTGCTGGGACGCTGGCGGGAGGTGCAAGAGCTCTCGAAGGAATGCAATGACCTGGGGCTGCAGCTTGAAGAATTAAGGGAATATGCAGGCTTTGACACGGAAGAAAGGGATGAACTTTATGCGCTGGATAGGCTGGCGGAGCGGGACAGGCAGGAGGTCAAAAGAATCCAGTTAAAGGTGGAGGAAACTTCTCAGGATATTGAAAGGGTTCAAAAAGAAGTTTCGGAAGTCCTGGACAAAGGCGAGGGGCCTTTGCGAAAAAGGTTTAATATAAGCCTGGGATTGTGTACGGTGTCCGCCGCTGCAGCCTCAGGAGCTGTTATATTTGCCGCAGTTCTGGAAAACCCGGTCTTTGGCCTATTATCAATACCGCTTGCCGCACTGTTTTTGTACTGGGCGATGCGGGCAGCCAGGTTGAGGAGGACCCTGAAGGAGCAGGAAGGGGTCGGCGGGGAGCTTGTAACGGAAATACAGTACATGAAAAAGTACAGGGACGACCTTATGGATTCGCTCTCGGCCAGGAAAGCGGAGCTGGCCCGGAGGGAAGAGAGTGTTTTGTCCATACTACAAAAATGCGGCGCAGCCGGCATAGAGGATTACCGCCACAAAGAGGCGGGGTTTGAGAGGTACAGGCAGCTTAAAGACCGCCTGGAGCAGCTGCAGAGGCTGCTTGAGATAAGGCTGGACGGGGAGAGTTACGAGGTGCTGGAGCAGAGAGCGAAGGCCGTCATGGCGGCGGGGGACGGGGCCGGTGTGGGCCCGGTTGACGTGTCCGCTGCGGAACTGGCAGTCGCCGGGGCGGGTCCGATTGACATGCAGGCGGTGGGACGGTTAGACGGGGATGCGGGCGGTATGGGCCCGAATGACATGCGGGTGACGGGGATGGCAGCCGAGGGTACAGCCGATGTAAGCCCAATTGCCATGGCAGCGGCGGAACAGGCAGCCGCCGGGACGGTCGGCGCAGACGACGTGCCCGGCGATGCACCAGACTCCACCGAAGCCTCTGCCGCTATGTCGTCCGCCTGTGCTGCTGACGTATCTGCAGGGATACCGCCCACCGGTGCCGCCGACGTATCTGCCGGGATGCCGCCTGCTGGCTCCGCCGGGTTTGGCAGGGGGGACCTTGAAAGCTTGGAAGTAAGGCTGCGACATATAATGGAAGAAGAAGTCCGCCTGCTAGCCGGCATGGAAAAGGCCAGGGGAGGATTGGAGGCACTGGAACAGGCAATCTCAAGCCTTCCCGAAATGGAGGAAGAGCTGTCGGGTGCCAGGGAAAGGCTTAAGCGGCTTAATGACGAACGGGAAGCGGCGGAAATTGCACTGGAGGCCATACGGGAAGCCTCGGCATCGGTGCATAGGGAGTTCGCGCCGGCCTTAAACCGCAAGGTTAGCGAAATAACCTCAAGAATAACGGCAGGAAGGTACACCGATTTACAGGTAACCAGGGAGTTGGAGATACTGGCCACCGCCCCTGAAACGGGACGGCGGGTGGAGGCGGAAGTTCTAAGCGGCGGCACCATCGACCAACTGTGTTTTGCCCTGAGGATTGCCGCTTCCGACCTTGTGTCCGGCGGCAGAAAGCTTCCCCTTTTCCTGGACGACAGCTTCGTGCAGTACGACCGCCGGCGCCTTGAGAACGTAATGGGGTACCTCCTTGAGGAAGCAAAGGAAAGGCAGATAATCCTTTTTACCTGCCACGGCAGGGAGAGAGAGGTTGCAGATGCCCTGGGAGAAGTATATAATTACTTGGTAATAGACTAGAACCGCAAAGTGTGGAGGGAAATTTAAGGATGAATCTTGACAGGGGGCATTTTACTGCCCTTGCCACCGGTATTGTATGGGGTACGGCGGGCATTTTTGTGAGGACGCTTTATGACGCGGGGTTTACGCCCCTGCAGGTGTCCACGTACCGCACCACGTTAATGGCTGTCGCCACCGCCATTATTATCCTCTTTTACGACAGGAAGCTTTTTTATGTAAAGAAGAAGGACCTAAGGTACATAATACCCATGGGCCTGTTCGGCACCGCCCTGGGGTACATCACCTACAGCTATGCGATGAAGTATACAACCCTTGCCATTGCGTCAATGCTTACATACACAAACCCCGTTTACACAACGCTGCTGGCGGCGGTGATTTACAAGGAAAGAGTTTATAGGGGAAAGGTAGTAGGGCTTACGCTGCTTTTGGCAGGCTGCTCGCTGCTGGTTAAAGTGTACGACGCGGCCTTTTTTGACCTGAATGCTTTTGGAATAGTCAACGGCCTTTTGACCGGATTTTTCGTGTCAATATCCGCGCTGTTCGCCAAAAGGGTGACCAGGGACTACCACCCCATCACAACGGTGTTTTACAATTTTGCAGTGGGGGCGCTGTTCCTTAACGCCTTTTCATATCCATGGGAAAAGCCGCCGGTGGCCGTAGGTACCAGCGAGGTGTTGGCCTTTGCATACCTGGTGCTGTTTCCCGGGGTATTTGGCTTTTTCCTGTACATGTACTCGGTAAAGAGGATAGAGGTGAGCCAGACCGAGTCTTGTGTCTCAATTGAACCGGTCGTGGCGGGGGTGCTGGGCTTTTTGCTGTTTAACGAAACCTTTGACGCAATGCAGTTTATTGGTGCGACGGTAATCCTGTTGGGAGTGCTGGCGTTTAACGATGCGTGGGGACTGGAAAAGCGCAGGGCCGGTGACGTGCAGGGGAATTAAAGCAGTGCCGGCACCACGGGCCTCCAAAGCTTGGTGCCAAGGTCGTCCTGCCAAGGTTGGTGCAGCGTATACGGCCAGCGTTATTCCATGGCATTTATGTAAAGAAGCGCTAAAGGGCACGCTGCGGCGGGACCGGTAGCGGGTGCACTACAGCAGCGGTGAAAACAGCCGGGCGGTGGCTTCCGCCAGGTGCTTTCGAAGCGGCCTTTCGTTCCACGTCTTAGGGTCTATTTCCACCGAGTGCTTCAGGTCCCTGAAAAAGTCCTCTTCAAGGGTACTTACCACTTCCTCGTCGTATACTATGGCATTTACCTCGAAGCCCAGGTGCAGGCTCCTGATGTCAAGGTTGGCGGTGCCCACCGACGCCACCCTGTCGTCAACCTGTATGACCTTGGCATGGATGAAGCCCCGGTTGTATTCGTATACCCTTACCCCGGCCTCCATTAATTCCTGGTAATAGGACCGGGACGCCCAGTGCACTATTTTTTTGTCCGGTACCCCGGGCACCAAAAGCCTAACGTCCACCCCCGACAGCGAAGATATCTTCAGCGCGGTAAGCAGGCTCTCGTCCGGGATGAGGTAGGGCGTGGTGATGTACAGCTTGTTCCGGGCCATGGATACCAGCCGCACGTACAGCTTTTGCATGGAATCCCACTTGGAGTCCGGGCTGCTTGCCACTATCTGTATCGGCTTTGGCGTGGTTACGTTATGGGCCGGGAAATAGCCGGAACAATCTATGCCCCTGCCGGTGGCCGAAGTCCAGTCTTGCAGGAATATGGCCTGCAGCGAATACACCGAATCCCCTTCAAGCTTAATATGGGTATCCCGCCA
>Ga0116188_1003066_pt1 | contig 12492 bp, 20 predicted proteins | sample AD_JPNTR2_MetaG_FD_89807 | JGI IMG/M metagenome (GOLD analysis project Ga0116188, IMG submission 89807) | Active sludge microbial communities of municipal wastewater-treating anaerobic digesters from Japan - AD_JPNTR2_MetaG | ecosystem: Engineered > Bioreactor > Anaerobic > Digestate | place...
ATTAAGCGCCCCACGCAACGAGGTCTTTACCATGCTTAAATACCTGGTGTTCCAGCGTGCCCTAGATTTTTCGAGAATGTTTTTGCGTTTCAAGATCACCAATAAATACTGCGAGGGCGTGCGATCAACACGCCTATGGACCCTTCGACTGTATAAGTTGGTATACGTGGTCTTTTTAGGTCGTATGACAACAGCGAACACATTGGGTCTACGTTCCGATATCGTTTGTTCAAGGGACACGTTCGCCGCCCCGGTATCAACGGGAATCATGTCACGCACCTCCTCCAGGAGAGGCTTGCCATAATAGCGCATAACACGCCTGGCAATATTCTTGAAGGAACTGCTTCGCGCTCGTAGCCCGCTTGTGTTAACTTGTATCATTATTAGACCTCTACCGTGGCGTTTACGCCAAGCACGACCTTGCTAATGGCCTTTTCACCATCATTGGTAAACTCCGGCTCCTCTATATACGCGCTTACGACATATGGCACATTCTGCAGAATATACTTCGCGATAATTTCAGAACCATACTTAACATCTAGTATTCCAGGTCCAATACCATCAGCGTCCTGCGCGACCAGGCAAACAATTTCCGTGTTAATGGTCAGAACAGGGCTACCCGTGGTCATTCCACCCCTAGAATACTGCAAAGTACCGGGCTTGATCAGAATAAACGGTAAAGACGGAGACTCCGCGGCGTAAATATAAATATTAAAACCAGGAACATTATTTACTAACGTGTTGTATATATCATTAACAATATCACTTAGCATTAATAGTGCTCCTGTCTACCATATCCAGCATTATTAAGTCTTCGCCAACACTGGAAAAACCAATGATTGAATACTTTATCCCATCAATAACGGCATAGACGCCGGAGCCAACGTTCATGGGTACCCCACTAATCGGACGTAAATACAACCGCAACGTGACTCCGACGTCTATACCATCTATATTCACGATAATATCATTGGCAGGCCGCACAACCAAGCATTCTTGCGCACCGACAACAAGACCAGTACGATTCACGAACGTTACCAGCACGGGGTTCAGTCCTAAATGCGCGCTGAAGTTTCTGCCGGTGTGCCTAAACGCGTTAAAGTTGTGCCTTGCCATGTCAATTACACCGTGTTGGAAAGACCATACAAGCCCCGGTGGCTTACCACAAGCATTGAACCATTAATGTGCGCGCGCACGTAATGACTGCGGGTAAGTTCGTCATCCACCGTATCCAAAATCCAGCCATTGCTATCTGGTTCACCGTCAATGGGCCAGAACACAAATCGGCAGGCCGACGCCTCAGAGGCCGTACTGAAGTCGGAAGCCGCGACCGCCAGGGTCAGCGTGTCAGACCAAGCATAACCCCCACCACCAGCGCGCACGCGACTGATAACCACCTTATCTACGCCAAGCGCTTCAGCCAGCATGGACCGAATTTCCTCCGCCGCACGCAAGGACGTCGCGGGATACCGATTAACGAAATTGGGGTTACCAATCAACGCCCCAAAAGTATCGGGCCCCATCACCGCCACGTTGGGAAGGTATCCACCAGTAGCGGAAGCCACGTTTTCACGAGCCGAATTGATCAGCGGAATCGGGTCAACATTGGGATCGGAGAATGGGTCGGCCAGCGTGGTAAGGTTGCCGTTGGCGGCCCGAATAGCGCCGGTGGCAGTGTTCCACAGAAGGTCCTGCGCCTGCAATTCCAGTTGTGCTTCCAAACGCTGGCGAAGCGCCTTGGCGGCATCCATTTCCATGTTCAGCGGGTACTCTTCAGCCATGTCGAGACCAACGGACAAACCAATGTCAGAACACTGGTAGGGAACACTGGTCAATTGCATGCTGATATCTTCATAGGCACTCCCGGCGGAACGGGTAATACTGGTTGGCGTGCCAACGTTACCAAAGGGAAGAACCTTGATTGCGCCGGCGCGACTTTCTACCCTCGTCAACGGGAACAGCGCGCGATAACCAACTTCTGGTACCGCGGCTTCAACAAATGCGTCAAGCAGGTCACGGCGAATCTGCGCGTTCGTAGCATAGTTCAACATTATTCAATCTCCCTTACTTTGCCAAAAGGCGGTTATAACGCTCCGGATCCGAAGCCCTCAAAACAGACCACGCGCGAGTCTTGGATCCATAACGCTTAACAAGATTATCAAAAACAGTTTTATCATCTTCGGAATCATCACACGCACGAATCACGGGCAAACGCTCAACCACAGGCTCCACGGCCTTCTGTTCCGGTTCGCTTGCCTCAAGTTCCACAACTTCATCACCAGACATATCAGAATCTCCTAATTGTTTGAAGGGCAAAATTTCATCAATCAGCCCCATGCCAAGCGCTTCATAAGCAGGATACACGGATCCATCCATAGCCTCAATGGGAATATTCTTGTCGGCCAGAAGGTCCATGTACCCCTTGAACGTGGCAAGCAATCGGCTTTCGATGTAAATAATGTCGTCTTCACTATATTCTCCACCATACCCGACGCCCTTGCGTTTGCCGGTACGGATAACAATGGGCTTTAGGCCATTCTCCCTGTTGCGAGCGCTGACATCATAAAACGCGATAAAGGCACCGATACCACCAACGTCATTGGTTACGCCAGACGCTATAACACGATTACACGCCCTGGCCATAAGATAGGCGGCGCTCGCGCAATTACCCTCGATAACAGCCAGGCTGTCCAGGGCCATTAACTTTCTCATGATCTTCTCTAGATATGGATGCATAAAACCGCCATAACTGTCGATGTGAATGGTAACGGGCAAACGCTCGTCTTGGGCCATGTCAAGAACATCCAACACCTGCTCATACGGCGTGACAGGGGTAAATCCAATATCATATGGAACAAGCAGGCCACGCGCTATAACGTGATACCCATCATCGGCCTTGTACCACAACACCCCCTCAAGATCTTTCACATTGCTTGGTTGCCCTAAAATACCCCTAATCCCTTCAAGCAAACCAGCATAGTGTTCAGTGGCCGCTAAACTATAATAACTATTCAGCATTGTTCCGCGCCTCCGTTTCATACATCATGGCCTTTGCTTGATCTAGAATATCCGGTCCAATGATTTCAGGCCATGTAATCTTAATGTCGGGCCAAATAGTCTTCAAAAACCTATCAAACATCGCGCGATACCTCGATACCTCGGCCCGCAACGCGTAAGTATTAGCCTTACTCTGGCTGAAGTTGGTTTTAGTATAGTCGGTAAACAAAACCTCTATTGGCATGCCGGCCAACGAAGATATCATGCGCAGGATACGCTCAATCTGCGGGTCAAAGTTTTGCGCCTGGTACCTCGGAAATTCCACGCGGTCAGTCACGTTATGCGAACGCATAATCATGATATCGTCACTAAAATCAAATTCCGTCGTGGTGTTGTCACCAGCCACCTGAACAATATGGGCGAGTAACCTGGTACTCAATTCAGCGCTCCTAACCTGCGCGTCAAGCAAGGTTGAAACGTGAAGACACCACGGAAGGGTGATAAATAAGGGTGGTTCTCCACGGGTAGCGCTGATCTTCAACTTGTTCTGAAGCATGAACACGCCACTTGGGTCTAAATCGTATTCTTCATCGTATACCACGCGCTCAATAGAACCATCGTCGGAAAAGTAAAGGTCAACACGCTCCGATTCTATCACCTGGTTACTTGGCTTAAAGAAAATAGATTCACCAGTTAAGAGATACTCAAGAATAAGGGCCCTTAATGAAACATTGGAAATTGACGCGCCCTCGATCACGCAAAGTTCCGGGTTAATCTGGTCAAGCGTGCCTTCCACCAGCGCCCGGAAAATTACGCTTTCCCTGAAGAACTTTCTGCAATAAAGAATCTTGTCGTGACGCGTGGTCGCTTGTTCAATTTCACGTTTACGATCTGGATATACACTTCTGCGCCGAAGCCTGGCAAGCGCGGGGTCGTTATACATGCAGGGACACCCTCTCTTTCTGACGATTCAACCACCCACGTAAAAATACCAGCAGGTTCGGTTTCCTTGATACTAGGCCCAGGTAAAACCTTACGCACGCGACATCAAGTTGTCTCCAAAACTCCGCCGGATTACGACTGATCGCGCTAGACAGCGCCGCCATTGTCTTTGGACCAAAAACACCGTCAATGACAAGGCCCGCGCCAACACAATCATTCAACGCCACCTGCAATAGTTTAATGGCTTGCTGTAAGCCAACATGCACAGCCAGGTCAAACATGTAAATAGCAAGACGCTTATCTATCTTTTCAAAGCGCACGAAATACTTCTTGTAAAACACTTTATAAATCTTGGCGGCATCATTCCGTGAAACTATTTTGTCAAAATCAAAACCCAAAGATTCAGCAAAACCACGCGTAATACCGTACTTCGTCAATCCTCCGGGGTCATCCTTGTGATTCGAAATACCACCCTCATTTGATAAAACAAATTCAATGGCGTCTTTCATTTCAGATAACCCCATCGCTGCGTGCAGGTACAAAAGAATGGCCACGGTTAAACTTATCAATACCAAGGGCCTTTCTTACTTCCGCGAGTTCGCTTCGGACGCTGTCATAAGACAGCCCACTGTCCGATAAACGACTCTCCACGGGACGCGTAAGCAAGATATACTCAAGCGCGGCAAGAACAACCCACGCCCTGTCCTCCGAAGCGTCCCATGGTAGATTATTGGAATACGCCTCCAACGCCTCATCCACATTAGTAAAATGTACGCGGTTCATAATTATACCTCTATATATGTCTTGCGATGTTACAACTATAGTATGGAGTCGTTACGCCTCGTGAATTTTATATGCTTTTTCTGTACCGCGCTTATCGGGTCCTTGAATTGGGAGCGTATTTCCGCGTCCGGTAACGTGATTGAGTTTATGTAGTTATCTCTCGCGTCGTCTATCTCCTTCACCTGCTCAATTATTACGTCCTCAGGTACGTCGCTTCCCTGGTTGGGTATGACCCCGGCGAGAAACGAAAGGGCTATAGTAGCGTAAACAACGCAGTCAAAGAAATGGTTGTGCTCACGAACCTTAAAGTACACGCGCTTGCCGTTCTGTTGCTGCGGAACCTCGCTACGTAACACGGAATTAAGAAACAACTCAAGTTCCGTTTCACTCTTCAGATAATCAATACCAAACAACATGTACGCCCCACCAAACATGCCATAGCGCACGCGGTCTTTTCCAGCGGTAGCGGCAAACTGTAAAGAACATGTTCCAGTCGGTTTCATCTGCTTAAGACGCCAGATGTCCGCGTACCGCACGTCCCCAACGCCCTGCGTGAACCGCAAATCATTAATACCGCGAATCGGCATAAACGTGCCAGGCGTCCCGTGCTTGGTAAACGCTGAAGTTACATTCCCACCATGATATCCATAGTCATAAACTATCAAGCCCTGCTCTTCCCGGCAATGACTTTGCCTATATTTTTCCAACTTCTCCGCTATTTCTTCAAAATTACCCTTAATAGACCCGAAATCAGAGATAAATATTGTCCCACTACCACGGTTACAGGTAAGCAACACGAAATACGCCCCCTCGCGCCTAATGTCAACACCAATAGACCAAACCTCATCCTTGTCAACGGTGCCGCGGTGCCTGTCGATATGCTGGGGTGGATCCGGAAAAACATGAAGTTCCTGCGGTGGTTGCGCTATAAACTGTAGTTGCAGTCGGCGCTTTTGCTCCATGCTGTTACTGTCCCGCAACGCGCAAATTTCAGACAACGCGGACGGAACAAGAAAACTATCCAGGCTGGTCGCTCGATACACGACACCGTGAAGGCCAATGTCCCTGGTACACACAAAACAACCGTTACGTATCGCTGACTTGCGCGTTGATTGATCAATAAACACCCCACACACCTCGCAAGGGTACCCATCCGGCTGAACATGTTGCAGGTCTGGAACAAAAAGAGAATTACATTCCGGGCACCTCTGCTTGAATTCATAACACTTATAATTATCACTCAAATAAGCCGACCACATTGGACCAGTGCCGGTCGCGAGGGTCGACTCAAAAAATATCTTGCCGTTTGGATAGGCTAGCGTGCGGGCTCGTATCTGATCTATTGGGTCGGATTCCTCGGTACGTTTCTTGTGTATTTTTTCCGCTTCCGTCACCCATACATACCGGGCCGTTGCCTGCGATCTCTGGCTGTCACTCTGCCCCCTGGACCACACCTTCGTTCCAACATGGGTTTCCATGAAGCGTATATTGGCCCGCTTTGGTTCAAGGCCCATAAGCGTCATGCTTCGGTTTACTTCACTCAACACGGCATTAGCAAGATCTATGGTTGGACCAAAAATAATAACGTCTTCACGTAGTTCTAGCGCGACATACAAGACCGATAAAAGACCACACAAACTCTTACCAACCTGGTTGCCGCTTATCAGGTAAAATTCCCTGCCACCACGATTATTTAGAAAATCATCTAACGCCCGCAAAATATGCCAACTCAATGGGTTCTTGTCGTGACTATACCGGGCCCCAACCACTGGACCAGACGGGATAATAACCCTCTCGGCAAATTCAGGTAGGCTACACGGTAAAAATAAACTCATACAACATTACCCGTAATATTACCCCACTTGTCTTCAAGTTCCTTGATATATGATACAATGGTATCATCCTTGCAATACGCCAGTATTTTGCGGCAAAAATCAGCCATAACAACTGATAAGTCCTGTATCACGCCAACGTCCACAACCTCACCACGCAACCGCTTTAATTTAAGTTCCTCTATCTCCGCGCGTGCCGCGCGATACTTGTACTCCGCGTTAACAATATCTTCTCTGGTGGCCATACCTTACTTTCCCAATAAGTATTATATGTTTGCGAAAATAGAGGGTCTGGGTAAACCCAGCGCTCAGTTTTTACGGTCCGGAGTACCTAAACATTTTATTGCCTTAATATCCATTGGCTTACCAGGGCGGTAACCACGCTAGTTATCACGCTTAGTATAACACTTATCGTTCTATACCAACCATGGCTTAACTGCGCTACCTGCTCCTCTAGCCTGGTTATTCTTCCGCTCAGTCCGTTGTGGCCGTTCGAGCCGTAAAGCCTAGCTTCTATACGTCTTATCTCGGCCATGATATCTGATATACGTTCAGTTTGCTTGCATTCATGTTGCATTAAAATAACACCCAACCAATATAAAAACCAAGCAAAGCAAGCGTAACACGCATGAAATCATACAGCATTAGCCTAACCATTGTAGTTCTCCAGTTCAGTAAGAATTGTGCGTAGAATTGTTTTCGCTTCACCACGATCAGCCATGGCTGGCTTAAGTACTATATTCAAATACATAACACACGTAATGGCCTGCGCTCGCTGGGCGTCGTCCAGTTCATTAAACACAAGATCAACGTTCCGCGCGAGTTCGGTAAGCCTTGAGATAAACTCACTCCCTGACATCGAATATATACCTCCCAGCAAACTTAAACCACGGCCTTTGTTGTGTCACCTCTACCTGGTTACCATCCTTACCCACAAAATGATCACCGTAAATGTAACACCCCCCATTAGTGATACGCAAAGGTATGGAAATATACTTGTCTTGACCACATAACCAAACAGTGCGTGGCGGATCGTAGCGCAAACCATCGCAGGCTATGCCGGTATTAAGCTCTGGCGTTTCACAGGTCCTCACGTATAGGCGACCATCACGAATAAAAAACTTGCAACTACATATCATATCCAGCCAGCCCCGCTAAAACAATTATATCACGCACGGGCACCCTGCCACTTACAAGTAACACGCGAGCCATCTTGGGCACAAGATCTATACCACCAGCAAGTAGCGGTTCGTAGATCGTGCCAGCCAGGGCCGCGGCCTTTTCTTCAACCACCCGCCTGTTCATCCGCCTGCTACCACCAAGAGCGTAAACCAAAAGCCAGGCAAACGCGAACTGGTAAACGGCTTCCGAGACATCCCGAGGATTGGTGAATTGGTGAAACCTTCGCACGTGGCCCTGGTACATAAACCTATCACCCGTCAACGCTTCGCTTACCAGATTCAAGTATTCTCGCAACATAGTCTTGCACTTGCTTTCTGATCATTGGGTTCAACCGGCTTTTACCTGCCTCGTTTCCGGTGCGAACATCAATCACCACGCCATCAGTGCGAACGCCGTATGTATACCCACACTGACGCACGTAGTCAAGGTCATACAGGCCAAGCAGATTGTGCCACACGCCAATTTTATCGCCGGCAAGCACGAACAACTGTTTGACAACATCCGGGTCCCGGGCAATGCGCTCCGACGCGACTTCAACCCAATTACCACCCGCCGGTTCAATGGGCACAAATTCCTTCAGGAACGTTGCCTTCGCGATCGCGCGACTTATAAGGGGACTCACGAAACTGACGATTGATCCGGCAACATAAATGGCGTAGGTCTCGTCAACCCCATTACCAACAAGCACAACCCAAATCGCGTACCCAATAACAGTACCAGAAAGCGTGCCAGCAAATTGTGACGCGGTGTGCCTGCTACGCCATAAGGCGCTAAACCTGGTAAATTCCCGAAAAAACTTAACAAGACTCATCGCGGTTCCTCCTGTTCAACTCTACCCTACGCCTGAAACCTTGTTTATGTTAGCATTTTTCTCACTTGCCCGGCGACGGCGGCTTGGCCTATCTGTAGAGGCTTCTATTAAGCTTCTTATTAGATACCATAGGGGCGGGTGGTACCCTAAAAGCCTATAAATATACCCTATAAAAGCCTATAAATATACCCTATAAGAGAGAGAAGAGTGCCCTCCTCTATATAGGGGCGAAAGGAGAAAGGAAGAGAAGATATAGAAAAGAATATAGATAAGAGAGAAGAATATAGAAAAGAAGAGCCTCACTTATAAGAAAAGAGATTAGAGAGAGGATATAGAAAAGAGTTAGAAAGGAAGAAAAGAAATAAGAAAAGAGATTCTACTTCTTCCCCTCTATATCTTCTCTTCTCCTCTATACCTCTTTTCAGGCTTCTATTCTCTTTTCTCCTCTCGCCGGCCGGTAGGGGAAGGCAAATTCCTCTCTAATGGCCAATATACCTACAGGCACCCATAAAAGCCTATAAATATACCCTATAAGAAAGAGAATAAAAGCCTATAAATATGCCCTATAAGAAAGAGAAGAGTGCCCCCCTCTATATAGGGCGAGAGGAGAAAGGAAGAGAAGATATAGAAAAGAATATAGATAAGAGAGAAGAATATAGAAAAGAGAGCCTCACTTATAAGAGAAGAGATTAGAGAGAGGATATAGAAAAGAGTTAGAAAGGAAGAGGAGAAATAGGAGATGAGATTTATTCTTTTCTTCTCTTCTATGCCTCTTTTCAAGCTTCTATTCTCTTATATCCCCCCTCGCCCCAGCCGGCTGCCCTGGCAACGCAATCGATAAAATGGCCACAGGAGCGTCTAATAGCCACGAGATTGAAAGAAAATCGTAAAATAGGGTGGAATATACCACAAACCACAAAATTGATCGTATAAAGCCTTATAAACGCTCACAAGGGCAAGTGGCAACGCAAATACTAAAAGTGATAACATAAACTCAATTTGCCCCAATAGGGCAGAAACCCCGGAGAAAAGAAAAATGAACGATATCACCAGGCTGAACGTAGAAATATTCACAAGTGAACCAATGCCAGAGGGGCGGTTCAAAACGCTGTTGCGGGGCGGGGCCGTGTGTGGTAAGTACATTAGACTTGTCTTCTATACGTCCACCGGTTACAAGTACGCCGTGTGCAGAGTTAAAGAATACACTGGACCCAAACTGGTCAGCATTAAAAATACCATGTACCTGAAGCCGGAAGACGGAGAAGACGTGATGGTATATGGTACAATATTCAACTGGAAAGAAAAAACACCGGTTGTTCACGCGCTATATAAAGCGGATCAATTGATGGAACCAGCGTATATCGGCTTAAAATAACGGGAGTTTATCACAACAATGCTTTCAGGATCACTGATCAAATGTGGTTACTTCAAGTGCGGACCAGGTCGAGAAGAACTAAGCGTGCGCGCGGTATTGGATAACGGCCAAATCGTGGAATGGATCGTACCATGCACGTTTCATGATTACGACGTACTGAAAAATATGTTTATATCAGCAGATGTCGGTACCCCAGTAAACATCAAGATTAAAGATGGAAACGTTGTGCGGGTGTACCTCAACCGCGTGAAAGGATCATGACATGCTTGAGCAAAAAATCGCAGAACTAGAAGCCCGCGTGCAAGCCTTGGAGGCCAAAATCAATTCAAGAGGTGAGGCTAAAACCATTACCGGTAAGGTGTACACCGCCTACAAGGGCAAAAAGCCCGGCGTCTTCAACTTGTATCTTGTCGTTGATAAGGACACAAGACATAGGTGCAGGCTCGTCACAAAGGGCAATCAATTCCTGTTAAACCTGTTTCTCAACGGCACGCAGGATGGAGAAGCCATAAAGTATAATCCACCAATCGAGTTGACAGGTAAACTAGTATGGGTTGATGGTGGAAACGTGCCGTTTCTAAACGACGTGACAATAAATAACAAGCCGGAAGAACTGTAATGCGTATCGCCAGTATGGACATGGGTAAAAATCTTGGTCTATGCCTGTATCGTGACGGTTGCCTCACCGTGATGGGTATCACCCTTCCGGAAAACATTGGTCGGCGGATGGCTACCTATGGATCATTAGTGGATTTAATAGCCGCTTCCGTGGACTGCGTGTGTTTCGAAAGGGTGACCCACCACAGCGGCACGGACGCCGCGCATCACTACGGATTTTACATGAATCGGCTACTTGAAGCGTGTGACGCTTACAATGTAAAAACCATACCCGTTCACGTGAAGACAATCAAAAAACACTGCGGAATGGGGGACAACATCAGTAAGGAAGGCGTTAAACGCTTCATAAACAGCCTGCTTCATACTGAAATCACGAATGATAACATGACGGATTCCGTGGCCTGTCTGGTAACCGCGTTCAGGGATTTACCAATTAATAAGGTGCGCCTGCTGTGTATCCATTAACCATTACGCTACACGTGGAAGATCAAACCGTGAAAGTGGATTGTTGGTGCGTGTCCAATGGCACATACCTGTTTCTACCGAAATTCCCTGGCATCCTGACAAAACATGGAGCCCACCTGTTCGGACGTTGGTTCGCGCCAGCGCGTTTGAAGAACAACAACCACTATATCGTGACACACGATGACTTCGGAACATGGCACATTAACGCGTTAAACGGTCAAGCGAATAAAATTGTCGAGTTTCAATGTCTAGAACCAAACAACCGACCAATAAGGTAAAAAAAATGAATCACCCAATTTCCCCAACGCGCGCGATGGTATACAACTACTGCCCTCTCAGATTCGCTCTTACCTACGGTGACCCAGGGGGAGATGGCGTTGACGTAAGGTTTAGGGCCGGACGTGAACTACATAAGGCCATAGAGTGTTATTTACAGAACGGCGAGTTAAACGAACAATACAAAGATATCATTATATCCAACAAGCCATACCTTGACACACTACGAGGCTGCCAGAGTGAGGTTAAACTTGCCGTAGATGAAAACTATAAGCCATGTGATTTCGAAAGCGATACGGCCTTTATACGAGGTGTGGTGGATGCCGTGCAGGGTAACCGCGTTATAGAGTTTAAGTTTGGTAAAAGCACTCCACTCGATTACTCGATACAGATGGAAATTTACGCGTTTTTGATGTTCTGCCATTACGACTACCAGTCTGTTACCGTTGAACTTCGGTACATGTATCCAGCGGAGACACGCCAGGTAAGAACATACACGGACAAAAACGAACTGGCTTGTAATATACTAAAGCAAGTAATCGCCATGACTGAATTTAAAGATGCCATTGTTAACACTACATTTGGGCCGCGATGCGTGGATTGCGATTGGTGTTGTAAATGCCCATTGACACGCAGGATTATTGGAGAATCCCATAACGGTAATCCAATAGACGAAATTGATATGTTGGAAGCCAAAGTATCGGTCCTGAAAAATAAATTGAAAAAAATGCTTGAGAATAACGTGGGTGAGGTGTATAATAGTTCCAACACTAAGCGGGCGGTTCTTAAACGCACTGAACCCACAATGGGGATAAATGATAAATCGGCCTTTGAACATCGTTGCGCTGAACTTGGGGTTGACCCATTTCTTTACGCGGAAGTGGACACAAGTAAACTTGACGAACGTTTCTCGGATCTGCTCACGGCTAAAAGTAAACCAAGAACATACCTTAAAATCGAAAGGATATAAACATGCTTATACCAAGAATATACCTTAATCTTATCTTAGACATTGCCCAAGGCCTGCCGCTTTCAGACGTGGTAAGAAAATACGTCAACGATATTCCGGAACTACGCGCGTATCTGGAAGAAGCGGGCCTAACCAACAAAATCGAAAGGATATAAACATGCTTATGGTAATTGGCAAGGACAGCGCGGTTGTTACGAGGCACATATGCCGTGACTTACGATTACTGGAACTAGACGTGAAT
>Ga0116188_1003088_pt1 | contig 12430 bp, 13 predicted proteins | sample AD_JPNTR2_MetaG_FD_89807 | JGI IMG/M metagenome (GOLD analysis project Ga0116188, IMG submission 89807) | Active sludge microbial communities of municipal wastewater-treating anaerobic digesters from Japan - AD_JPNTR2_MetaG | ecosystem: Engineered > Bioreactor > Anaerobic > Digestate | place...
GCTCGATGATACCCAGCCGTTTCTCCGTTTCCCGCAACAGCAAGGCACCAGCGTCGGAGGTTAGCGTTCCGCCTTGAAATTGGACCAAAACTTCACGCCGATAAAGGGGATGAAAAGCGAAGGTTTTTTGTGTACACTCTGTAATCATAAAAAGGTTCGCTCTTTTGTGGACTAACTCTTTCTGAAAAAAGAATTTATACCACAAAAGGCGGCCCTTTTTTCATTAAGTGTGTGAGAAATCCGGGCTAGGACGCTAGAACCCCAGGCGAGGCCGGCCCTTCCAAAGGTCAATTTCGTAGCGGCCTTTTTATTTGTAGTCCCGCCTTGAGGCGGGCCTTAAATCGAAGGGTCTCCGCCGGTGGGCCTGAGAGAGACTGAATCGATCGATTTAGGGCCCGCCTTCAGGCGGGACTACAAACTGAATCCGCAAAACGTGACGGACGAAGAGCGTGCGGTTAAGCGCCATGTCTTATATTGTGGCCGGACTCTTTAAGCTCCACAGTCCGGCAGGCCGTACCCGAATCACTCTTCGACCTTCTGACGAGCGTTGACCCAGGAATAGATCAGGTATGCACCGGCCAGAACCAACCCGAGCGGCCACCATTCCTCGATCCAGTCTAGAGAGAAGTCGAACCTGGTATGCACGAACATCACGATACCGATCAGGATCAGGACAATTCCTCCAATCAGCGACCCTTTTGTTCCTGGCGACTGCACTTCCTCGGGAAGCTGGGTCGGACCCAGGCCTGCCAGCATCTGGTTATAGAGGCTGGCGCGCCTGGCGGCATCGACTATGTTGTAAAACCAATAGAAAGCCAGAAAGAAGCCGGCCAGCGGAACCAGGCTCCGCATCGCGTCGCTGGCGAGAAATGCAATCAAACACCCTACCACGACGACATTCACAAATCCCTGCTGATAGTAACCCACGTACACCTGGCCGAGCCCCGGCATCAGAGATAACAGGGCCGCCAAGGCGGGCGACTTCCGTCGGGGATCGTCCTGATAATAAGCCTTCTGATAGTACGCAGCAGAATAGGGTGTTGTTCCGGTTGGCTGTTCCCGCCTGGTTTCGCCGCCCGCATCATCCGGAGGCTGGGGTATTGTACTCATAATTTTTGCTCCTTCCCTCTCCGATTACGTCAGTGCCCTTAGGCGCGCGCTTTCTTCATCTACTGTAACGCACGGCTACACTGGCGGGTTCGGTACATCCGCTCGAAAATTCATGGTTCCCGAAAAACTTGCCGTTTCGATTCTGCGGCCTGAATGAACTTTTCCAGTCTCAAACGCACTGCGCCACCCGCCGACCGAACTCGGGTCTCGGTTCGCTCCAGGCAGCGCCGGCCTTTGTCGAGCAGCTCCGCCGCTTGCTCAGAAGAAGCCTCCGCGGCCCGGCTCACACTTTGCCTGGCCCGGTTTGATGCCTCCCAAACAAGCCCAAGGTTCGAGTAATGCTCTCGCAAAGACTTGCTTGCCCGTACGGCGAGGCCGCTCTCCCCTTGGAGACTGGCAATAAGCCGTGAGCCCGCATCCCGGGCCGGGGACAACGGGGTCCCGAACAGTGCAAACATCAACATAGTAATGAGATAAGCGGCTTCCCAGCCGAATCGGGGACGCGCAAGAAGCTTCTCGAAGAAACCCAAAATGGACAAAACAAAGTCATTTCGCTTCCGACAATACTCCCGCGTCGCTGCCGTCACCTCTCGCGCAAAGGCCGGATCTGTTCGCATCTCTCTCATTCGCGGCAAAACGTCGAGCGTTTCTACCACGACCTGGCATAGCTCGTTGCAGAATTTGCAGGACTTTAAGTGGCTGGTGATCAGACTGCGGTCGACGTCTCTGAGAGTGTCCGCGAGGAAATCACTCAGCATGGAGCGACATCTTCGGCATGCTGGACCGGTAGTACGGGCAAGGACCGTCTTAGCGAAGTCCTCCCCGGGACCGTATTCCCAAGAATCTGGCTGTAATGCCTGAACCAGGGCACGGCAGGCGGGACACCGACGAGCATGATTTTCGGCAGCCTGCCTATCCGCCTGGTCTAGCATTCCTGCCAGGTATCGTTCCAGACGCTTTTCAAAAGCCAGGCACTTCACTGTCCCCTCAACTCTCTCCCGATCGAGCTCCCTTCAAGGTCAAAATCACCTCAGCCAACTCGATTCTGGCACGGTTAGAACGTGACTTGACGGTACCTATGGGAATTCCCAGCAGGGAGGCGATACTCTCGATCGACATCCCCTGGATTTCTTTCAGGATAATGATTTCCCGGTTCAGGTGAGTCAGCTTGGTCAGCGCTCGGTAAACCAGCCGCCTTTGATCATCCCGCTCGCACCATTCCTCAGGACTCGGTTCATGAGTGGGCAGATTCCGCATATCTTCGGCCGCGATATCATGACCCGGTGGCCGGGCGCTCTTGCGCCTCAAGAAATCAATCGAGGCGTTTCGTGCCACCCTGATCATCCAAGGAAGGAGAGCCTCACTTTCGATGTGGGGCAGCATGTGATAAAGCTTCACGAAGATCTCCTGCGCCAGATCGCGAGCATCCTCGGTGTTGCCCACGTAGTGAAATGCCACACTATAGACCCTCCCCTGGTACTTGCGAACCAATGCCTCCCAAGCCAGTTCGTCTCCTTGCTTGCACCGTTTCAGTAGCGTCTCCGAATCCATATGCGTGGTCCACTCCGCCGGAAGCTGACAGCAGACATTTAATAAAACGCAACGTCATGAGTAATGGTTCGGTTTTCGGTAATGTCTCACGAGATAACGGATTACGGTACTGGACTGAAAAGCATGCAGACAGGTAGTATCGTAAGGGTTTGCAAGCGGGAGGTGAAATGCCTGAACGGGAACGTCTTATTGGCTTGGATTTGGGTGGAACGGCCATCAAGGCGGGAGTCGTCGATTCCGGGGTAGTGCAGAAGTCGGGTCGCGTCCGCCTTAAGGCAGGCGGCTCCGCCGAGGAGATCATCGACCAGATCTTCGACCTTCTCGACAGCCTGGATGCGGCATCTGCCCAGGCAATTGGTGTGGGAGCGCCGAGCGTTGTGAACACTGAACTCGGGATTGTCTATGACACCCAGAACATTCCTTCCTGGCGTGATGTGGATATTCCACTGGGCACACTCCTGTCCGAGAAATATCGAATTCCCGCCTTCATTAACAATGACGCCAACTGCTTCGTTCTGGGCGAAAAGTACTTTGGAAAAGCCAAGGATTGCTCAAATGTGGTAGGGGTGACCATTGGCACCGGGCTTGGCGCGGGGCTTATCATCAACAACCGGCTCTATTCGGGCGCCAACTGCGGAGCAGGCGAATTTGGGATGTGTCCTTTTCGCGATCGAGTGATTGAATATTACGCAAGCGGTCAGTTTTTCATTAATGTTTACGGAGTAACAGGCGAGGCCCTTGCCGAACGAGCCGCGCGGGGGGATCAACAAGCCATTTCCATCTTCGATGAATTCGGCAGGAACGTGGGTGAAGCGGTAAAAGCAATCCTTTACGCAATCGATCCAGAATTGATAATCTTTGGCGGTTCCGTTTCGCGGTCATTCTCCTTGTTTGAGGCGGGAATGCGCGAAACACTGGAAACCTTCGCGTATCCGCGAAGCCTTCAAAAGCTGCGGATGGAAGTCTCGGAACTTCCGGAAAGCGCCATACTTGGGGCGGCCTCGCTCTGCCTGGAGTATGGGGAGACTGAAGTACAATCGAAAAAATGAGGCGCGTGAAGCTCGACTTGCACTTTAAATGACCGATCAAAAGCATCAGCACCAGAAAGTCAGATTCCCGCGCGACGAATCTACCTTTTTGAGCGGTGTCTTACACCAGCCCGCATCGTCCGAGTCTCGCGCGGTTGTCCTTCTCACTCATTGCTTTACCTGTTCTAAAGATTACCGGATTATTGTCCACCTGGCCCGCCGTTTGTGCTCGCGAGGCTTTCGGGTCTTGCGCTTTGACTTTTCCGGATCGGGCGAAAGCCAAGGGGATTTCTCGGAAACCACCCTGACGACAAATGTCGAAGACCTGGTTGCCGCTGCCGAATGGCTTTCCACACAGGATCTTGTGGCCCGGGCGCTGATCGGCCACTCGTTGGGCGGGGTAGCAGCCATTCTTGCCGCACACCTGATCCCCGAAGTTAGAGCTGTGGGGGTGATCGCTTCGCCGGCCCGATCGACGCACCTGCTTGACCTGATTCCCGGACTAAAGGGCCAGGAATTTCAGCAACGGGGTTCCCTTGAAGTCAAAATAGGAGGGAGGCCCGTCCGTATCACACGCCAATTCGTCGAGGAACTCAAGAAGCACTCGTTACAGGAGAGTACAGCCGCCCTGAACCGTCCTTTCTTGGTGGTTCACGGCGCCAGGGACCGTACTGTTTCCATCTCCGAAGGAGAACAGTTGTTCGGTTTTGCCCGTCAGCCAAAGTCTTTTTTCTGCGTACCTGACGCAGATCACCTCTTTTCGCAGACTGACCTGCCAGACCTGGCCGGTGATGCTATCGCCGCCTGGCTTGGAATTTGCAAGCTCGAGGAAGGAGATTCGGACTGATGATTAAAGGGGCCATATTCGATATGGACGGGGTTATTGTCGACAACATCAGTCATCATCTGAGAGCTTGGAAACAACTCGGCCGGGAACTGGGGCGAGACTTCAAGGACGCAGATGTCAAACGCGTCTTCGGGAAGCGCAACCGAGAAATTCTCATGTCGCTTATGGGCAATGAGCTGAGCGACGACGAATTAGCCGCCTGTGGTAAGCGAAAAGAAGAACTCTATCGAGCGATCATGGCACCGGAACTGCGCCCGGTTAAAGGATTGCCCGGCTTCCTTGCGGCTCTTCGAAACAGCGGAGTGAAGACGGCGATAGCCACTAGCGGACCCATAGATAATGTGCGCTTCGTTCTGGATGGGCTGGATCTCCAGGATGCGTTCGACTCGATCATCACTGGCTCGGAAGTCCGAGAGAGTAAACCCCATCCCGCCATCTTCCTGCTTGCGGCCGAACGCCTGCAACTCTCCCCTGAAGATTGTGTCGTATTCGAAGACTCACCGCCCGGTATTCAAGCTGCGAAGGCTGCCGGAACCGCCTGCGTGGGATTGGCGACCACTCACTCGCCCGGCGAACTTGTTCAGTACAAGCCTGATCGTATCATTAGGGATTTCACTGACATTACTGTCGAAGATCTGATATTTGGCGATCGAGACTCTCCGGCGCAGGAGTCGCCGTGAGTGGCGTCCCGCGCAGCTTTTTCACTGCTTCACAGTGCTCGAAGCTTTTCTTCGCCACAGCACGTAGACCGGCAATCCTGTTAACACGATGATCAGGCCGGGAATGGTGTTGGCACGCGTCTTCTCGGCAATGAGCAGATCAAAGGCGATCAGTAACGCCAGAATGACGTACAGAGCCGGGACTATCGGGTAGCCGACCGCGCGGTACGGCCGATCGGCATCCGGTCTCTTGAAACGAAGAACAAACAGGCCGATAACCGTCAAGGCGTAGAAGATCAACACAGCGAAAATCACGTAATCAAGAAGATTGCTGTACAAATTGCCGATCTTTCCGGTTTCCGAATCCACCGTTCGCGGCAGAATCAAAACCGAAGTCCAGATCGCCTGCAGTCCCAACCCCCAGCCCGGAACGCCGTTCTTGTTTAGCCTTCCTGCCTTGCGAAAGAACAAACCGTCAAGAGCCATAGCGTAGTAGACCCTGGCGCCGGCCAGGATCAAACCATTGGCACAACCGAAGGTTGAGATCATGATTGCTACAGCCATAATTACTGTCGCCTGTTCGCCGAAAATGACTCGCATCGCCGCCGTCCCCACTCGGTCCGCGGGAGCTTCCTGGATGTCGGAAAAAGACAAGGCAGCCAGATAGCCGAGGTTGGCCAGCAGGTAAAGGATCGTCACCAGGCCGGTACCAATCGCCAGGGAAAGCGGTACGTTTCGTTTCGGATTCCTGACTTCACCGGCCGTGAAAGTCACGTTATTCCAGGCATCCGACGAGAAGAGCGAACCAACCATCGCGGTGCCGAGAGCCATTAACAAAACAAGTCCGGTCAGCTCCGCCCCGGTTGAATCCCGTGGCGTCCAGAAATCCTGCTGGAACAGGGCCGCCTTCTCGCGCCGCCCCGCCGCCAGGCCCAGCACAATCAGGCCGAGCAGAGCGCCAGTCTTGGCAAACGTGAAGACATTCTGAATCAGCTTCCCTTCGTGAATTCCCTTCATGTTTGCCGCCGTTAACACGGCGACCACGCCGATAGCCAATAACTGAGCTGTGGATAATGAAAGCGACAACGGCCCGACTGATCCGAAGTTGAACAGAAAATGCTCTTCCCCGATCCAAGCCGGCAGGATTACTCCGGTGAATCTGGCAAAGGCGACCGCGACGGCCGCTACGGTTCCTGTCTGAATGACCAGAAACAAAGTCCAGCCGTAAAGAAAGCCCCACATCGGCGAGTACGCTTCCCGTAGATAGACGTACTGTCCGCCGGCTTTAGGCATCATGGAAGCAAGTTCGCCGTAGCTGAGGGCGGCCGCCAGGGTCAACAAACCAGTAAAAAGCCAGGCCAGAAGAAGCCAGCCGGGAGAACCAAGCTGACGGGCCATGTCGGCAGAGACGATGAAGATTCCGGACCCGATCATGGATCCGGCAACGATCATTGTGCAGTCTAGCAGGCTAAGATCGCGTACCAGGTTTCGCGCGCTTGCCATTGTCTGAGATTTTCAGGACTGCCCCTTCTGTTGGCGGCGAATGCGCTCCCGGACGCGTGCGACGCTTTCTTTGGCGTTCGCGCTTTGGGAACTGGCCTTCTGATAATGTTGCAGAGCTTTCTGGTAATTCTTGTTCTTTTCGTAAATGAAACCCAACCGCTCATGTGAGCGCCAGTTGCCGGGGTCCAGTCGGACGTTTTGCTGGAAGGCTTCTTCTGCTCCGGTCAGGTCGTCGGAAAAGAGGCGGGCTAAACCGAGATTGTACCAGGCATCCGCATCCTGCGGATGATTCGCAAGATGACCGCGCAGGAGAGTCGTGGCTTGCGCGTACTCCTTCCTCTCGATGGCGTTGACAGCACGCGCGTAGTCCATCTGCGCAAGATACTTCTTCGCTTCCGCGGAATCCCCGTTCAAGGCCAACGCCTGGCGGAGGAATCTTTCGGCTTCGGGGGCGTTACCTAACTGATAATAGGCGATCCCTAATTGCAGGCTGTCCTGGTAGTTGGCTCTCTGGATGGAATCTGCTTTCAATAAGGCAGCCGCCGCTTCCTGAAAATTGCCGAGATTGAAATGGGCGGCTCCTAGTGTCCTGTAAACCTGGTGTTGATCCTTAGGTGTACGTGCTAGTCTTTCAGCGCGCGTCAACGTAGCAATCGCATCAGAGTATCGGCCGCTGTTGTAATAAGCCAGGGCTAAGCCCTGGTAGGAAACAAATTGATTACTGTCGAGCTGAAGGGCCTTTTGGAAGGCGTTGGTCGCTTCGTTGTATTTCTTCAGCTTCAGGTAGCAGTCCCCCAGGATGCGCCATCCATCTTCGTATTTGGGATTGGCAGCTACCAGCTTCTCGAATTCGGGGGCGGCCTTGGCGTATTGCCCCTGTTTGTAATAGGAAACGCCTTTCTCAAAATCACCCTGGGCGAGCAAGGGACAAACGAATGCAACGGCTAGAACGACCGGTAACCAAACCCTGGTTATCATCTTCACTCCAAATACCCAAAGAATTGCCACCGTTCGACCTCGGTCTGCGTGGGAACCGAGATGTTCTGGACCTGCAATTGCCTCAAGACGTCGAAAACATCGATCATGGAGTAGTACGGTACGTCGGGGAGAGAGTGAATGATCACGGGCTTATCCGGCGCCTGCTTCATCTTCTGGTCAACATAACCCGCCAGCTGCTCAATCGTCATCGGAGTCCGATCCACTACGTACTGCCCCTCTCCTGTTATCTTGATGTGAATCGCCTCTTGAGGTTGCACGTTTCGCTGGGTGGGATCATCCTTCGGAAAAGCAAACTCCAGACCTCTTGTCGAGCTGTATACCGCGGTCAGCATGAAAAAGATGATGAGCAGGAAGGCAATGTCGGCCATCGATGCGGTCGGCACGTCGGCGTTTGTCCGGTAACGGTGTATTCTCATATCAATTTCTCCGGCCCGCTTTCTGCTCGGTCAACAGCCCGATGTTCTTCGCGCCATTGCGACGCAACTGATCGAGAACGGCGTCGACACTCGCATAACGCACGGCTCGATCAGCTTTGATAACGAACTGTTTATCAGGCATTGCGCTAACGAGACTCTGAATGTGCGGCGCCAACTCTTCCGGCGAATTGACATCGAATCCGGGATTGTCGCCGTCGGAAAAAACGATCTCGTTTTGAACCGTGATTGCTACGATGGCGGCGTTTTGCTCGACTTCGGCTCGCTCCACCGATTCAGGCAAATCGACACTCGTTTTGACTGGCGAGAACGACGTGGTCAGCATGAAGAAAATGATCAACAGAAACGCAATATCCGCCATCGAAGCTGTTGGAACGGAGGCGATAATTTTCGTGTGCCGACGTATCTTCATATCGCTCGTTTCTTTTGCTCGAGTGCTTCATCGGCCCGCGCCTCGCTGAAGGTTTCGAGCAATACGGCCGCACTAGTTTCCATACTCACTGTGAAATGGTTAACCCGACTGGTGAAGTGGTTGAAAGCGTACTGCACCGGAAGCGCGATCATCAAACCGGCCGCAGTTGTAATCAGGGCCTCCGAAATACCTGCCGCGACTGCCTTCGGATTGCCCAAACCTACCTCGGCCAACGCTTCAAACGATCCAATCATACCGGTGACGGTTCCCAGAAATCCGAACAGGGGAGCGAGGTTCGCCACCGTCGCTAGGATCCAGAGATTTCGTTCCAGTCGGGAAACTTCGTGCAGCGCAACAACCTCCATCGCGCGCTCGATTTCCTCCGCTGAGCGGTCGTACCGCAAGAGTCCGGCCTTTAGCGTAGCGGCAACAGGATGGGTATAAGATTCTGTGATCTCTATTGCGCGGCGCAGGTCACCAGCGAGCAACGCCTCACGCACGGTCGAGAAGATCTCTGCCGCTTCTCCCTTAATCCGGTAATAGGATATGGCGCGCTCTATGATGAAAATCAACCCCAGCACGGACAGGATGAGCAGGGGCCACATGATAGGCCCGCCCTGCCTAAAATACGTCCAGACTTGTCCTAAAGCTAGCAGCACTCGTTTGTCCTCCGCTCTATCATTATGTCTTTATTTAGACTGCTGTTCTCGTTTAAGATTTCAAAAGTCCCATATTAATCTCTGACGAGCTTGTGCGTCAAACAAGAGAGGGATCGCATCGGCAGGGACGCCTCGCACTAACTTCAACGACGACAACAACATAACGATTGTAGCCTCTCTTCGGTTGGGCTCCTCCTTGGCCTGAGAAGCCGGTCGGAGATCTTCAGCGAACACTATAGAACTTTGGCGGAGAGTGCTGCGGGGCCGAGGGCGGCTGGTTCAGGTGTCAGGGTACGCGGATTTTCAGACGCTTGAGCTTTTCGTTGAGAGTTGTGGCGTTAACGCGAAGTAGATCGGCAGCTTTTTTCTGGTTCCAGGACGTTTTCTCCAGGGCGGCGACGATCAGGTTCCGCTCGTACTCCTGCATCAAATCCTTCAGAGCCCCGCTATGATTTGGGGCCGAAAGCCGTCCCAAACCAACGGAACTGGAATGAAGCAGGTCCCGCGGAAGAAGATCTCGCGTGATGGTCCCGTCCGGTGGTGCAAGAACAACCGCCCTCTCCACTACGTTTTCAAGCTCGCGCACATTCCCCGGCCAGTCATATTCGATCAGGGTGCGTAAGCTATCCTGGTCAAAGCGGCATAGCGGCCGGGAGTTCTCGCTTGAGAACTTGGCTGTGAAATGTTCGACCAGCAAAGGGACATCTTCCTTGCGATCCCGGAGCGCGGGGAGGTTCAGTGTAATTACATTCAGCCGGTAGTAGAGATCGTCCCGGAATTGGCCTCGTTCGACGGCTTGCTTCAAGTCAATGTTTGTAGCCGCCACAATCCTCACATCGACTTTGATATTCTCCAGGCCTCCCACCCGCCGGAATTCACGCTCCTGGATCACGCGTAACAGCTTGGCCTGAGTCTCCGGGGGAATCGTTCCCACCTCGTCAAGGAAAATCGTCCCCCCGTTGGCGATTTCAAACAATCCTTTCTTCGTCGCCGTGGCTCCGGTGAAGGCACCCTTGACATGGCCGAACAACTCACTCTCCAATAGCTCAGAAGGAATGGTTCCGCTGTTGACCGCGACGAACGGGCCGTTCGCCCGGTTGCTGCAGTTGTGGAGAGCTTTTGCAACCAGTTCCTTTCCAGTTCCGCTTTCGCCGGTTATCAGAACCGTACTCCGCGTCGGGCCAACTTGGCCGATCAGTTCAAAGACCCGACGCATCTGTTCACTCTTGCCTACTATGTTGTGGAAGGAGAACTGGTCTCGGAAGTTCTTCTTGAGCTGGCGGTTTTCGGCCTCAAGATTCCGCTTGGTAACACCGTTGCGAACAGCGAGTAGAAGTTCGTCGTTCTTGAACGGTTTGGTCAGGAAATCGAATGCGCCTCCGCGAGTGGCCTTCACAGCGCTTTCGATCGATCCATAAGCGGTGATTATGATGACTACGGCATCGGGATCAATCTGGAGGATCTCAGGCAAAAGCAGGAGTCCGTTTTTCTCGGGCAGCATGAGATCCAGCAGGATGACGTCATAGACCCCGTTGGAGAGACATTCCAAGCCCTCACTGGGTGTAGAGGCCAGGGTGACGGAATATCCCTCCTGCTCAAGCAGCCGGGACATGACATCACGCATTACCTCCTCATCATCGATGACAAGAACTGAGGGCTGCGGCATAGTCAAGGATTCTGAGGCTTCGGACTCAAAACCTTCGCTCCAGGACTCCAGGTTCTGACGAGCGGAACCAGTCGCGTCCGAGGTAGCGGCGGCTCCTCGAGGATTCAGAACCCGGGAGTTGGAAAACTCCTTAATTCACGCGTCTCAAAGGCAGCTGTAAAGTAAACGTAGTTCCTTTTCCGGGCTGGCTTTCGACGCTTATCTGTCCTGAATGCTCTTGGATTATACCATAGCTGACAGAAAGCCCGAGCCCGGTCCCTTTGCCGACATCTTTAGTAGTAAAGAAGGGATCATAGATGCGCTTGACGTCTTCGGGTGCAATGCCCTGGCCGGTATCGTGAACCTCGATGACGAGCCGAGAATCCTGCCGATAGCTCCGTACAGTCAGCTGTCCACCGTCCGGCATGGCGTCTTTGGCGTTGAGGAACAGATTCATGAACACTTGCTGCAGCCGCCCACTATTGCCCAGAGTAGTCGGCAAGGCCGGGTCAAGATCCAGATTCACATCTATGCGGTTCTTCTTGAACTGGTGTTCGACCAGCGACAATGCTTCGACCATTAGCGAGTTCACATTGACTGTCTGCAGTTCGGCGTCGCTGACCCTGGCAAACCGCAACAGATTGTTAATGATGTTTGACGCCCGGAAGCTCTGATGCTCGATCTTCTTGAGCAGCTCCTGCTGGCTGCTCCCCTCCTCCGCCTCTTTCAGCAGCATCTGAGCATAGCTGGAAATCCCGGCTAGAGGAGTATTGACCTCATGAGCCACACCCGCAGCGAAAAGTCCGATTGAGCTGAGCTTCTCGGCCTGAAGAAGCTGGTTTTCAAGCCGAACTTTCTCCGTGACATCATCGAACAAAAGTAGCGTACCGGTGTTAATACCCTCCGCCAGGAAAAAGGGCGCCAGCGAGATGTTGACCAGGCGAGTGCTCTGGTCCCTCGCAACCATAGAGATCTTGCGCAAATGAGCCGTCTCGTAAGTCGTCCAATCTGACCCAAGGACACTCCTGACGGCCCTCACCAGATCGGCTTGAAGCACGTCACTTAGTTTCTGCCCGACAGCCTTTTCCCTCTTGATGCCAGTCATGGCCTCAAGGGCATTATTCCAAACCGTAATTTCGCCCTCGGGATTCACAACCGCCACCCCCGCCACCAGACTTTCGATGACGTTTTCGCTGTACTGCTTCAAATGTTCCAGTTCTGTGGCCTTCGCCTGCAAGGACCGGTACAGAAGAGCGTTGTCAATCGCAATGGCTGCGTAATTGGCAAGTCCGGCGACGAGATCCAGATCCTCCGTGCTCAGGGGATGCCCGTCAGATTTCGCCCCAAACGCAATGAATCCCAACACCCTGCCGTGGACGCGCATCGGCTGCACATAGTGAAGCCGCAACGCTTCCAACTCCCTCCTAAGCTCATTGATCGCCTCATTTGGCGGGCAGACAAAGACAGGGTTCAGTTCTCGGTCAAAGTCGACAAAGGCACAGTCAGGCACGTGCAGCACGGTTTGAACGTTTGAGTGTCCCTCCGGACCAATTCGTCGGAACCGCTGCGGAGTTACCTGGTCC
>Ga0116188_1003089_pt1 | contig 12430 bp, 10 predicted proteins | sample AD_JPNTR2_MetaG_FD_89807 | JGI IMG/M metagenome (GOLD analysis project Ga0116188, IMG submission 89807) | Active sludge microbial communities of municipal wastewater-treating anaerobic digesters from Japan - AD_JPNTR2_MetaG | ecosystem: Engineered > Bioreactor > Anaerobic > Digestate | place...
CGAGTGGAGATCCCACGCGGCCACTTGGCTTGCCTGGCCCAAAGATCCAATCACCTGGCCCGACAGGGTGCCACAGGTCCAGGAGATTTTCCTGCAAATGATTAGCCTGCTGGCATTCCGGGAAAGGGTTGAACTGCTGGTCGATGATCAAGCGACCGAGGAAACCGTTCGAGAGGCCTTGAGTTCTCGATCTGTCAACTGGGCAAACCTTCGGTTTCACCGTTTCCCTACCGTTGACAGTTGGATCAGAGATTACGGCCCGAACTTTCTCCTCGACACCGAATCTCGCCTGGCTATGAATCACTGGGGATTCAACGCCTGGGGCGAAAAGTATGAAGAACTCAAAAGGGACGCAGATATACCACCAAGAATAGCTTCTTTTTTGGGCGTTCCTTGCTTCAAGCCGGGTATCGTCATGGAAGGCGGATCGATTGACGTCAACGGAGCAGGGATTTGTATGACGACCGAGCAGTGCCTTTTGAATCCTAACCGTAATCCGCACCTTTCGCGGGCTGAAATCGAGGAATACTTGTGCAATTACCTGGGAGTCAGCCAGATCCTCTGGCTCGGCCAGGGTATTGCCGGAGACGACACGGACGGCCACATCGACGACATTGCCCGGTTTGTCGCCCCCGATACGATCGTTTGCGCGCTGGAGGACGACCCTGCTGACGAGAACTATGAAGTGTTGCAAGACAACCTGCAAAGACTCCGAAAGGCGCGAGACCGGAACGGGAGACCTTTCAACCTTGTGGCACTCCCGATGCCCGGTCGGGTAGAAGGATCCGAAGGCCGCCTGCCGGCCAGCTACGCGAATTTTTACATTGCAAACGGGCTGGTTCTTGTCCCGGTGTTCGGACACCGCAACGACTCTCGGGCCTTGGAAGAGCTCAAGGGCCTTTTCCCCGACCGCCAAGTCGTCGGCATCCACTGTGAACCGCTGGTCTGGGGCTTGGGAACGCTGCATTGCGTGACACAGCAACAGCCCGGTTAAGATTTCAAGGATCGTCCTTGGAGTCCTTTGACTGATATCAAAATCATGAAACGTCGGAGGATCTGAAATGTCGGATAAACTGAAGTCGGCTTGGGAAATCGCGCTTGAAAAGCTGAATGCCCAGGAAGCGGCCCCTGTCGAGAAACTCTCCGAAGACCAGAAGGCGGCAATAGCGGAGATCAGGAAGCGATTTAAAGCGAAGATCGCCGAGGCGGAGATTGGAGCCGAGTCGCGAATCAAGCGGGCGGTTCAGACCGGGGCTTTCGATCAAATTGAACAAATTCGGCAGGAGCTTGTTCAAGAGCGAAACAGGTTGAACCGGGAGATGGAAGCGGAAGTCGAAAAGGTCAGATCAGGCTGAGCTGGGGAAGGATGCTGACCTTTCCTGATCGGCTCGTTTTAAACCTCAGCACTGGAAAGGCCACCACCCAACCTTTAGACTAATCGGAATGGACGACGAGCAGGTGCTGGATTCAGGAGTGCTCCGGGCGCGGAGTTTCTGGCGTAAGGAAATGTCTCTTCTCAATTATCTGGAAGCTTTCCATCTCGCTCCCGATCTCGGCTCACTCATTCGCTCGCTGCGTAACCTGCTGGAAGATGAGTTTCGTCCCGTCGCGATTCACTTTTCATTGGTCGATGTTCGAAAGAAGCATCTGGTCTACTATTACCCGGAGGTGCTCAGGGGCGTGCCGGTCGTCATCGGCGAGGGATTTAGCGGACTGGCCATTGCCGCCGGGAGATATCTTCGCTTCACCATCTCAGAAGGTCCGCTTCCCTACCACGCCTTACCCGAAACGCTTGATTTCGTGCGACCGCAGAGCTCTGTTCTGGTCGCACCCCTTACTCGCGACTCTCGCGTAATTGGAACTGTCGAAATCATCGATCGGGCTGACGGGTCGGAGTTTACTTTAGATGATCTCAACTACCTGGAGGCCCTCGCACCTCATATGACGATCGCCCTCAATCATTTCATTCTCTCAATGGAGGCGCGCCGTCACGAGGAGGAAGAAGCCCGTCTGAGAGAGATCTCCAGGAGCATCAGTTCAACGCTCAATCTGGATGAAATTCTCGAGGATATCTTGCAGCATCTTCGAGGTCTCATGCCCTACGATGCCGCGGCTATCCTGCTTTTTGCCTCCCAGAATCAGAAGAGGGATATGGCCAGCTTCGGCATGACCGAGGATGAACAGGAGCACCTGCTGGAGCAGGCAACCAGGATCGAGAGCGAGTGGCTGGAACTCGGGGCAGTCCCGCGGCTTCTCTCCCAGGAAGACTGTGAGGACTTGCGGTACTGCCTGCGCACCGGAGAGTCGCAGATCCTGATGCCGCTGCGTAACGCCGATCGTATCCTGGGCATGTTCATCTTGATCAGCGATCAGCGCGATGCCTTCGCCCAAGCAGACCTCGAACTGCTGGAAGCCTTTGCCAGCCAGGCTACCTTCGCCATCGAAAGGGCGCAACTGCATCGCTCGCTGATTGAAAAGACTCAACTTGAACAGGAACTTCGCATCGCCCGGGAAATTCAGCTCCGTTTCCTCCCCAGGGAAATGCCTCAAATCAGCGGCCTCGAGATCGCGGCCAAGAACGTCGCCTCACGCCACGTCAGCGGCGACTATTACGACTTCATCCCGATCGTCAAGGGCCAATGGGGGATCGTCATCGGCGACGTGTCGAGCAAGGGGATCTCTGCCGGCTTGATTATGTCCGCCTTTAGAGCCTCCCTGTTGGCCGAAATCCGCAATAACTTCGCTATTACAACCATCCTTCAAAAGGTTAACCGGCTACTCTGGGAAACCACCGACTCCAACCGATTTGTCACCGCTTTTTACGGAGTCTTTGACGAGGAGGAACGAGTTCTCACTTATTCGAACGCGGGGCACAACTTTCCGATCCTGCGCCGGGCGGACGGTTCCTTTCACGATTTGCAAACCGGCGGATTGCTTCTTGGCGCTTTTGAGCACGTACAATATGTCGAAGAGCGTGTTCACCTGCATCCGGGCGATCTCCTTGTTCTCTATACCGACGGAGTCACCGAGGCGCCGGGGCCGGAGGGACAGGAGTTCGGCGTCAATGGCCTTAAGACGATCATGGAACGGTGCTGGAGATCCTCGGCAAGCGAAATTGCCGACCTGCTTGTCCAACAGGCCACAGCTTACTCAGAATCCGGCGTCCCCGAGGACGACGCGACCCTGATGGTGATCAAGGTGGTGGACTAACCTGCCTTTGGGAAACAGGGATAACACGGATAAAGCGAAAAGCTTTTCCATTTTCCATTTGCCATTTTCCATTTGCCAGAGCCAATTGCAAAAATCTTGCTGATTCAGGATTTTGACGCCGAAGGCGTTGCGGACGTGCCTGACCCTTTCAGGCATTAAGCGCCAAAATAAGGAGGTAATTGCAAGTTGGCGCTGATTCTTGGAGTCGGCTCTAAGAAATCGCATTTTGTCCCGATAGGGACAAGGCAAGTTTCCGGTCCTACATAACGTGTCCCTTCCCTGAAGGGGAAGAGCAATTCGCAGAGGTTGTACCCCTTGCCGTTCCCTTTCAGGGAACCGATTGACGCCAATCTTGGTGCCTCAGGGTACCTGAAAAACGGTACCCTGGCGGTACCCTTGGCTATCTTGCCTTGTTTCTTCGGGACAAACTGCGTAGCCATACCTGGGGCGCTTATGCCCCTTCGGGGCCGAAATGCAAAGAGAGCTGGATCGTCGAGTTTTTTGCAATTGCTCGCCATTTTCCATTTTCCATTTTCGCCGCGGACTTATTGGGACAGGTACTGTCGTGAGATGGCGGAGATGGAAAGTGAAATGATTTATTTCCGTCTCGTGCGGCCTCCCGGGACAGGGACGATCAAGACATGGCCGAAATGGAAAATGGAAAATGAACGATGGAAAATGGAAAATGCTTTTCCCGTCTTATTCCCGTCTTACTCCCCCGACGTTTTCCACTCGTTGATGCGTCGGATCAGATCGCGAACCTTATCGGCGGTCGGACCGGTCGGCGCATACTTCAGATAGGCTTCCATCTCGGGAATCGCCTCCAGGGGACGGTCCTGAAGCAACAAAACCTGGGCCAGCAAGTAGTACACCGGAGCATAGGACGGACTGGCAGCCCGCGCCTGTCGCAGATACTTTTCAGCTTCCTGGTTCTTCTTCAAACCGAGGCAGGCGCGCCCCAGTTCGTAATTAACCTGCCAGGTCGAGGAGTCGGCTGAAAGGGCCTTCAAGAGCTCCTGCTCCGCCTCGACAAAGCGGCTGCGGTTGTTGTAGACCCGGCCCAATCCCAGAAGCGCGTCGCCGAGCTGTGGGTCAATCTCAAGAGCCGTCTGAAACGCGGCTTGGGCGTCGTCGAGTTTCTGCTCATGGAGCAGAAGAAAGCCTTTGAGAGCATAGGCCTCGGCGTGCTTGGGGTGATGACGAAGTGCTTCTTCGACATGTTTGTGCGCCGTCTTGAAGTCGTTTTCCTTTTGGGCAATCTGCGCCTTGCGGTATTCATCGCGCGCCGGCGCGGGCACGGCGAGAGCCGAGACGGAGACGACAGTAGCCAGGCCCGGTGCTTCCGACGTCTTGTCAGACACAGGATGCATCACAATTCGCAAATGCCTCGAAACACTGAAAAGCATGACGTCTTCTTCATGCGTCCGGTAACTGGAGGCAGAAACTTGCAAGCGGTAATGACCTTCCGGCAATCGCTCGAAAGCAAAATGACCTTCGTCGTTTGAGAAAAGCATCTCCTCCCGGCCATGAGAGGGTGTCGAAAGGACGATGCGGGCATGCTTGATTGGTTGCCCAGACTCACCGACAACCGTCCCGGTGATGAAGTACGTATCGTCTCTGCGAGACTGCCCGGCCGCCGGACTGGAAAGCAAAACAAACAGGAACAGCGGGCCGAGGAGTCGGCAACAGCTGCGTAAAGACATCTTCACCTCAAGCGTCGCACAAAGTGGCGCGAAGCTGCAACCAGCCCGATCAACCAGACAGAGTCAGGACCCGAGCGCTTTTCAGCTTTTTCATGCTTCATCGGGTGCACCGGGGGACATGGGCCCGTGGGAGACGCACCGATGATTTCAACACAGACTCATTGTGGTCGGACTCTCCATTTCTGTATTTTCGCCAAGGTCCAGTGCCGGACTCTGGAGAGTCCGGCCATCGCCTGGGTCCCCTGTTTTGTAAAGCGGTCAGATATCTACAATTGACCGCTGGGCAACTACCCGGCTAAAGCCGGTACTGCGGAACAGAGGGTGCCTCCTGGTCGTTCTGTCGCTCGAGCCGCGGAGACTTGGGACACTACAGATCAATCCTTGCAACTACGTTAATTTCCTCCCCGCATGATGCCAATGCCAAGCAGGGTATAATCATTTTGGACTCATGAAGATCGCGGCAATTTCCACTCTAATTTACGGATTTCTGGTGCTGGCCGGCGGCGTTTTCGGCTACCTCCAGGCCAAGAGCGTCCCCTCCCTGATTGCTGGGACTATCTGCGGCGTGTTGATCCTCGTGGCAGGCGGCTACATGTGGGCCGGGAGTATTCCCGCCGCATATGTGGCGGGAGCTCTGGCTCTCTTGCTGGCCCTGTTCTTCGCCTATCGACTCACGTCCACAGGCAAGTTCATGCCGGGAGGCATGATGCTGGCCCTTAGTTTCGTCGCGGTGGTGATTCTCGTGTGGGGCGTTTTCAACAGTCTCAGGCAGTGAAGCCACGCCTCACGATTCTGCCGGGTACACGACCACGCGGCGGTACGGCGGCTTCCCCTTGCTTTCTGAGGTTAGCCCGTGACTGTAGACCAGCTCGTGTTGAAGCCGACGAATGTAAGCGTTCTGTGGAGAAAGCTCCACCGGGGCAATACTCCGTTGAACTCGAACAACAGCGTCTTCAGCCTCGTGCAGCGCCTCCTCGGCCGACGTCGCCTTCCACGCTTCTTCGCCCTCTGACGTCACTCCAAAATAGTCAACGAGGAAGCTCCTGATCTGGCTGGATGTGTTGCTCTTGATCGTTCTGAAGTCAACTCCGTCATCGAGCGCTTCTTGGAGCTTCTTCGGTTCCCTCTTGCGTTGGGCCTTGAGACTCAGAACCACGTCCGCGTGGATCGGCTGATCGGCCAGGCGGGCCGGCACCCTGAGTTCGCGGATCGATTTCTCAAGCCGGATCCGGCTGACCCCAATCGGATAAATTCGGGTTATACCAGGGCGCGACCGTTTGCCCACCTTACGATCTTTTTCCTCCGAAGCGCGTTCCTCGGCGCCAGAATCGTCCGTCTCTTCGGTTTTGGACAAGCGCTTGTCAGACGGGGGTTCTACCTGATATCCCCCATCCGAAGTCCGAACCCGGTGTTCGGGGCGCAACGGGAATCCGGAAAGGAACCGGTCGACGACGCGGGAAATGTCGTGATAAATCGCCAGTCGATTGCGGTCATGAATCTCCACGAGGATGTCAAAAGTCGGCGGCGCCTTGCGCTCCAGCACACTCTTGCGCGTGCCGCGACGTCGAGCCTCCTCATCGGACAGGGTGACGACCTGGACCCCGCCCACAAGGTCCGAAAGCGTTGGATTGGACAACAGATTATCCAGATTGATTCCATGCGCCGTGGCCACAAGTTGCACGCCGCGCTCCGCTATGGTTCGAGCCGCGAGCGCCTCGGCCAACGTCCCAATTTCGTCAATAACGATCACCTCAGGCATGTGGTTCTCAACCGCCTCGATCATGACCTGATGCTGAAGCTCTGGCGACGGGACCTGCATCCGCCGAGCGCTCCCGATGCCCGGGTGGGGCACATCTCCGTCTCCGGCGATCTCATTCGAAGTGTCAACCACGATGACACGCTTCTTGAAATCGTCGGCCAGCACGCGCGCCGCTTCGCGCAGCAGCGTCGTCTTCCCGACCCCGGGAGGTCCAAGCAGGAGTATGCTCTTTCCCGTTTCGATGACATCCCTGATGATGTCGACGGTTCCCGTGACCGCTCGACCGACTCGGCAAGTCAGGCCGATAACCTGTTGCCGGCGGTTTCGGATCGCGCTGATTCTGTGCAGCGTCCTCTCAATCCCCGCCCGGTTGTCGCCGGTGAACGAACCAACCCGTTTCACCACGTACTCAAGGTCTTCGGGCGTCACTTCGATGTCTGTCAGTAAAACGTCCTTGCCAAAGAACCGGGCGTCAGCCAGACGACCCAGGTCCATTACAACCTCGATCAGGTTCTCCAGCTCTGGCTCCTTACGCAGCGCTGCGGCTATACGCTCAGGAAGCACCTCGAGCAGCAGGGAGAGATCATCAATGACCTCCCGCTCACCTTTCCTTTTGCGCCGAGTTGCTTTCTTGGGCTTGGTCTGCTCCTCTGGTTCTGGAACCATTTCCTTTGTTTCTCTCATGACAACCTCACCGCTTTTCACACGTCGTTTGCGTCAAAAGCGGTCTAAAAGTACCTCTCTATTAACGTCCGCCCGTTATTCTTGCACAGGCGGCTCAACGAGTAAGATGTCTTTAGAGAGACAGAGTATCAGGGTCGGCACACCGGGAGAATCCGGCCCCTTCTACACCTTCCGCAATTGATCTTCGTCCATACCAAAATGATGACCTATTTCGTGAAGAATGGTATCCCGGATCTGCTTCCGGATTTCGGCCTCGCTCCTGCAGACAGCTTCGATGTTGCTTTTGTAAAGGTAGATGATGTCAGGCATTTGAACAGCCAGGACCGACCGCTCAGTCAATGGAACTCCCTGGTAAAGACCAAGCAGAAGGTGACGCGGCGAAGTCCGAAACCGCCGCTGGATCTCTGGAGAGGGAAGATCCTCGACCACGACCTCGACGTTATCCAGGTATTGAGCGAACTCATCCGGGAATTGGTCCAGCGCCTCCGCGACCAGCTCGCGAAAGCGCGCCATTGAGATCTTCATAAGCTAACTGGCAAGTTTACAGCGGCCAGAGAATCGGCACTAACACAAGCAGTATCCCTATCGCGGCGGCTGTCAGCGGAAAGCCAACCAGCACGAAATGACGGAATCGGTATTTCCCCGGACCATAGACAATCAGGCAGGACGGCTCCAGCGGGGTGATAAAAGAAAGTGATGCCGCCAGCGTCACTAGGATAGCGAAGGAGCGCGGATCGACTCCGAGCTGTGCCGCTGTATTGAGCGCCACCGGGAGAACCACGAGGGCGGCTGAAGCGTTGGACATCGGCTGCGTCAAGACGATGGTTAGAATGACAAACCCCAGCATGATGGGGAAGATGCCCCAGGGCGCCAGCCAGGATACGATTGCCGCGGCCGCGTATTTTGCCGCCCCGGTCTGGTCCATCGCGAATCCAAACGACGTCATGCCCCCGATGAGGATGAGCAGACGCCAGTCGATGTAATTGTACGCCTCCTCGGCGGTGATGCATTTCGTGAGAATTACAACCAAAGTGGCGCCCAGAAAAGCCAGAGAAAGCGGCACGACCTCGAAACCGCCGAGGAAAACGGCCAGGCCCAGGGCGGCAACCGCGTAAATGCCCTTTCTGCGTCGAAAAGGCACATGGTGCATTTCCTCCAGGATCCACAGGTCTGGATTTCCGACCAGGCTGTCGAATTGCTCAACCCGGCCCTGCAGCAGCAGGACATCTCCGACTCTTAACGGAATCGTACCAAGCTTTTCGGCAACACCATGGCCCTTCCGGTAAATCGCCAGGGCGGTAACCCCAAAGCGGTTCCGGAAGTCCACTTCCTTAATGGTTCTTCCGACCAGGACCGATTGCGGCATGACAATAGCTTCCACAATCTTAATGGTGCTGGTGATCAGGTCCTTGTCTCCCAACTTAACGTCTGCCTTGATTTCCAACCCCTTGATCTCCTTGATGAGCAAGAGGTTTTGACGGGCGGCGTTGACGATCAGGACATCTCCTTCTTCCAGGACCGTGTCGGATTCGGCGTAGGTCTTTTGCTTGCGACGTATCACTTCCAGAACCGTGATGCCTTTGTCCGTAAGCCCGGAATCCCGCAACCGCTTCCCCGCCAACGATGAACCCCGAGTGATGACGATTTCAGACAAATATTCTTTGATCTCATACTCCTCGGTAAGGGTCGCTTCTTTGACGCTGGGCAACAACCGGTGTCCGAAAAGAACCATGTAAACAATCCCCAGTAAACACGCGGTAGCACCGACCGGCAGGAACTCGAACAGGGTAAAGGGTTGAAAGCCAGACCGGGCAAGGAAGCCGCTGGCCGCAACATTCGTCGAGGTTCCGACCAACGTGCAGGTCCCCCCGAGTATCGACGCAAACGACAAGGGTATTAGCAGCTTGCTCGGACTTATTTTGCTCTTGCGGCAGACGGCGAGAACCGCGGGGAGGAAAACAGCCGTCGTTGTGGTGTTGTTCATGAAAGCGGAGGTAACGCACGTCAGTAGCATCATGAAAACCAGAATCCGGTTAAAGCTGGTTCCGCCCAGCTTCCAGATGATGTCGCCGAGCCCATCCATTACTCCGGTTTGAAGAAAGGCGCCGGACAGTACGAAAACCGAGGCCAGAATAATGATTATGTCGTTGGAAAAACCCGAAAAGGCATCGGCGGGGGTCAATATCCCTGTCAAGACAAGTACGAACAACAATAGCAGGGTCACCACATCCACGGAAAGCCATTCGAGGAAGAAAAGAACCACAGTGAACAGGAGCATCGCGAAGACGAGACCGATTTCCCACGTCATCTGTTCCACGTTAATGAAAACAGGGAAAATCAACAAGCGCCGGCAGCCCGAGGTACTAGTGGACGAAGTGGACCAAGTGGACCAAGTGGACCAAGTGGACCGATTGGAGAATCTGCGGCCTCCGCTTCGTCCACTGGGTCTACTTGGTCCACTTCGTCCACTTAATCAAGTTCCACCTTTCGCCTTCGATCCCTAGCAGATACAATACCGGCCCATGGCAAGAACGATAGGCATCCTTACAGGTGGCGGAGATGTTCCCGGTTTGAATCCCTGCATAAAAGCAGCGGCCATGAGAGCGATTGAACATGGCGATCGGGTTTTGGGGATACGACGAGGGTGGGGAGGACTGGTGAATTACAACCCGGACGATCCTGAATCAGCAAGCAGCTGTATTCTGCCTCTCGGCCTGGACGTAATCCGCACGATAGACAGGAGTGGCGGGACTTTCCTGCACAGCTCACGCATCAATCCGGCTCAGTTGCCTCTCCCCGACTTACCGCTTTTCCTGCGATCCGCATATTCAGATTCCGGCCCGTTCGTCGACGTGACCCCCCATATTTTACGGAGCCTGGAGCATCTTAAGATCGACGCCCTGGTAGCTATAGGAGGAGGGGAAACCCTGGAGTACAGCTTGCGAATGCACCGTGAGGGCATCCCTGTGGTTGCCATCCCCCAGACCATGGACAACGATGTCTTCGGCACTGACTACTGTATCGGTTATTCAACGGCCGTCAGCCGGAGCGTCGAGTTCATCACCCAGCTGCGGAGCGCGATCGGCTCACATGAACGGATCGGTGTCGTGGAATTGTTCGGCAGGAATTCCGGTGAGACTTGCCTTATTTCGGCCTACCTTTCGGGTGTCGACCGTGTGGTCATCAGTGAAGTCCCGTTCGATCCTGACAGGCTTGCCCGGCTGCTCGCCGATGACCGCAAGAAAAGCCCGAGCCAGTACGCGATCTTGACCATCTCGGAAGGCGCTCGCATGATTGACGGCGCTCTGGACGGACCCGAAGGTGCACCTTTTGCTTCACAAAAATCCGCCGGTATCGGCGCCGTCACAGCAGAAGAGATCAAGCGACGGACAGGCCTGGGCGTTATCTATCAGCAACTCGCATACATGATGCGAAGTGGCCCGCCCGATTCCCTTGACCGCATGGTGGCCATGAATTTTGGCACCCTCGCGATTGATCTGATTCACCAGCAAAACTTCGGCCGATTGGTGGTTTTGAATGATGGCCGCTACGGACATGAAACAATCTGCATCATCACGCAGGGTGTCAAGCGAGTTGATGTCGAGACCTTCTACGACACGGTCAACTACCGACCGAAAGTAGCCGACGTCCTGGGGAAACCGATGTTCCTCTACTGAAGTTACCCGAACCGATTAAGTGTATCGATCAACTGGCGTAGCCGGCCAAATTGGCGTTGATCAAAAGCTAACGCGATTCGAGGAAGATTGGCCAGTTTAGGTTCGTCGCGCTCCTCGGGGAAAGGATCCGACATCTCAATCCGCCCGTCCACCAGAATGTCCCGGAATCTCTCGTTTAGAGATCTGAGCAGTTGTGCATCAGGCTCCTGTTTCAAGCGCAATACCAGCTTCCGGCGATGATCGACAAATCGCGAGGAGTGATACACCCGGTAGAAAGCTTTTATCTCTGAAACCGCAGCTTCGACGTCGTCGGTGATGTGGAAAAGCGCCCGGTCTTCCGGCGAAATAAACCCGCGCTGGAGCATTTGCCGGTCAACAAACTGAAACCAGTCTGACCAGTAGGTGCCCCCGGGAGCATCCAGCATGACGATCGGCTTGATTTCGCTCTTGCCCGTCTGAACCAGGGTCAAGACTTCAAATCCCTCATCCAGGGTTCCAAACCCGCCCGGCAGCAGGACGATAGCTTCCGATTCCTTGACGAAGAACAACTTACGCGTGAAGAAATACCTGAAATTGATCAGTTTGCGGTCGCCGTCAATGGTTGGATTGGGCGACTGTTCGAAGGGCAGCCGAATGTTTAAACCAAAACTCTTTTTCTGTCCTGCCCCCAGATGCCCTGCCGCCATAATTCCAGGTCCGGCGCCCGTAATAACCAGGTAACCTTCTTCGGCCATCCTGCGACCGAACTCGCGAGCTGTTTCAAATTCGGGGTGACCGGGGACCACCCGCGCCGACCCAAAGATGCTGACCTTCGAATGCTTGCTATACCGGGCAAATACGCGAAAAGCGTACCGCAACTCCTTGGCCGCCGTACGGATGATCTTGGCGTCACCCCGATCCGCGCCTTCCTGGGCCATCTGCACGCCGGCCAGGAAAAAGTCGCGGAGTATATCGACATGCCTGTAAGGGGCGAGTTCTTCCAGAAGCTGATCGATCAGGGCGCATACCTTTTCCTTGTCGACAGCCTTGGCAGGTTTGGACGGCTCCCGCCGAAGGTTCTCGCCATCCCGCATTTACAACTCCTGTATCCTATAATAAGGGCGTGCCAGCGAACCTCACTCCCGAATACCTTCAGGCAGAAGAGAGATTCAAAAGCGCTGTCACCACAGCTGAAAAGATCCAAGCGCTCGAAGAAATGATGCGAACGATCCCCAAACACAAGGGGACCGAGAAGATGCAGGCAGATCTGAAGCGCCGGATGTCTCAGCTGAGAAAAGAAGCCCAGAAAAAGAAATCGGCGCCCTCCCAGCGGCCAGCATGGTATGTCGAGCGAGAAGGAGCCGGACAAGTGATCGTATGCGGCCCCCCCAACTCCGGTAAGTCGCAACTTCTGACAA
>Ga0116188_1003091_pt1 | contig 12429 bp, 12 predicted proteins | sample AD_JPNTR2_MetaG_FD_89807 | JGI IMG/M metagenome (GOLD analysis project Ga0116188, IMG submission 89807) | Active sludge microbial communities of municipal wastewater-treating anaerobic digesters from Japan - AD_JPNTR2_MetaG | ecosystem: Engineered > Bioreactor > Anaerobic > Digestate | place...
GACGCGCCCGCGACCTCCAGCCGAACCCCCGGCCGGGCGACGAGAGCGGGCCCGCCACGGAGCACCGAGTCCAGGTAGTCCCCCACGAGCGAGGAGACGACGGCCAGCTGCTCGGCCCGGGGCAGGTCGCCCGAGTCGCACCCGAAGCCGCCGAAGGAGGACGAGTCGACGAAACCGCAGTGGTATCCCCCAGCCACCTCGGCGAAGATCCGGGGTCCGGGCCACGCGTCATACAGGGCCCGTGACACCGTCGGAGGGACGATCCGGTCCTGCGAGCCGACGACGACGAGCCCGGGCAGCGCACCCAGCGAGCCGCTGGCGGCGACCGCGACGGACGAGGGTCGGGTCCGCGCCGGCGCGAGCCCCACCACCGCCCGGAGGCGCACGTCCGAGCCCCGAGGACGCGACGACCCCGCGAGCAGCCCCGCCGCGAGGACCGCGGCGCCACCACCGAGCGAGTGCCCAACCAGCGCGCAGGCCGACGGGTCGGCCACCGGCTGAGTCCGACAGGCCCACAGCAGCGAGTCGCGCAGCTGCCGCGCATACCGCGAGTGCGACGGAAGGAGGTGCGCGGAGGCGTGGGGGGCGACGACGACATACCCACGCCCGGCGAGCGACTCGATGAGCGAGAGGTACCGGTCGGCGGTCTGGGCGAACCCGTGCGCCACGCAGACCACCGGCGCACCCCGGCCCCCGGCACGAGCCTCGGCGGGCAGCCCCAGCAGCGCGCCCCAGGCCCGCCCGTCGGCCCGGACGACGACCTCACGAACCCCCGACATGGGTCGACCATATGTCCCAGTTCGACCGCGATGACCCGAACTTCACCTGAACGTGCTTGCGCCAGTTAGGGATACCGGGTTACACAATGCGGTATGGCGGTGCCGGTCGACGCAGTGACGCGGGCCGACGTCGATCGCATCCGGTATGACGATCTCAGCTTCGAGACGACATACGGACGGGTCGGCGTCACCGTCTTCATGCCCTCGGTCCAGCAGGTCAGCGACAACGGCATGCCCGAGGTGAGCGTGGTCTACTCGGCCGGCTGGGGCGAGGGCCGCGGCGCGGCGGAGGTGGCCTGCCAGGCGCTGGTCCGCGCCGCCAACACCATCGCCGTCATGGTCAGTTACCCGAACGCCAACCTGCGGGTCCACGACATCGTCCCGTTCCGGACCCGCATCCTCAGCGCCGTCATCCGTCGGCTCAAGACCGACTCCCCGTATGACGAACCGGGCCTCGTCGTCGTCGGCTACTCGCGCGGCACCGTCCCGGCCCGGCATGCCGCCCTCGAGCACGCCGCCCAGGTCCGCGGCCTCAGCCTGGTCGCCCCGACGTGGTTCCAGGGCGAGGTCCGCCCGCGCGAGCTGGCGACCAAGGGGCTGGCCGAGGGTGCCCGGGGCATCCTTCGGGAGAGCTGGGTCGACAAGTGGGGGCTGATCGCCGCGAGCGCGCGGCTCGCCCAGGAGATGGTGGCCCACCCGATCGCGCTGCGCAATGACGTCGCGGCCATCGCCGAGGAGGGGGCGACCGACCTCCACCAGGTGCTGGCCGCCGGGATCCGGGTCGGGGTCGTCGCCGGTCGGAACGACGAGCTGTGCGAGGTCGGCGGCATCCGGCGGGTCATCGACGAGCCGGAGATCCGCGGCCGGGTCGACTACCGCGAGGCCGAGTCGGACCACTTCTGCTACTTCCTCAAACCTGCGCCGCTGCGGGTCGTCGCCGACCAGATCGGCCGGCTCGCCATACCGACGACGTAGCCCTGGCCCTCGGGCACCTATCCACACATGGGACGATCCTGCGATGTCCACCATCGTCTTCCTGCACGCCCATCCCGACGACGAGGCGTCCCAGACCGCCGGCGCCATGGCCCGGGCCGCCGCTGAGGGTCATCGGGTCGTCGTCGTCTTCGCGACGAACGGTGAGCACGGTGAGGTGCCCGAGGACCTCCGTGCTGGTGAGACCCTCGCGGAGCGCCGCCGCGCCGAGGCAGAGTGCTCGGCCGCCGCGCTCGGGGTCAGCGACGTGCGCTGGCTCGGGTATGCCGACTCCGGGATGACCGGCTGGGCTCAGAACGCGGACCCGTCGAGCTTCCTGGCCGCCCCAACGCACGAGGCCGCCCGGCGGCTGGCCGACATCCTCGACGCGGTCGACGCGGACATCCTCGTCGGCTATGACTGGCACGGCGGGTACGGGCACCCGGACCACGTCACGGTGCACCAGGTGGTCCACGCCGCGGCACCGATGGCCTCGCGGGCGCCGCGCCTCTACGAGGCGACGATGAACCGCGACCTCATGCGCCAGATGATGGAGCTGGGCCGCTCCACGGGGGTCCCCGAGGACCAGCTCTTCGACCCGGACGGGCCCATGGACGACGGCAACCCGCTCGGGACGCCGGAGGCCGAGATCACCCTCCGCGTCGACACCTCGGCCTACCTGGCCCAGCGGCGCGCAGCGCTGGCCTGTCACGCCAGCCAGGTCACCGACGCGGGCGGTTTTCTCTCGATGCCGGACGCGGTCTTCGCCGCCTTCTTCGGGCAGGAGCACTACATCGAGGTCGGAGCGCCGGCCGGCATACGCGATGGCTGGTTCTTCGCCTGAGCCACGCCGCGCGGTAGCCTCGTGGCCCGATGAAGTCCGGGTGAACAAGAGGTAAGCGAGCGGGGCTGGGCCGGGCTCCCCGCCGCTCCTCGTGAGGGAGCCGACGGTGGGCAAGAAGCAGGAGAAGGCGCGCAAGGCCCAGGTCAAGCGCGCCAAACAGGCCGAGGCCGCCGCCGACAAGGCGGTCCGGCGCTCCGGAGTCCCGCTCCGCCGTCCTGCGCTGGACTACGAGCTCAACCCGCAGCACGAGTCGCCGCTGCTCGGGCTCGTCAAGACCTCGCTGCCCGGTCTCGAGGTGCTCCAGCAGTACGACCGCCGCTGGCTGCGCCCGGACATCTTCGCCGGGGTGGCGGTTGCGGCATACCTCGTCCCGCAGGTGATGGCCTACACGGCCATCATCAACGTCCCGCCCGTCACCGGGCTGTGGACGGCGCTGGCCGCGCTGCTCGCCTACGCCTTCCTCGGCGGCTCGCGGGTGCTCAGCCCCGGGCCGGAGTCGACCGTCGCGCTGATGGCCGCCACGGCGATCGCCCCGCTGGCCGTGAGCTCCCCCGAGCGGGCGATCGCGCTGACCGCGGCACTCAGCCTCATCGTCGCCGGCTGGCTGCTCGTCGCGCGGATCTTCCGGCTCGGGGTGGTCTCGGACCTGCTGAGCCAGCCACTGCTCGTCGGCTATCTCGCCGGTGGCGCGGTGCTGATGATCGTCGGCCAGCTCGGCAAGATGACCGGGACGAGCGTCGACGGCGACAGCATCGTCGAGCAGATCCGCTCCTTCCTCTCGGTGGTCGGCCAGACCCACCTCACCACCCTGCTCGTCGGGCTGGGCACCCTCGCACTGCTGCTGCTCATCGTCTGGCGCCGCCCGCGCTGGCCCGGCCCGCTCATCGCGGTCGCGGCCGCGACCGCGGTCTGCGCGGTCACCCATCTGGACCGGCTCGGGGTCGCGGTGGTGGGCACGGTCCCGACCGGGCTGCCCATGCCGCACCTGCCCGAGGTGTCGGCCGCCGACGTCAAGGCCCTTCTTGTCGCCGGGCTGGGTGTGGCGATCGTCGCGTATGGCGATATCACGCTCATCGCTCGGGGCTTCCCCTCGCCGCCGGACGAGTCGGGCAACTCGCCGGAGGTCGACCCGCAGCAGGAGCTCGTGGCGCTCTCCGGTGTCCACGCCGCGACCGGCCTGGTCGGGGGTTTCCCGGTCTCGGCCTCGGGCTCGCGGACCGCCCTGGCCATCGCCGGTGGCGCGCGCTCGCAGCTGTACTCGCTGGTCGTCTCGGCATGCATCGTCATCGTCCTCTTCGTCGCGGGCCCGTTGATCTCGATGCTCCCCAAGGCCTCGCTCGCGGCGGTGGTCTTCTATGCGGCGGGCAAGCTGGTCAGCTGGCCGGACATCATCCGGCTGCGCAGGTTCCGGGCCGCCGAGCTGTGGCTCGCGGTCGCGGCGATGCTCGCCACTGTCCTGCTCGGCATCCTCGCCGGGGTCGCCATCGCCATCGCGCTCAGCCTGCTGGAGATGCTCCAGCGGCTCGCCCGCCCGCATGAGGGGGTCCTCGGCCGGGTGCCGGGCCTGCCCGGCATGCACGACGTCGACGACCACCCCGACGCGCTCACCCTGCCCGGTCTGGTCGTCTACCGGTATGACGCCCCGCTGTTCTTCGCCAATGTCTCCGACCTGAGGCGCCGGGTCCTCTCGGTCGTCGACCAGGAGAACCAGGCCTACCCCGACCAGCCGGTGCGCTGGTTCGTTCTCAACGTCGAGGCCAATGTCGAGGTGGACATCACCGCCGCGGACGGGCTCTGCCAGATCCAGCACGACCTCGACAAGCGGGGGATCAAGCTCGGCCTGGCCCGGGTCAAGCGGGACATGCTCATCCCGCTGCGCAGCGCAGGACTCATCGCGCTCATCGGCAAGGACATGCTCTTCCCCACCCTGCCGGTCGCCGAGCAGGCCTACCTCGACTGGGCGGCCTCGCACGCGCCGGCCGCTGAGGAGCTGCTCGACCCCGACCCGGTCGAGGAACTGCCCGAAGCGCACCACATGACCTTCGTCGAGATGGTGGGCGCGGTCGACCCCGTGGATGAGGCGGCGAACGACGAGCCGCCGAACGAGGCGGACGACGACGAGGTGCCCGCGGGCCACTCCTGAGGCCGGTCGGACGACAAACGGGCGGGCCACTCCGTGGAAGGAGCGGCCCGCCCGCCGGGCGACGTCAGGGCGTCAGCCGGTTCAGCCGGTTCAGTCGTCGGAGTCCTCGTCGTGGGAGTCCTCGTGGGTGCTGTCCTCGTGGTCCTCGCCCTCGTGCTCGGAGTCCTCGTGCTCGGAGTCCTCGTGTTTCTCCACGTGGGTCGGCGTGCTCGTCGGCGCCGCGTGCCTGGCGCTGACCGGCGCGGCCTTGCGCGTCGTCGCCACGGCCACGGCGGCGGGCTTGGTCACGGTCACGCGGGTCACGCACGTGTCGCCCTCGAGCACGGCCGGTGCGACGCACGGGTCGTAGACGACCTCGGCGGCGGCGGGGGAGACCGACGAGACGGACGCGATCGCGTCGCTGCCAGCGCTGGGGGCCAGGACGCCGTAGGCGAGGACCGCGGCCACGCCTCCGACGGCACCGCCGATCAGGACCGCGAGCGGGCGAGTTGTGCTCATGGGGAACTCCTTGGGTTCGGGACGCGGCGTGGGGCCGGTGTCTCCACGCTCATCGATGTGCTGCCCCTTGGGAAGGGGGTCCGCCCGCAATTGCTCCGGATGGCCGCCGCGATGGATCGCGCGGTCGGCCATCTGGCCTACCGCATCCAGCCTGATGGCCGATGGCGAACGCTCGCGTCACGCCGAAGACTGGGCGGTATGACGTCTCCGCTCACGCCCCGCCAGCGCAACCGCTCGCGCCACGTCCTCAACGCAGCGACCGGCCTGCTCACCGCAGCCACCGTCGCCTCGGTTGGGATCGCCAGTGGCCTTGCGGCGTCTGCGACCAAGGACAGCCAGGACGCCAAGCGCGCAGCCAAGGCCCAGGCCGCCGAGGCCGCCGCCTCGGCGGCCGCGGCCGAGCCGGTGCGCGCGCAGCGCCCGACGAAGACCATTGTCACGACGAAGGTCGTCGCCGGCGCCTCCCGCTCGGGCACCGCCAGCGTCGGCGGCGGGACCGTCCGGTCCTCATCGAGCTCGACGAGCACCCGCGCCAGCACCAAGCCCGCGGTGACCAAGCCGGTCAAGGTTGTGGTCCCCTCGACGGGCTCATGACCACCGCGGCACTGCCGCGCACGCCCGAGGATGCCGAGCCCGGGGCGGCGCCGGCCCGACGGTGGGGGGCTCTTGGCACCTACGTCCATCTGCAGACGGCTGGGGGCGAACGCCTCGACGAGGCCGCGGAGCTCGGGGCCGCGGTCCTCGTCGAGGTCGACCGGACCTGCAGCCGGTTCCGGCCGGACAGCGACCTCATGCGCGCGAACGCCCGGCCCGGCGAGTGGACCGAGGTCTCTCCGGTCCTCCTCGGGGCGGTCCGCGTCGCGCTCGAGGCGGCCGAAGCCACCGACGGGGTCGTCGACCCCACCCTTGGGCACCACCTGCTCACGGCCGGATACGACCGGACCTTCGCCCTGCTCTCCGAGTCGTCCACCGATCCGGCGGCGGTCCCCATCCCGCCAGCCCGAGACAGGTGGCGCCAGGTCGAGGTACGCCAGGACGCCCTGCGTCTTCCCATCGGTGCGTACCTCGACCTCGGCGCCACCGGCAAGGCGTATGCCGCCGACCTCGTCGCGACCAGTATCGTCGCGCGGCTCGGGGTCGCCGTCGTCGTCAGCGTCGGCGGGGATGTCCGTGCCGCCGCGCCTGCGGAGCTCCCGCCATACCGGCGGCCGGCCTGGCCGGTCGGGATCGCCCACACCGCCGGAGCGCTCGACGACGGTCCCGACGAGGTGCTCGACCTCGTCGAGGGGGGCCTGGCGACCTCCTCGACCGCCGCCCGGCGCTGGGTGCGCGGCGGCCGTGAGTGGCACCACCTCATCGACCCACGGACCGGCGAGCCGGCGCGCGGCCCATGGCGCACCGTCACCGCAGTCGGGCATACCGCGGCGGCGGCCAACACCGCCTCGACCGCAGCAATCGTCCTCGGTGTTCAGGCCGCGGCGTGGCTCAGCGCCCACGGCGTCGCGGCCCGCCTGGTCGACCACGACGACCAGGTGACGACGACCCCTGGCTGGCCCGGCGCCGACGGTCGCGCGAAGGAGGAGACGCCATGAGCGGCCCCCTGATGTGGTTCGCCAACCGAGGCACCGGCACCGTGCTGCTCGTCCTGTTCACCATGACGACGGTCCTCGGCATCGCCTCGACCGCCCGGTGGACCTCGACGTGGTGGCCGCGCTTCCTCACCCAGGGGCTGCACCGCACCGTGGGTCTGATGTCGTCGATCCTGCTCGTCGCGCATGTCACCACGGCGGTCGTCGACGAGTATGTCGACATCCGGTGGTTCGACGCGATCCTCCCCTTCGGTGCCCTCTACCGACCGCTCTACCTCTCGCTTGGTGCCTTTGCGCTCGACCTCACCGTCGCCGTCGTCGTGACCAGCCTGCTCCGCTCCCGGCTGCCCCTGGGCGCGTGGCGCGGCGTCCATCTGACGAGCTATGCCGCCTGGGTCGTCTCGGTCGTCCATTCGCTGGGCATCGGCACCGACGTCGGCCAGCGCTGGTTCCAGGTGCTCGTCATCGGTTGCGTGGGCGCCGTCGTGTTGGCCGTGCTCCTTCGGCTGGTGTCGGGTCGCGATCAGGACCCCGACGACGCACCGCTCGATACCCCCCGCCGCGCGGGCGTGGTCGCGTGACCGCCGTCGAGAACGGCCCGCTGCTCCTGGCCCACCTCACGGACGGCCCCGGGTATGCCGCCCACCAGGCCCGCTTCGGACCGCTCCCGAAGGCCGACCTCGGGGCGATCGTCGCGGCTGCTGACGCGGTGGCGGTGCGGGGACGCGGCGGAGCCGGCTTCCCCTTTGCCGTGAAGCTGCAGACCGCCTCCCGCGCCGGCCGCCGTACGGTCCTGGTCGTCAACGCGGCGGAGGGCGAGCCGGCGAGCTGGAAGGACAGCAGCCTGGCCCAGGTCGTCCCGCACAAGGTCCTCGACGGCCCGGTCGTGGTCGCCGCCGCCCTGCGGGTGCGCGAGGTCCACATCGTCACGCCGGTCGAGCGCCCGGAGGTCGGCGCCTCCCTGCGCGCGGCGGTCGACGAGCGTCGAAGCGCCGGTGAACGGCTTCGCTGGACCTTCCACGAGGCCCAGCCACGGTTCGTCGCCGGCCAGGCCCGCGCCGTCCTCGAGCTGATGGCGGGCCGCGAGAACCTGCCGGTCACCGCATGGCAGCCCGAGGCGGTGGCCGGACACCGCGGCCGACCCACCCTGTTGTCCAATGCCGAGACCTGGGCCCATGTCGGGGCACTCGTGCGCCTGGGCCCGGACGCCTATGCGGCATACGGGAGGGATGGTCACAACCCGGGGACCACCCTGCTCACCCTCGGCGGCGATGGCGACGCGGTCGTCCGCGAGGTGGCGGCCGGGACGCCCTGGACCGAGGTGCTCACCGCGGACCAGCTGTCTCGGCCGGTCCTCACGGGCGGGTACCACGGCACCTGGGCCCCCTCCGGTGCCCTCGCCACGCTCACCGTGAGCCGGTCTGAGATGGCCGCCCAGGGGCTGGCGCTCGGCGCCGGGGTCGTCATCACCTCCGCCCCCACCGCCTGCCCGGTCGAGCGCACCCTGCGGATCGTCGACTACCTCGCCGGAGAGTCCGCGCGCCGGTGCGGGCCCTGCCGCAACGGCCTCCCGGCGCTCGCGGGCTCGCTGCGCAGCGTCGTCGACGGCATCGGCCAGCTCGGCCGGGTCCGCCAGCTCCTCGACATCGTCGAGCGGCGCGGCGCCTGCGCACACCCCGACGGCACCGCGCGCCTGGTCCGCTCGCTGCTCACCGCAGTCCCGGAAGAGGTCGACGCCCACCTCGGTGGGTGGTGCGGCTACCGTGCGCCGACTCGTCCGCTGTCCTTGGCCGGTGCGGTATGACGGCCCAGGCACCGACCGCCGCGCAGCGTCGCGGGGTCGAGCGCACCGCCACCTTGCGGGTCGACTGGCCGCTCTGCGAGGCCCGTGGGCTGTGCGCCGAGCTGCTCCCCGAACGCGTCGGGCTCGACGAGTGGGGGTACCCGGTCGTCACCGGGCGGGTCCCGGAGCGCCTGCTCGGGCTCGCCCGCGAGGCCGTGGCCGCGTGCCCCCGCCAGGCCCTGCGGCTCATCCAGAGCTGACCTCGACGCGCCCTGCCGTCCCTGCCGTGCCTGCCGTCCCTGCGGTCTCTGCCGTGCCGTCCCAGCGCGGACCGGCCGACGCAGCTCACCCGGGCGCTGCGCGAGCGCCAGGGCCTTGCGTTGAGTCGGGTCAGCGTCCGGCCGGGGTGATCTCGGCCAGCTGGCGCACCAGCTCGGCGACCAGGTCGTAGGCGGCGTCGTCGGTGTTGTTGCCGATGCCGGCGATGACGGTGTCGGTGCCGATCGCGGCCAGCGCGCCATACCGGTCGACGAGCTGGTCGACGGACGAGTACGGCATACCGGACTCGTGTCTGCCTCCGGCCGCGCCGATGGCGAAGGTACTGAGCACCGTGCGCTCGATCGTGGCGGGGTCTCGGCCGACGGCCGCACAGTGCTCGGCCAGCACGTCGTACTTGGCCCGCACCCCGTCTGGACCCATGTCGAAGATATTGCAGGCGTCCGCATACTGGGCGACGAGGCGCAAGGTCTTCTTCTCGCCGCCCCCACCGACCAGGATCGGGATGCGGTGCAGCGGGGCCGGCTGGTTCAGCGGGCGAGCCAGCCGGTAGTGCCGACCCTCGACCGGAGCCTCGTTGCCGTCGAACATCTGCCGGCAGATGCGCAGGGTCTCCTCGAGCCGCTCGAAGCGCTCGCTGACGGGCGGATAGGGGATACCCAGGCCGGCGTGCTCCTCCTCGTTCCACGCGGCCCCGATCCCAAGAATGGCCCGCCCTCCGGAGAGCACGTCCAGGGTGGTCACCGTCTTGGCGAGAACGCCGGGGTGGCGGTAGGTCACGCCGGTCACCATGGTCCCCAGCTCGATCCGCTCGGTGAGGCCGGCGGCATAGGCGAGCGCGGAGTAGCCCTCCAGCATGTCCAGCTCGGGCGGGCCGATCATGGAGATCTGGAAGAAGTGGTCCATCACCCACAGGCTGGCCAGGCCGACCTCGTCACTGCGCCGGGCGATCCGGGCAAAGGTCGGGGCGATCGAGCCGGGCGCGCCCGGCCAGCTGAAGAAGGAGACCTGGGTGCCGAGGCGCATGCTGGCATCCTGCCACCCGGCATCCACGACCGCAGGGGTCGTGCGGCGCGGGCGCTGCCGACGTGGCACCTCGACGACACTCACCAGCCGACACCCAGGCCTGTCGAGATGCAGCCCCAAGGGTGCGCACATACCCGCTAGCCCCCGGCAGGCGGGCGTCAGTGTCGAGGACGGAACCGCAAAGCCACCGCCCCGGAGCGGAACTCGCGTCGATGCGTGCACTCCAGCGGTATGCGGTCGAGCAGACCGGAGAGAAGGGTCGGGCCGTGGCCGGCGAGCACCGGCTGCACCACGAACTCGTACTCGTCGATCAGTCCCAGGCCAGCCAACGTCGTGGGGAGTGTCACTCCGCCGACCCACAGGCTTCCGCCGGGCTCCTCCTTGAGTCGCTGAATCTCTTGGCCAACGTCGCCTTCGAGCAGTCGTGCGTTCCAGTCGACGGCTGTGAGCGTGCGGGAGACGACGATCTTCTCCGCCTGGTCGATGGCCTCGGCGAAGGGGAGCTGCCAGTCGGCGATCCATGTGGCCCAGCAACCGTCGTCTGGGCGCCGCCACGCCGACTCCATCATCTGATAGGTCACGCGACCGAGGATCAGGGAGTCTGCGCGCGCCATCTCCGCGGTCCAGTAGGCCATCGACTCCTCGTCCGGCGGGAGGCCGGCGTCATGGTGACAACAGCCGTCCAGCGTGACGTTGATGGAGTAGCGCAGCGGCCTCATGGCGATGTCCTCCGTCTCGGCGCCGAGTCCGACGTGACCCGGCGGCCCTTGGGCGATCCTCGTCCTACGGGACATCATGCTCGGTGGTCGGCGTCACTTCCGCGGGCTGCTTGCGGCGACTGAGGAGGGCCCACGGAGATGCCCCCGGGGAGTCGACAAGGGCCCCTCGCGTGGCGTATCTCACGTCGTGGGCGGAACCCCGGGCTCAGCCGCAAGTCCGTTCGCGAGCGGGGCGGCATACCGGAAGATCCACCGCCCTCGCGCCGACCTCCCGGGGATCTGGCCCGACCGGCCGCCGTCCTGGGCACCCCCGCGCTGACCGGCCCTAATGCGGCGCTACTGGTCGGTAACTGCCACAAGTCCCTATGCAAGGGGCACCTGTCTTCGGCAGGCTCGGACCTGCACGTGTCTCAGACCGCCAACAGACAAAGGCAGGACCCTCCATGAAGATCGTCGTCCTGGTCAAGTACGTCCCCGAGCCCACGGCCACGTGGAAGTTCGCGCCGGACCTGACCCTTGACCGTGGCGCCGTCGAGGGCCGGCTCTCGGAGCTGGACGAGTACGCCGTCGAGCAGGCCGCCCGCCTCCAGGAGGCCGGCACCGCGTCGGAGGTCGTCTTCCTCACCGTCGGACCGGCCAAGGCCGTCGACGGGCTCCGCAAGGCCCTGGCCATCGGTGGCGACAGCGCGGTCCACGTGACCGACGCCGCCATGCACGGCTCCGACGCCCTCGCGACCTCCCTCGTCCTGGCCAAGGCCCTGGAGAAGACCGGCTTCGACCTCGTCCTCACCGGCATGGCCTCGACCGACGCGGAGATGTCCGTCGTCCCCTCGATGGTGGCCGACCGGCTCGGCATCAACCAGGCGACCTTCGCCGGTGCGCTCTCGGTCGAGGGCGGCACCGTGAGCATCAAGCGCGACAGTGAGGGTGCGGTCCTCGAGGTCTCCACCGCGCTGCCGGCGATCGTCTCGATCACCGACACCAACCCCGAGGCGCGCTATCCCGCCTTCAAGGCCATCATGGCGAGCAAGAAGAAGCCGGTGACCACGTACTCGCTGGCCGACCTCGGCGTCGACGCCTCGTCCGTGGGCCTGGCCGCCGCAGCCGTCAAGGTCACCTCGGTCACGCCGACCCCGGCCCGCACGGCCGGCACCATCGTTCCCGACGAGGGCGAAGGCGGCGCCCAGCTCGCCGAGTTCCTCTCCAGCCGCGGCTTCGTCTGACCCGCGACCCCGCCCCTCGCCCTCACCCGTAGCCCGCGTCCCGACCCCAGGAGAAGAAGTGTCGGAAGTCCTCGTCCTCGTTGAGAACACCCCCCAAGGCATCCGCAAGTCCTCGCTCGAGCTGCTCACCGCGGCCCGTCGCCTTGGCTCGCCCTCGGCCGTCCTGTGCGGCGCCGCCGATGACGCCGCCGTCGCGACCCTCGGTGAGTACGGTGCGGCGACGGTGTATGTCGTGCCAGGCACCGACGGCTACCTGTCCGTCCCGGCGGCCGAGGCGATCGTCGACATCGCCGGCCGCACCAACCCGGTCGCGGTCCTGGTGACCTCCGGCCCGGTCGGCAAGGATGTCGCGGCCCGCGTGGCGGTCCGGCTCGGCGCCGGCATCGTCACCGACGCGACCGACGTCCGCTCCGAGGGCGGCGTCGTCACGACCAGCCAGACCGTCGTCTCGGGCCAGTGGGTGGCCACCGCACAGGTGACCAGCGCGACCGCGGTCGTCACGGTCCGCCCGAACGCGATCGCCCCCGAGGCCGCCCCGGCGACCCCGGCCGTCCAGACCGTCGACGTGGCCTTCAGC
>Ga0116188_1003109_pt1 | contig 12364 bp, 12 predicted proteins | sample AD_JPNTR2_MetaG_FD_89807 | JGI IMG/M metagenome (GOLD analysis project Ga0116188, IMG submission 89807) | Active sludge microbial communities of municipal wastewater-treating anaerobic digesters from Japan - AD_JPNTR2_MetaG | ecosystem: Engineered > Bioreactor > Anaerobic > Digestate | place...
ACAAATACTTGGACAACTAAAGCAGATATGCCTACTGCTTGTGGGTATCGAGCAGCAGCTGTTGTTAACAATAAGATTTATGTTATAGGTGGGCATAATGGTCCTCATAGTTCTGTTGGTTCTGTTTTTTCTAAAAATGAAGAATATGATCCTGTAACAAATACTTGGACAACTAAAGAGAATATGCCTGCTGCTCGTTCGCATCTAACAGCAGCTGTTGTTAACAATAAGATTTATGTTATAGGTGGGTATACCGGTCCTGGTTCTTATTTATCTAAAAATGAAGAATATGTTCCTTTTACAACAGTATTATTATTAGCTCCAGTTAAATCTGGTGATATTGTTTATTATAGAGGAAATTGTATTGTTAAAGTAGATACACAAACCATTCCTTCTGATATACCTACAACAATTGTTAAAGATGGTTATTTAACATTAGAAGATGGTACATTAGAATATGGTTGGTTAGAAGAATAACATATATTATATGAATAAATTTTTATCGTAAATAAGCAAGAAGACTCCCACCTCTTTAGGTGGGAGATGACTAGGGTTGGAACGACCCGATGTGAGGCTCGTGGAGGTAGTAGGTTACGAGGCTGATGAAGCGAGAATCTCCCACTTCTATAAGTGGGAGAGGTTCAAAGACTAAACTAATCTATTACTTGAATTCAACTAAATGTCCTACATCTTTAACTGAACATCAACAGAAGTCGCCCACTTCTATAAGTGGGTGATGAATGTTGCAAAAATATATAAAAAATGCTAAAATTAATATAGCGAAAACCAAGCTAATTAGCCATGTGATTGGTATATGCGGGGATGGAATGGCCCTTTGAGCGTGGATAACCTGGCAACAAAAGTTGCCTTGACCACGAAGCTCCCATCTTTATAGGTGGGGTAGTTCACTTAAATATAATATACTATGACGTAAACTGGCAGAGATTCTGCCAGTTTACTTATTTGGAATGGTGTGGTATAATACTCTAAGATGATACATATCTTATAAGAGGTGTTATATATAGTATGAAAAAAATTAATTTTTTGCCAACCAAATTCAAATACAATTCAGAGACGAAATGTATTGAGATGTTCTATCGTACTAAAAATTCACATAAACTAAACCGCACCGAAATTCCTTTTGATCATTATATATTTATTTCACCTGATTATAGAAGATATGGTAATGTTGATGAAATGTATATGCTTTTAACCACTAATGCACCGCTAATAAAGGTGTACATGGATCCTTATGATGCGTATAATCTATATTCTACTACTAGATATATAACTGGTGAAGCTGATATATCTCCAGAACAGCGTTTTGTTTGTGATACGTTTTATGATGTAGAATTCCCATCACATATTAAACCTAGAATATTTTTTCTTGATATTGAGACTTGGGTTAAAGATGGTAAAGTACCAAGTTTTAATCATAATGTATCTGATATTAATGCTATAACAATATTTGATAGTTATACCGAAGTATATTATTCATGGTTTTTAGTTCCAAATAATAATTCTGAGGATTTGTGTACTTTAGAAAATCAGATTATAGCTGAAACTAGTGAATATGGTAAAGTTGTAGTTAAACTATTTACAACACCCAAAGCTTTATTATCTTCATTTATGAAATTTATAAAACTAAATTGTCCTGATATTATTACAGCTTGGAACTCAAAATTTGATATACCATATATTACTAGAAAAATATATGATTATTTTGGTATAGAAGGTTTAAAATCTATATCGCCATTTAATAGATATAGTACAAAAATAAAATATGCTCTAGAAACTGGTAGTGATATTAATGTTGATACACTTATTCCTGGTATTGATGTTATAGATCTAATGGCTTTATATAAGAAAAATTCTGAAACTGAGAAACCATCATATGCTCTTAATATTATAGCTGAAGAAGAATTGGGTGAAACTAAATTGATAGAAGAAGGTGATAATAACGACCCATCTTATATGTATACTAACAATTTTATAAATTTTTGTAAGTACAATATTCAAGATGTTAGACTGCTTACACTTTTAGAAAATAAACTTATGCTTATAAATCTAGCAGTAACTATTCGAAATATTGTAAAGACAAATTTTCAAGATATATTTTTTGAAACTATAACAATAGATAATATGTTTATTATGGAGGCCGTTAGAAGAAGAAATAATGGCTGGAATTATGTTTTACCTTCTAAACCAAAACATATTAATAAAGAAAAATATTTAGGTGCATATGTTAAGGCACCTATACGTGGTTTATTTAAATGGGTGGCAGATGGTGATTTCTCTTCTCTATATCCAAGTATAGTTAAAACCTTTAATTTATCTAATGAAACATTGGTATGTACAGTTGATAATTATCAATGGATTGTATTATATCTTATTGCTAAAGAATTTAAGTTGACTGATCTTAAATATGCTTTTGATGAAATCCTACCAAAATACCTCGAATATGATTTAGATTTAGTAGAAAAAATAGATTCTTTAAACAATGTTAATTTTAAGGAGTTAGGTAATAATTTAATTATAAATACCAAATATTTTAAATTATATGAGGATTTAAATCATCCTGAAACTTTTAATAGTCTATCAGAATTTGTCAATTGGCTAAAGAAAAATAATTATTGTTTTTTACCAAATGGTATAGTTGTTGATCAAAATAAAAGTAATGCAATTATATCTAAAGTTATTTCAGATATTATGGATTCTCGTAAAAAGTATAAAAAAATCATGTTAGATTATTTGGAACAAGGCAATATTGCAATGTATAATGTGTATGATACATATCAAACCGCTGTTAAGTTAATAAACAATGCGGTTTACGGTGTTACCGCAAATGAAAAATTTCGTTTATTTAATATTAAAATCTCAGAGGGAATTACAACTACAGGTCAATTACTTATACGATCTTGTACTCATGTAGTGAATAAGTATCTAAATGAATTGGCTAATACTAAAGATAAAGATTTTGTTATAACAAATGATACTGATTCAATCATATTTACATTACAAGATATTGTAAATCATCCAACATCTACTAAAGATCCTGAAATTTTAAAAGAAATATCAGAATATTCGAGGATATGTATAGATCATGTAAATACATCAATATATTCAATGTGTAAAAATATGTTTTATAAAACTAATGCAAATAAATCTAATACATTTTTGTCTTTAAAAAATGAGTGGTTAGCTAATTCGGGTATTTTTATAGCAAAAAAATGTTATGCTATTCATATAGTCTTTAAAGAAGGAATTCCTTATGAAAAACTTATTCCCAAAGGAATTTCACTAAAAAGATCTAGTACACCTAAAGCGTTGAAGCCGTTTCTAGAAAATGTGTTAAATAATATATTAGATTTTAAATCAAAAGAGGAAATTGATAAAATTCTAATTGAAGAATGTAATAAATTGAAAAACGTTTATAAGCTTAAGGATATTGCTTTACCTATTTCAGTAAATGACATTGAATCATATAAAAATTTGCCAATTCATATTCGTGGAGCAAAAATATGGAATTCATATTTTGCTCAATCTGATTTTGATAAAATCAACACCGGTAAAGTTAAGTATATATATATTAAAAGATGGAAAGATAATCTTAAATTGAATATGGATGGTGAATATGTAATTTCTGTACCTGATCAAGATAAATATTGGATGTATATAGAAGATAAAATTGAAGTAGATTATGATAAAATGTTAGATCGTTTAATATTAAAGCCGGTATCAGCTTTTTATTCCGCACTGAATTGGAAGTTGCCTAATGCAGTTACATCTAATAATACTGGCGTATTCAATACATTCATGAATACGAAATCATCATTAAAAATAAAATTAATTTAGATAGATATATATAGGAGGAATTATTGTGGGTCAAAAATTTATTATTAATGGTAATGCTGAATTGTATTCATCCCATGGTCCGATATCAGCTTCTCAAATATATCAGGCGTTCTTATCTAAGAAATTAACATCAGATTTTAAAATAGCCGGTTTTGGTCCTCAAGGTAAAGAATTGCCCGGGACAATTAAAAATATGATAGAATTAACAAGTCAACGAGGATATTTAATGAAAGTTTCAGGTGTTGGACTTCAAAGCGATTTTCTAATTTTCTATCCTGGACAAACATTTCTCTATGCCAGTGGTATACCTATATCTATTGATGATATAAGACCTTCAGATTTATTAGTTGCTTTAAATGGAATGCTATCTGTTGATTTTGTAAATAGTTTAGATTTAGAGGATAAGACACAGATATTCTATGAAATTGAATTTACTTCACCAATGGAAACTATATATGCTAATAACCTTGTTATATATCCAATAGAAGTAGGTGAATCTAAGAATCCTTTTTTTATCGAATAAAGGAAGTTGAGGAGAAAGTTAAAAATTGGATTTATAATAAAATGACTATGATTAAAATTACTGATCCGAATATTATAAAAACGAAAAGATTGTCTGCAAATTTTGTGGCTAAAGAATTTGCATGTAGACATTGTGGAATTGTTTTAATTGATCAAAGTTTAGTCAATCAGTTGGAACAATTTCGTAGTAGGGCAGGAAACAATCCTATTCAAATAACTAGTGGGTATCGTTGTCCGTACTGGAATCAACATGAAGGTGGAGCGTCTTCTAGTCTACATATATATGGAAAAGCCGTTGATTTTGAAATGTTTAACCGACTTAATGCCGTTGAAATGTTTAATTTAGCTGTCAAGACATTCAATCGGGTTGGTTTGTATCAATCCAATAGATTTCCAAATCAAGCGTATATGCATGTAGATCTTGGAAATAGTGGTACCTATTGGCTTTCTTGGATGAAAGTTGTTGGAAAAACTCCTGAAGGTAAATCTATTATGAAAAGAACATATGTTTATTTTAAAGATCTTGTGAATATGTACGCAATGATGAAAGCCGATAAAGATCGAGACTGGTTTAATATGGTGATTTAATGAGTTCTCCGAAAATAAACTTTTTAGATATATTTCATAATCAAGAAGATAAAGATGTTCTTCGTTTAATGACGAATGAGATTATTCAATTATATGGATTTCCATGTCAATTAAAGAGATGGAAAGGTATTACTACTGTATTAGATCCATTATATCAAGATTCTCCGGTAATATTTGATAAAGATGAAGACCTTTATGATATAATTGATACTCATATTTATATTGAATACAATCGATTTAATTCAGTTCTTCAATCATATGGTTTATCTATAGAACCTGATACTACGTTAAATGGTATGATGATTTTGGATGATCATCCAAAAGAAGATGATTTAATTGAAATAAAATTGCCATATGAAGATAAATTATATCGATTTAAGATTGGTTCAACTGATATTCATCGTGATCTATGTTATTCAGTTATATTGAATATTTACCATAAGGAACAGCGAGATGATTAAATTTGAATTTTAAAAGGTTAATAACAACATTACAATTTAAGACAAAACAAAATAGTTGCTATTACATAGTAAAAAGGGATTTTGAATTTAAAGAACAAGATTTCAAAATATATAAAGGTGCAATGTTAATTAATTCAAACATTTCAACTACTGATAATGATACATTGTTCCTATCCGTATTATATAAAGTAAAACCTATTGATAGTGCAGTAACAATTGTTGATGCTAATGAAGGACTGATTATGCTTGAGTATAAAGATTTAGCTAGCTTATTAATTGCTGGTCGTATTCAAGCATATTATGTAGATAAAAATGAGCCAGATCAAGAAATAATGGAATTGATAGGTCAATAAAATTTAAATTAAAAAGAAAAGGAGGAAAGGCGTTTCATCCCTGACTTAAAAGGACGGGAGTTTTACGCCCCAAATTAAGAATGAAGGCTGAAATTATTAATTATACTCCGTTAGAAGTGGCACTTGAGGCAGGTTTAATTTGTACAGATTCAGAAGAAAGAATTAATCAGTATGATATAGTAGAATTTATCAGTAAACTTATAAAATCTGGCCATGAAAGTGTAATTGAGCACATCTATTACAATATTCGTATTTCTGATGTGAGTAGGGCCCTTTTACAAGAACTAGCGAGACATCGTCATATTTCTTTGAGTGTGAAGTCTACACGATGGGCTTTAAAGAAGTTTATTGATAAGTTTGATAAAGCTGAAGTGGATTTAAGTAAGTTTCAATTGAATGAAAATCATATTGATTTGATTATGCAATTAAATGATGTATCTGAAAAACTTAATGAATTGTTGATTATTGCTGCAAAATCTGGCTTACCAAATGATATTCTAAAATATTATATTCAAGAGTCATTATGTACTAAATTAATGCTTACTGTTAACGCTAGAGAATTGCGGCATATTTTTTCATTAAGACTAAACAATCGGGCTTTACGAGAATTTCAAGATCTTTGTAAAGAAATATATAAAGCTTTACCAAAAGATCATCTATTCATATATAACAATATTTTGGTGGGGTATAATTTGATTTAGCAATAAATTGGAGTGGTTTGTTTTGAGTTGTTTAGTTAATCGAATATCTAATATTATATTTGCATCAATAAATGTAATTGAAGAAAATAGTGCGGTAACATTTGACAACAAACAATTTCCATCTAAAGGTTGGGCAATTTTTACTGCCGGTGGACCAGGTTCTGGAAAAAGTTGGGTTATAAAACAACAATTACTTATTGATGCAAAGATTATTGATATTGATGATATAAAATTATCCTATATTAAATGGCTTAAAAAAATATTTACTGATCCGGGTGTTGACGATAAAACTAGAGCCGATTTATTATCATATTTTGGTGGTAAGATCCCTGATCCAAGAAATTCAAAAGATATGGAAAAGTTACATCATTTGGTTACTAATCAAAAACAATTTTTTACACATAAGCTAAAAAACTTCCTAAGAAGTTCAGGTAAAGGTTTGCAAAATTTTATTATAGATACAACTGGTAATAGAACTCAAGAGATAATAAAATCAGCTGAATTATTTAAATCGTTAGGATATAAAGTAAGTATAGTCTGGGTTATAACAAATATTGATATTGCTAAAGAAAGAAATCGTAATCGAGAAAGGGTAGAATCTGAAGAATATTTAATTGAAACGCATAATAAAATAATGAAATCAATTCCAGAAGCCATTCTTACCGGTAAATTTAAATATATTGATGAATTTTGGATAGTTTTCAATAATAGGGATGTTTCCGGTTTTAATACAGATTTCCGTTCTAAATTTAAGGATACAGCTTTTAAGTTAAAAAAGGTTGGAGACTCATTTGAATTGGACCGTGATTTACTTTTGAAAATTGTTAAAGAATCTGGTATAGAATATGATAAAGATCATATTAATAATAAGGAGTAATATATAATGCCAGTTGAAAAAATTTATAATATTATAAAAAAAGATTTACGAAAAAAACCTAAAAAGGAAACTAATATAATAACCAAAGTACCAAATATACCTATAATGACAGATAATAAAAGTAAAATTTTTAACAAAGCAAAGAGATTATATAGTGAGAAAGAATTATCAGAGAAAGAAAAAAATGAACAGTTCTCTAAACTTTTAGATAGCGCAATAAAATATATTGAATTATCAGAAGATAAAGATTCTTATAAGGAAAAACTATCTGAATTAAATAAAGCAAATGCAAAACTTAAAGAATTATTATCTATCATTGATAAGAAAAATATACCATCAGCTTTAGATAAAAGAAAAATTAAAGAGATTGCTAATAAAATCTTACCTCCTGAAAGCCCAATAATTAAAACTATAAATGAATTAAAAAGGGTAGCTTTTGATCAAATAACTGATATAAAAAATAAATATGACGAATTAACTAAATCTAAAGATATTCAAAGATTCCATGTTATTAATAGTTATATAAAAGGAGAAGAAAAAGAAATTGTAAAATTAATTAAACATGTTTCCGGAAAATATGGAAACATGGAAAATTTAAGTTTAAATGAAATTAAAGATAAATTAAATTTAGCTTGGAGAGAATTATCTTCAATTAATAGACCTTTAATAACAAAAATAGCAGCACTAGCGCCAAAAGGATATGGTCAAGGTGAATTCTTTATTGAATTTGTATTTGACGATGCTAAAACTTCTGGTGGCAATGTTTCTTATGATATATCAGCCGGATCTAAACATTATGAAGTAAAATATTATCCAAGTATAAACTCTCATATACGTCTAGGCGTTGAAGGATCTGTTACAGAATTTGAAGCTTATCGTAAACTAGTTAAATTATATACAGCTATAAATAATATATTATCTTTAAGTAAAGAAGAATTTGCTATTTTTGAGAATATGTCAATTTCAGCAAAAAACAAATTACCTAAAGAATATCAAAATCAACCTTTATTAAATACATTAAAAACTTTATTTATGAGTAAAACTGATAAAAATAGCAATGTAACATTATTAGACAAATTAAATTCTGGTGAATTTAGTACATCTAATATTAATGCAACTCAACAGGTTTTTGATATATTTGATTTATTAGTTAATAGTATATATGAAAATGAATTTGAATACATTAAATTGATAAAACAAAATAAAATATATCCAGTTAAAAAAGATAAATCCGGAAATTTAGCCATACAAATTAATGATGATGGAAGTGCAACTATAGAAACATGTCCACCTATTAATAAGAATTCTGAATCTAAAGTAATTGAATGTATTAATGCTCTTAGGGTGGCATTAAATGAAGTTAAATCTGCAGCAAATGGATCTAAGTTTTTAGAATACTTTAAAAATTCAATATCAGATCAAATAAATAAAAATTTTGAACATCACCCGATGATTTTAATGAATTCAAATATAACTGGTTATTCTGATAATTATATTTCTGATGATGAAGATTTAGATAATATTAAAAATTCAATTAAAACATATGAAAATGATTTAACTAATAATATTAAATGTTTTGGTGTATATACTAAATTTGAATTTAGAAATATTTCTCAAAATGGTGTTAGAGTGTCGGTAGTTTCCTAAAAATATGTAAGTTAATAGATAACAACCGGAAAACTTATCCGGAAATCTTATTGGGATGTGAGTGATAATAAATGAAGTATGGTATCGATCTTTATGAAATGGTTTTTCCTAAGTATGCAAAGTTACAATTCAAGATTAATCGTGCAGGAAATTTATCAATTATAGCTTCTCCATCATTGACACCGGGAGTATTACCAGAAGGAGTAAAGGGTGGCCAAATTCCAAAAGGAACAAAAATATTTGATTACAATCAGCAAATTGTAGTTTCATTAAATTTTGCAGACTGTTTAAAATTAATCTCATTTGCAAAGAGAAAATCTATAACTGATACAGTTGAAATATTTAGAAATAGTACACAATATAATAAGAGAGTGAATGTAGTTTGGAATCCACAAGATGATGACCAACTTAAAGTTAAATTTGCTTCATTCTATTTTCAATCAACAGATGCAACAGGTAAAGAAATTAAATTTAAGTTGCCATTATCAATTTCAAGTATTGAAGAATTAGCAGAAATTATACAATCATATGTAACCTGTTTTTCAATGATTAAACTATTTTGTCAGTCCGAACTACAAGATGAAGATTCATATAGTAATAGAGAGGCTTTTAACGCGTAAAGAAGGTGGTAAGAAAAGATAAGTGGGATAGTTTATTATAAAAAGCAGCGAAAACCAAACCGTTAAAATTAGCCATATGTATGGTAAAATTGGAAATGGAACAAACCTTTGAGCGTGAGTAATAATACTCCTATCGGAGTATTGATCACGAAGTTGCCACCTCTATAGGTGGGATAGTTCACATTTCCTTTAAAAATAAGGGGAGCTTTAGGCTCCCTTTATTTTTTGTTTTTAAATTAGTTCAGATTAGTCGGTCTATTTAAAATAATTTATCATATAGAATTGTATGGGTATAATTTAATCAAATTGGTATTTACAAACTGTTTGGCGTATATTATAATACGAACACATACTTAAGGAAAGAAGTGATGAGACTTATGGATTCCTTGGATTCCTCTGGTTCGTCGACGGTGATAAAGGTAGGACATAAGTTTAAGGGAGCTATACCGGCCATCCTTGAAGAGGTTTTAAGGATGGGATTGGTGTATAATAAGTTAAATGATCGCCAATTCCCTGGTTGTTTTCGTTGTGTTGCATTTGCCTTTGATGGATCTAAGTTGATTGGATTTGGTAAGAATAAGCAGAAGACCCATACATTCACTAAGAGACTTTACCATGATAAGATGATAATGACTATTCATGCTGAAGCAGATCTTGTTATGAAACTTCTCAAGACTGATTCCATTAATGATGTAACTGATATTATTGTTATTCGTGGGACTAAGCGGCTTCTAAATTCTCACCCATGTCCGATCTGTACTGGATTGTTAAAGATGTATTTTAATAAGGTTCGTTTGTGGTGGTATGATTCGAATGAAAAGTGGAAGGTAGAGTTGATTTAATTAATATTTAAATAATAAAATTAATAGTGGGCTAACTTGGCCTAATAATAAACAAGTAAGTCAAATGGGGTGTAAATATGGCTGGATTTTTTAGTTTGATGAAAGCAATTAATAAGTGTACTAATGAGCTTCTTACTATTGGTAAAGATTATGCATTAAAATTTAAGAGTGGTGAAATTACAGCTCAAGAATATGAAAATGAAATGGTAGGAAAGATCTATGAAATTTCAAATAAATACGCAGCTGGAGATGAAGATTTAGAAAAACATCTTAAACAACATTTTTCAGATGCTGCAGTTAAGTTCCTTAAAGAAGGTATTCAGCTTTATGTTGATAGCCTACAAGGTTCTACTGGATCTTTAACACAATCAAATGAGACCTCATCAAAATCAAAGAGTAATTTTGAAAAATCTCTTGATGATATTAGTAGTTCAAATAAAGTTATCACTTCATCTAAAAGAGTTGATGATTTACTTAAAGATATAATAAGTTTATTATAATATGTTTCGTAAAAGTTTGTGGTTTTAGTTATGAGGAGTACCAATTGCACTTTGATTGAATATTAAGATTGAGGAATTAATTTAGATGAATATTATTGATATTATTAATGAAATACAAAATACTTCAAGTATCAACAAAAAGGTTGAAATTATCAAACGAAACAAAGATAATGTTATTTTTACTGAAATTCTAAGGTTAACCTATGATCCTAATTTAAATTTTTATCTACGAGATGTGGATATTAATACATTAGGATTTGACGATATTAATGAAAATTGGCATGTAGTCAAAAATCTTTTTGATGCATTATCTTGTAGAATGGTTACAGGAAACACAGCAAGGACTTTAGCTGAAGAGGTTATATCTAAATTCAATGAGGATTCTCAGAAAATAATTAAAATGATTTTTGATCGAGATTTGCGTTGTAATATTGGGGTTAGTTTAATTAATAGAGCGCTTGGAAAGAATTTTATTCAAGAATTCAAGATTCAGTTAGCTAATAAGTATAATAGTAAAAAGAATTATAAAGTTGATTTTTTCTTCGCTACACCTAAACTAGATGGTATTCGAGCATTTTGGACAAAGAATACTCCTAATGTCTTATGGTCTAGAACTGGAAGAGAATTTACTGGTTTGGAGCATATTTTGGAAGATATTAAAAAGATTATTGATTCAGATGACACTATTGAATTTCTTGATGGTGAATTATTTGCTGAAAAAATGGAATTCAGTGACATTCAAGGTACTGTTATTTCAAATGTAAATTATACTCAGGAAAATAAAAATCAAATTAAATATAATATTTTTGCTGTAGGTGGAGATAAGTACAAAGTTACTGAAGATATGCAATTTAAATTGATTGATTTGGCTGAAAAACACCGATATCCTAATTTAAACTATATTTTAGCTCAGAAGATTCAAAATGATCCTCAGAAGATCCTAGATATAGCCAAAATATATGTAAATAATGGCTATGAAGGTATAATGTTAAGACATCCCAAAATCGCTTATGAATTTAAGCGCAGTAATAGTTTGCTTAAATTTAAGTTTTTTAATGAAACGGATTTAACTGTTGTAGGAATGATTGAAGGATCTGGGAAATATGAAGGAATGCTTGGTGCTTTAGTTTGTAATGGTACTATTAATGGTAAATATATTGAGACAGAAGTTGGAACCGGTTTTACAGATGATCAAAGAAAAGAATTTTGGTTAAATAAAGATATCCTTGTTGGACGTTTAGCCGAGATTAAATTCCAAGAAATTTCTTCAGATATATCAGGAAAATTTTCATTAAGGTTCCCAGTATTTCTTAAATTCAAACTTGATCGATAGGGAGTAAAAATAATAGTAGTTCAAAATATTGAGAACCAATAAACTTAGATTTCTTTTTATCAGAG
>Ga0116188_1003117_pt1 | contig 12341 bp, 9 predicted proteins | sample AD_JPNTR2_MetaG_FD_89807 | JGI IMG/M metagenome (GOLD analysis project Ga0116188, IMG submission 89807) | Active sludge microbial communities of municipal wastewater-treating anaerobic digesters from Japan - AD_JPNTR2_MetaG | ecosystem: Engineered > Bioreactor > Anaerobic > Digestate | place...
GATGACAGAAATGGCCCTTCTAAGGACATATCCGCCCACCGATATCAGCTCCCGTCAAATGTCAGCGCCGGGGGCATGCGCCGGTCGCCCGAGCACACCCCCGGCCTCTGTCAGTTCACATGAACAGGTCAGTCTCCATCAAAAACACTACTTGTGTTCCAGCACATAAGCGGCGCTGAAGTCGATGAATCCCAGAGGCGACCTGACACCGCCCTTGACCCACGGCTTCATGACGTTCTGGTTCACATAGAAGTAGATGGGCATGATGGGCATCTCGTTCATGAGGATGTCTTCAGCCTGATGGAGCATCTTCGCACGGGCGATGGGATCCGCCACCTTGAAGGCCCCGAAGATCAGGTTGTCATAGGTCTTGTTGCTCCATCCGGTATCGTTGTTGCCGTTGGTCGTCGTCCACATGTCGAGGAAGGTCATGGGGTCCATGTAGTCGCCGATCCAGCCGGCGCGTGCCACCTCATAGTTGAGGGCGTCGCGCGAGGCCAGGTACACGCCCCATTCCTGGTTGGTCAACTGTACGTTGATGCCCAGGTTCTTCTTCCACATCTCCTGGATGGCCTCGGCGATCTTCTTATGGTTCTCGCTAGTGTTGTAGAGAATCGTCAGTGTCGGGAAGCCCTTGCCATTAGGATAACCGGCGTCGGCCAGCAGCTTCTTCGCGACTGCAAGATTCTCCTTGATGTAGTCGTTCCCGGCCACGGTGCGGAAGTCGGCGCCTGGCTTGCCGTCAGCCAAGCCGAAAGGAACATAGGCGAAGGCCGGCTTCTGGCCGCCCCTGATCACGCGGTCGATGAGCATCTGGCGGTCTAGAGCCATGGCGAGAGCCTTGCGCACCCTGACGTCATCAAGAGGCTTCTTGGTAACGTTGAACATGTAGTAGTACGTGCCAATGTAGGGAGTGCGGAACAGCCAACCTTCCTTTTCGAGCCGCGGGATCTGCGCGAGCGGGGGGGCGTCCATCCAGTCGAGCTGGCCAGTCTCGAACATCGATAGCGCCGTCTGAGGGTTATCGACGAGGTAAAGCACCAACTTCTCCAGCTTAACCTTGTCACGCCTCCAGTAGTTCTCATTGGGCACTAGCTCCATGACGGCGTTGTGTTCCCACTTGACGATCTTGAACGGCCCGTTGCCGATGTAGTTCTTGATGTCCTGGAACCAGCCTTCAGGGTTCTTCTCGACAATCTTGCGGTTCACAGGCATCAGTGTGGGGAAGTTGCACAGCTGCAGGAAGTAGGTGGTGGGGTTCTCCAGCACCACTTCGAGGGTATAGTCGTCGAGTGCCTTGACGCCTACCTTGGAAGCGTCTTTCAGAGTGCCCTCGTTGTAAGCCTGCCCGTTCTTGAGGTACCAGAGCTGCGTAGCGTACTCCGACGCAGTCTCCGGAGCCAGCGCCCTCTTCCAAGACCACTCAAAATCATGAGCGGTCAGGGGGTCGCCATTAGACCACTTGGTCTTGCGAAGCTTAAAGACGTAGGTCTTGCCATCCTTGCTAACGGTCCAGCTCTCAGCGATGGCCGGTTGAGGAATGTTGTTCTCGTCCATTCTAGTAAGGCCCTCGAAGCAGTTCAGCTCGATGATAGCCTCGGGTACTCCGGTGGACTTGGCCGGGTCGAGCGTCTCGGGCTCAGTTCCCACGTTGAAGCTGAGCTCCTGCTTCTTGGCGAGTGTCTCCGCGGCGAAACCTGCCGTTGTGATCATCAGCAGCACCACGAAGCACGCGAGTATTGACATGAGTCTTCGCATACAACCTTGCCTCCCTCTGTTGTTAGTGGTCAGTCGTTGCCCGCAGGCTCAGATGAGCGAATACCTGTTCCCCTCGGATTTGGACTCATCTGAACCAGGGGGAGTCCATAGTATGATTTCTATTCTCCTTACCATGTCGGATTCCTGCTACGCGTCTCCTGCAATTCCGGACCCGTCTGTGGGAATGATTACAAAACGGGACTAGGTGCGGATATCAAACAGGAAAGGTTGTGGTGTTTATGCGCTTCCTCAACGCGGGCGCCCTGTGGGCTGTGGCGGCTGCAGCGGCCAGCGGCATAGCAATGGCGTTCCAGGGAGCTGTGAACGCAACGGCCGCAAAGGCCATTGGCCTGTGGGAGACTACCTTCGTAGTGCTGGCCTCCGGCACTGCACTCACAGGCGCCGGACTGGCTCTGGGGCTAAGCCAGGGAGGCCTGGCACGCCTGGGCACAGCCCCATGGTGGAGCCTGCTCGGCGGGCCTGTAGGACCGGTCATCACAGCTGCGGTGGCTTACGGAATACGCAAGGCCGGCGCAGTGGGCGCAACAACCGCCATCATAGTGGGCCAAATCAGTATGGCCGCACTCATCGACCACCTTGGCTGGCTGGGAGTAGAGCGCATCCCGTTCAGTCCGCTCAAGTTCCTGGGAATAGCGCTACTCGCGGTCGGGGCCTGGATATTGCTCAACTGATGCGACTGCCACGCTTCGCCTGTATGCCGCGCATGTCACCGTGCGCCCATCCTCGACACTACCCTGGCTCCCATCTCGTTGCCCCGCGCCAGACTGGCGGCCAACCCCGCCCCGCGCGAATACTCAAGCACGAACCCGGCATCGAAGGCGTCCCCTGCGCCGGTCGTGTCGACTACCCGAGTGGGCACAGCCGCGAATCCTACCGCAGCCACGAGCCCTTTTTCGAGCACATGCCCCCCTGCGTCTACACCGCCTGCTCTGCCCGCGGCGTCGGCTCTGCCTGCGGCACCTGCTCCTGCTGCGACCCCCGCTCCTGCGCCCATCGACCCCGCCGCACCCGTGATGCCCGCCATCCCCGCCCATTGCCGCGCCATGCCCAGACACCCATCGGCGCCCAGCTTCAGCGCGACCACCGGAAAGTGGTCGAGCAGGCAGGACGCGATGTCTTCAGGCTGCTCCAGTCCTGTCATGGCACGCCCTTCGTCCAGGTTAGGAAGGATCACCGTGGCCCCGTCGCACAGCTTCAGGAAGGCCTGTCTCCCCAGGGCGTGGATGAATGAGTACGCTGCAGGGTCTACCGACACAGGGACTCCGGCTTCGCAGGCTATGTCAATGGAGTGTCGCGCGGCCTTGGCCGGCGCCTCCTCCAGGAATACGTATCCCGAAACGTGCAGCCATTCGGCGCCGGCCACGACATGTTCTGGAATGTCCTCCACCGAAAGGCGCGCATTGGCCCGCCGGTCGCATACCATGTCGCGCTCGCCGTCGGCTGCAACAATCACCCCCACCCGACCGGTGCCGTAATCCGGGTCGGGATCGAATACAAGATACGGGCACACACCTTCATGCTCCAAGTCGGCGACCAACGCCCGCCCCAAGAAGTCGTGGCCGACCCGCCCTATCAGGCCTGACTTGCGGCCGTGGCGCGCGATCCACACAGCGAAATTGGCAGCCGACCCGCCTGCGGCCAACTCCACTCGTCCTTGAGTGTCGGTGCGTGGGTTTCGTCTGTCGGGTATTTGAAAGTACGCGTCGACCATCAGGTCTCCAAGGCTCACAATCATAGGGGCTCAGGCTCCTTTACAAGAACACAAAGGATTCTAGACCTATGCGAAGAACGTCATCTCCCGGAGGTGATCGGCATTGGACAGTGTCACAGTGTTCGAGGCCTTGAGGGGCATCGCAACCCCCGGGCTTGACAGGGTGATCAAAGTCGTAACCGATCTGGGCTCGACAACATTCTACATGATTGTGATACCAATACTCTACTGGTGCATCAGCAAGTCACTGGGGTTTGGTCTAGCGATAGTCCTGTCGGTTTCGAACTACATCAACGTGGGGATCAAGTTCATCGTGTGCCGGGCGAGGCCTTACGTCGCTTTTCCCCACCTTGACGCGCCCGAGTACCTGAAACTGACCGGGACGGGATACTCATTCCCCAGCGGGCACGCTCAAGTTACGTCCACATTCTGGACCTACCTGGCCCGCTCGGTCCGGCGGAATTGGGTAACCGTCGTCGGAATCGCAGTGGTTGTGGTAGTGGCTTTCACGCGAGTCTATGCCACGGTCCACTATCCTACCGATGTTCTGGTCGGAGCGCCGCTGGGCCTGGCCATCGCTCTCGCATACTCAGAAATCGAACGACGCCTGCGCGCATCGGGCACGGAAGGCACGAGCAGAGTGGGCCTCCAACTAGCTGTTTCCATCGTACTGCCGGGGCTCGCCTTCGCGCTGTCCGCGCCCCGTAATCCTGCGTTCACCGAGGAAGTAGCCCAGGTGCTGGGCTTCCTAGCAGGGGCGGGAATCGGGTACACCCTCGAGAATGCGTACGTCAAGTACGATGTTCGCGCCGGCCTACCTGTTCAAGTCATCAAGGTGATCCTGGGCATGGCTGGGTTGATGGGGGTCAGGTACGGACTGAAGGCAGTCTTCCCACAGGCAGCGCTGTGGAATATGCTTCGCTACGCAGCAGTAGCCATCTGGGCCACGCTGGGAGCGCCGTTTGTCTTCAAGGCGTTGTTCGGTCGGCGGGCGGCAGCGCAGGCAGAAAGGCACCGACCTGGGCATTGAGGGTTGGTCATCACGCGGGGGCCCGGCAGATTCTGTGCATCCACGCGAAACATCTCATGTGAACGAGGTGATCAGGCCCGAAGAGTGCAGACATATGTAATCCACAGGTACATGCGGTTTCGATCACAGACGAAGCGAAGCCTAGCAGCAGGGAGAGCGCAGCGGCGGACCACAGGGTATATGGAAGAATCTCGATGTAGATTTTATGAACACGTTCCCGACGATATGTCGACAAAACGGACAAGAGGTGATGCATAACGGAACGAATAGATGCATAGGCGGCCTAAGACGGAAAGGTCCTAACATGTATACCCAAATGGGCTAACGATATGCGGACGACATTAGCAATAATCCCCATTCGCCAGCCACATCATGCCACTATTCACGACCGCAGCCACTGGATCATCCCGTCGCCAGCCTTTATGCGGATATACGTTCCGATATACATCAGTACTCGTCCGGACTCGCGACACATCCGGGGAAAACCTGTTCATAATATGAACAGGTCGCAAAAGGCCAGGTAGATGGGCCTTTCGCGGCAAGCGTGCAGCGTACGGCACATATACACGGCCCACTATCGAGTCCGAAGTGCTCATTTCCACATTGGTTGCCAGTAGGCGCAGGCGGATGCCCTAGAGCGCCGAGCGCACCGCCCGCTCCAGTTGTGCGCGGGTCATGGCGCCCACGCGCAGGTCACGCACTATGCCCTCTGCATCAATGACGAATGTCGTCGGAACGGCAGTAATGTCATATAGGCGCGCAAGTTCGCCCTTGGGATCGGCGATAACGGGCAGGTCCAGCTTACGAGCTTCCACGTATCGGAGTACGGCGTCCGCCTTCTCGGCCACCGCAATCGCCACAATCCTCGTGCCCTCCAGTCCTCCTGCGCGCATTTGAGCCAAGACCGATACATGGGCAAGGCTAGCGCCCGATGCGGTGCTGAAGAACGTCAGCAGCACCAAATCGCCCGCACAATCCGCCAGGCACAACCGCTCCCCGCTGATAGTCTTGCAGTTAATTCTCGGGGCCGGATATCCTGGCGACGGTCGCTCCGGCAATGGCCTGGGCTTATCAGGAGTACTCCCCTCAGGCAGTTCACCGGGTGATTCCGCCCGAGGCCCTCCAAGGGGGGGCACAAATCGCCTCACGAGGTCAAACAGCCTGACCGGGCCTGGAATCGCCCCGCCTGCCCAGGCTGCAATGAGGGTTCCGAGGATAAGCCCCGCCGCAACAATGGCAATCGCAATCCAGAGCGCCCTCCGAAACTCCGCCGGAGACCATTCCGGGGCGCCCACCCCGTCGGTTCCTGCGGCACCCCTAGGGCCCATGGGACCCTCAGAGCCCATGGGACTCCCGGCACCGAAAGGCCCAGGCCACAGCCACACTCCCGGCCAGGGGCAGCCCGGCGGCCAGACCACCGCACGCATCATGCCCGCGCTGCACGTGCCGCCATCAGCGCGCACACGCTTGTCGACCGTTTCGCCCGCTCGGCCAGCCCGCCCCGACTGCTGCCCTGCTTGCCTCCCACATCCGTTTGCAGGCTGCCGTTGAAGCCTCTGCAGCGGGCGCTGCTGCGGTTGTCGCTGCGGTTGTCGAATCCTCGCCTTCCGTCTCGCCGCTTTTGGGGCCATAAAGACATCCCTCCGTTCGTATTCCTACGACGGAGGGCTCGCCCACTATTCGCGTATTCGCCGCGCTACAACACCTTGCTTAAAAATGCCTGTGTTCTGGGGTTTTGAGGCTTGCCCAGCACCTGCTCGGGCGTGCCTTCCTCCACGATCACACCTTCATCCATGAAAAGGACCCTATCACCCACTTCGCGCGCAAAACCCATCTCATGGGTGACAACCACCATGGTCATGCCCTCTTCCGCAAGCTTTCGGATGACGTCCAGCACCTCGCCGATCATCTCCGGGTCCAGCGCGGATGTGGCTTCATCAAACAACATGGCCATGGGTTTCATTGCAAGCGCACGGGCTATGGCAACACGCTGTTGCTGACCGCCCGATAGCTCCGACGGGTAATCTTTCTCCTTTTCCGAGATTCCCACTTTCTTCAGCAGATCTCTGGCAGTCTGCTTCGCCTCTTCCGGCGACACACCGCGCACTTTCATCGGCCCTAGCGTGATATTGTCTATCACACTCATGTGAGGAAACAGGTTGAACCTCTGAAACACCATGCCCATTTCGCGCCGGACTTCGTTTACGTTGACGTGCGGATCAGTTATGCAATGACCGCGAAAGAACACCTGGCCGGCGGTGGGCCTCTCCAAGAGGTTGAGGCAGCGCAGGAATGTGCTTTTCCCGGAGCCGGACGGCCCTATCACCACGACCACCTCATGCGGCTTGATGGCCACATCGATCCCGCGCAGCACATGATTGTTGCCGAAAGACTTCTGAAGCCCGACAGTCCTAATCAACCACCCTCAACCTCCTCTCAGACCAGGCCACAAGCCTGGATATTGCCAGAGTCATCGCGAGATAGATCAGCGCTACTACCATGTACACCTCAAAAGGCCTGAACGTGCGGGTGATCACCACTTGCCCTTTGCGGAGCAACTCCTCCAGGGCAATAACCGAGACTAAGGATGAGTCCTTTAGCATCGCGATGAACTCGTTTCCCAGCGGGGGTATGATCCGCCTCAAGGCCTGTGGGAAGATGATGTACCGCATAGACTGGGAGTAGGTCAGCCCCAGCGATCGCGCCGCCTCCATCTGCCCCCGGTCCACCGACTGTATGCCCGCCCGGACGATCTCAGCGATATATGCTCCGCTGTTTACGCCCATAGCGGTGATTGCGGCGATGAAGGGAGGCACGGGGCGACGTATCAGAGTGGGCAGGCCGAAGTATACAAGGAACAACTGCACCAGGAGCGGAGTGCCCCTGATGAAGTCAACGTAGATGCTGGTGACGATGCGCGCCAGGCGATTGCCGCCCACCCGGGCAATTCCGGCGAACGATCCGATGACAAGACCGATCGCTACCGCGATGACCGCAAGTTCAATGGTCATACGCGTGCCCATAAGTAGTGCGGGTATGATGCCCGGGATTATCGAAAAGTCGAGCGCCACATCGATTCCTCCATCGTGTCGCATCTCATGAAGACTGGCCACCGGCAGTTCCTATCCCGCCGTGGCCAGCTCATGGTGGATCAACCTCGGTACCTCATCGATACCTCAATGGTCCGCGTCAGTTCTGCCCGAACCAGTCCGCGTATATCTTGTCATACTCCCCGGAAGCCTTGATAGACGCCAGTGCGCGGTTGATCTTCTTGATAAGATCGGCGTTGTTCTTGCGAATGGCAATACCGTAGTACTCCATTGTGAAAGGCTCGCCGAACTTGATATCCTTGTACTCCTGAGCAATCTCCGCCGCGACTGCCAAATCGATTATGCAGGCCGCGACGCCGCCGTTTCTGACTTCCTGAATCGCGTCTGGCGCCATGTTGAAGCGCTTAACCGTCGCGCCCTTGATATCCGATGCTGCAAGGTCGCCGGTGGTGCCGATCTGCACCGAAATCTTCTTGCCCTCAAGATTCTCCACAGTCTGAATCGAGAGGTCCTTAGCGCGAGTCACTATGACCTGCCCGGCCGAGAAATACGGATCCGAAAAAGCCACAGCCTTAAGGCGTTCGTCGGTAATGGTCATCGCCGACATAATGCAATCGTAGTTGCCGGTGAGCAGACCCGGAATCAGGCCATCCCAGGCAGTGTTCACGATCTGAACGTCCATCCCCGCAGCCGCGCCCACTGCGCGGATCAGGTCGATGTCGAACCCGAGGTAAGCCCCGGTCTTCTCATCCTGGAACTCAAAAGGCGGAAAATCGGCGCTCGTGCCAACCTTCAGAATAGGTTTCGCCCCAACGGCAGCAGTCGTCCCGATAACAAGAGTAAGTGCCATGCACAAAAGGAACACGGAGGATAGTCTTCTCACTACACACAGCTCCTTTCGAATCTTGTTACGCTGTTACTGCATGAGTATACTCTGAGCGCGCGCCACTGTCAACGATCACATTTCACAGACATTCTACACTATACAGGGCCTACAGGCAAATTCACCTAGCCTTATGTTGGGAAGTCGCACGATCCATTATCTTCCTGATACGTCGCTCCACGCCCTCAGGCAGCGGCTTGACCACCACCTGAACTGCACGATCGTCATGAGCCGCTGCAGCGGCGGCAGCAGAAGCGGCACCAGCGGCAGTTCCATCGGACGCGGCAGCGTCCATGCCGGCGCCGGCCCCCGCATCGACCCCCGCCTCCAGCCCGGAGCTTTCGGCCCACTTGGCCCACACCGGCGGTCGAACCGGCACGTACGGTTCTCTCTCCAACAGATCGTGCAGGATGACTAGGGCGGTCTCCTTGTCGGGAATGCGGCCGCGCGGAGTCGCGTCCGGGTCGTGCTGAGCGTACGGCGGAATGGGCGAGCCCACGCAGGACGGGCAGCCATCCTCGCACGTACAGTTCTCAATGAGGTTGAGGCAGGCCTCCATGACCTCCTCGATCATGTTGTACGACTTCTGGGCGAATCCCACGCCCCCGGGATGCCGGTCGTATATAAACAGCGTTGGAACGCCGGTGTTAGCTGAGTCCACCGCAGTGCCGATGTCCATGGGGTCGCACATGGCAAACAGGGGAATCACCGCGGATGCCGCGTTACCGATGCCTATGAGCCCCTCTGTGGCGATGCGTCCGAACCCTGCCACGAGCCGTGCGGCGCTCTCCGGCAGCTCCAGCCAGGCAGCAGCCGTAGCCAGTTCGTGCTGGGGCAGGCTCACCTTTCCGAAGCCTATGCTGTCACGCTCATAGAACTTGATTTTGCGAAACATGTAGGTGAGGCTCGTAACAGTAACATCGCCGAAGTTAACTTGACTCCGACGCCATGCCTTAGCCTGCTCTTCCGTGTCTATCTGCACTTTCGTCTCTGTCACAGACTGAGTGAAGTAGTCCACATCCGCCCTGTGTATGTAGGCTACTTTCTCAGTGAGGTTGAGGTCTGACACTAGAAAAGTCTCGCCCTCATGCATGTACACAGCTTCCGGGTGTACCTGTTCGAACGCCGAGAGTTCGTCTATGGTGCCTATGACCCGATTTCCATCGTCCGATGATGTGTCGACAATCGCATATGTGTTCTCCGCCATGTTCCGAAGCTTCACATCGCTGGCGGGAAACCCCCGCCCTGCCCATCGCCAGCCCCGCCTGGTGCGGATCACATCGCCCCGTTCCTCCAAGATGGCGATGAGCGCAGGTGCATACTCCCCGAACGACTCGAGCTCGGCCGCGGTTACCGGCAATTCCACTGTGGCGGCGCGCAGATGGCCTGCGAGGATATAGGGATTCGCCGCATTGATGATGGCGTTCTCAGGCGACCGGTCGAAAAAGTAATCCGGGCGCTTCATCAGATACTGGTCGATAGGAAGATCGTGTGCAATGAACACTGCGAGCGATTCTTCACCCTTGCGCCCTGCCCTTCCCGCCTGCTGCCAGGTTGAGGCAATAGTGCCCGGATAGCCAACGATCAAGCTCGCATCCAGTGAGCCGATGTCGATTCCCAGCTCCAGAGCGTTGGTACTTACCACCCCAAGCAGTTCACCTGCAAAAAGCTGCCGCTCGATCTCCCGCCGTTCGCTGGGCAGATACCCGCCGCGATAAGGCTTGATCTTGCCCGCCAGCGACGGCGCCTGCCTTCGCAGGCTTTCCACCGCATACTTGTAGATCAGCTCAGCCACGACTCGAGCGCGAACAAAGGTGATAGTCGGTATGCCCAACATGATGAGTTGCACCAGAAGGCGCTCGGCCTCGCTATTAGAGCTTCGCCGCTCCATGCTCCCTTCAAGCCGGGGAGGGTTCCAGAACATGAACTTCCGTGCGCCACGTGGAGCGCCGTCGTCATCGACGACCTGGACAGGTTTTCCGCATATGCCTGCAGCCAGCTCGCCCGGGTTGGCGATTGTCGCAGAGCAGCAGATGAATGTGGGATCCGACCCGTAGTGAGCGCACACCCGCCTAAGGCGGTGGATCACGTTGGCAACGTTGGAGCCGAAGACTCCTCTGTAGGCGTGTATTTCATCGATCACCACGTACCGCAGTCCGGCGAAGAACCGTCGCCAGCTCGGATGGGATGGAAGTATCCCCTGGTGGAGCATGTCGGGGTTGGTGAGAATGATATTGGCCTGCTCACGCAGTTTCCGACGGGTCGAGTCGGGCGTGTCGCCATCGTAAGTACCCGACCTTACCGGCAGGCTCGGCTCCAGTTCCTGAATTCGCGTCAGCCCTCGTTGCTGATCCTGGGCTAGAGCCTTGGTGGGAAAGACGTACAGTGCTGCGGCTTTCGCATCCCGCAAGAGCTCTTCAATTACGGGGATGTTGTAGCAGAGAGTCTTGCCGCTGGCTGTCGATGTAACGACGACGATGTCGCGCCCTTCTCTAGCTAGTTGCACTGCCTCTGCCTGGTGAGTGTAGAGAGACGATATCCCCATGCGCCCCAGAGCGCCCCAGAGCGTCGGAGCTATCGGCGGATCCACCCGGCCGTAACTGGCCTCCCGGGCGGGGATGGCCTCGATGTGCACAGCCTGGCCGCGATATTCGTAGCTGGACATAAGTGAGTTGAGAAATCTGGAAACGTCCAACCGCCCGTTCCTCGCTTTCCTAGCCTTCCCAGCAACCGCCGAGCGCGCGATCCCGATCCCGGTCCCGATCTCGATCCCGGTTCGCGGCATGGCGCGGCGGCATGTTCCGCACTATTGTTCGCCTGTATAGTGCCGAATTCCTCCACGAACGAAACCGTCCCCCCTGCGCCGCCGCGGCAAGCCGTAACGGGCTGCGGCGCGAAGAGGGGACGGCAAGATCTACCCGCGCTATCCTACATCCTACCTACGTGCAGGGATGTAAAGCTTCTGACCCTGCGCAAGTGTATCCGTCTGGCCTATCCCGTTGGCCAACGCTATCTTATCCGGAGGAACGCCATACCTGCGCGCAATCCGCGCGAGCGTGTCGCCAGAGGTCACAATGTAAAAGGTCATCGCGAACGGGTCGAGCGATATGGGCGTGATCAGCTCGGCTGCCGTCACCACTGATACCCGGGTTTGGCGGTATGCGGCAACGCCGATGCGAATGGAACCCTGCACATCAAGTTTGGCCGGACTGGCCCTTTCCACGAACACCGATTCATTTACAGACGTGATTTCGATCCTGTCTCCCTCGGTCACGTCCGGGATTTCGACGGAGTCCGAGAATTCCACCGGCATCTCCAGCGCAAAGGCAACCGGGAACGTGCCCGCATCGTCTTCCTCGACATCGCCAAGGAACACTCTGGTCCTGAGCAGTCCTTTCACCGTCGCCTCCCCATCTGACGCTTCCGCCTCCGAAAGGCCCACCTGCCGCAGGCTTCCCCGGATCTCCTCCATGCCCGTGAGCGAACGACGCTGCGCCAGCGCCGACACAGGCACTGTATCTTGCACATCGATGTCGACAGCGCCTTCGCCCACCATCTCCTCAACGATGATGAACTTGGTCTCCGTATCCACTATCTCCTGTGTCTCCGAAGCTATCTCGACGACCGCCGGCACGCGCTCCTTGGTCGCGAGTTCAACGCTGACATCCACTGCTGCGTCCACCCGGAAAGCGCCATCCGACACGGGTATCACGGAGACCTCTGCCAGCTCAGCCCGGGCCTTTGCGCCCATAGACTTACGGGCCTCCGGAATATCAAAGGACTTGTGAAAAGGCACGCGCTCGAACCTAACGATGTTCACCGCCGCCACCGCTCTCGCCGGAGCGTAGGCGATCTCTAGCACCAGCTCACCGTCGACCGACACCTTGC
>Ga0116188_1003121_pt1 | contig 12329 bp, 9 predicted proteins | sample AD_JPNTR2_MetaG_FD_89807 | JGI IMG/M metagenome (GOLD analysis project Ga0116188, IMG submission 89807) | Active sludge microbial communities of municipal wastewater-treating anaerobic digesters from Japan - AD_JPNTR2_MetaG | ecosystem: Engineered > Bioreactor > Anaerobic > Digestate | place...
ATTGTGCCTGAGCCAGTATGAGAACGATTGAATTGCAAAATAAATTTTTTATTTTTAAATTTTAGATCTTTTACTAAACTAACAGCATAATTAGGTAAATATTTTTTTAGATCTTGGAGCCAGTCTAATTGAGAAATTTTTTCTTCAACTTTATTGGATAATTCAGCTGAAGGATTGAGGAGAGACCAATTATTTTGAAGACAGATTTTTTCTATTTGAGGAGTATTTTTGAAAACAAGAATATTTTTATTTTTTAGTTTATTTATAAATTTTTTAACTTCTTTATTTTCTAAAAGTTCCCAAGTGTCTAAGGGTTTTTTGTTTTTAATCAATAAGATATTATTTTTATTCTCACAAAGAGTCTTGGCAAAATCACTATAATTTGAGATAATAAAATAACCTTGAATATCAAGATTTAATCCTAGAGCGCGTTCAATATCTCTAGTTACATAAATAATAGGTTGTTTTTTTAAATGAGAGTTAAGAATTGTCATAATAAATAGATTGTAGCTTTTTTTAGCATAAATTACAAGTTCAATTAAAAATAATAAATAAAAATATGAGAGAATATTATGAAGAGTTGAAAAAATATGGCAAAGTTAAATTGAAAGAATCTTTGACCAAAAATACTACTTTCAAAGTTGGGGGAATAGCGCATTTTTTTATTGAAGTAACAGAAGAAGAAAAATTAATTTCTTTATTAAATTTTTTGAATAGTGAAGATATTCCATATTTTGTATTAGGAGGAGGATCTAATGTTTTATTTTCTGACGAGGGATTTGAGGGTGTAGTGATCAAACTTCAAACTTCAGAATTAAAACTTCGTGAAGATAATGAAATTGTTGTTGCTGCGGGAGTGCTTTTGAATAAAGTAGTTAATTTTGCTTTACAAAATAAATTATCTGGAATGGAATGGGGAACAGGTATTCCAGGAACAGTTGGTGGAGCAGTACGAGGTAATGCCGGCGCTATGGGAAAAGAAAATGCTAATTGTTTAGTGAAAGTTAAAATTTGGCGTGATGGAGAAGTTTTTGAATTAGATAAAACTGAATGTGGTTTTGGTTATCGAGAAAGTATTTTCAAAAATAATAAAGATGTTATTTTGTCAGCAGTTTATAAATTAACTCCCGGTGATGAAAAGTCTATCAAAGAAATTATGCAAACTAATCTCAAACAAAGAACTGGTCGTTTTCCTAATCTTCCTTCAGCTGGTAGTTTTTTCAAAAATATTGAGGTGAATAAATGGTCTGGTAAGAAAGAAGATTTACCAGAAATTTTTTGGGAAAGAGGGAAGATTCCTGTTGGTTGGTTAGTGGAACAAGTAGGAATGAAAGGTTTTACAATCGGGGGAGCTAAAATTTCTGACGAACATGGAAATTTTATTATTAATTTTTCTAATGCCAAGCAAGCAGATATTTTATCCCTAGTTGAGACTATCAAAGAAAAAGTGTATAATAAATTTGGAATTGAATTAGAACCAGAAGTAAAAATAATAAATTAAAATAAATAATAATTAATAATTAAAATATGAAAATAAATATTCAAGGCACAGGAATAGAATTAACTGAAGCGATCAAAAGATATGCTATAGAAAAAACTAAAAGTTTAGAAAAATATTTTGATAATATACAGCAAGCAGATATTGATGTAGGGATGAATACTCAGCGTCATAATAAAGGAAAAATTTATTATGCAGAAATAAATTTATCTGTTCCCGGCAAGGTTTTGCGTGTGGTCAAAGAATCAGAAGATTTATATAAGTCTATTGACAAAGTAAGAGATCATTTTAAAGTAGAATTGGAAAAATTAAAAGGTAAAATGAGAGAAATAAATAGAAAAGATCTTCGTAATCAAAAAGGTTATCAAGTAGAATAAAAAAATAATATAATAAAAGTATCTCAGTTTTATAGAGATACTTTTTTATAATAAAAATATTTTATTATTTCTGTTTTTTAAAAATTTAAAAAGAAATTAAATATTTTTTTGAAATAATAATTGTTTTTAAGTTGTTATTTTATTTTAATTTACCAACCATAGACAAAACAATCTAAAAATGTTAAGATAAAAGCCGTTATTATAATAAATAAGTTATTTTATGTCTGTAAATTCATTTTTGAATAAATTATTTGGTGATCCTAATAAAAAAGCGTTAAAAGAGATACAACCTTTGGTTGAAACTATCAATAGTTTAGAATCAGAGTTTGAAAAACTAACAGATCAAGAATTAAAAAATAAAACTCAAGAGTTTAAAAATCGTTTGCAAGAAGGGCAAACTTTGGATGATATTTTACCTGAAGCTTTTGCGACTGTGCGTGAAACATCAAAGAGAACTATGGGAATGCGTCATTATGATGTGCAGTTAATTGGTGGAATTGCTTTACATCAAGGCAAGATTGCAGAAATGAGAACAGGTGAAGGAAAAACTTTGGTAGCTACTTTGCCAACCTATTTAAATGCTTTAGAAGGCAAAGGAGTGCATGTGGTAACAGTTAATGATTATTTAGCTAAGCGTGATGCAGTATGGATGTCTAAAATTTATGATTTTTTGGGTTTGAGTGTGGGAATTATTCAAAATCAACGAGTTAGTTATAAATATGTTGGTCAAAAATTAGCATCAGAAAATGAAAAATTAACTGAATCAGAAATAAATGATATAGAAATAGAAGAAGACAGTTTTAAAATTGATGATGATTTTATTGTTCCTTGTTCTCGTCAAGAAGCTTATCGTTTAGATATTGTTTATGGAACAAATAATGAGTTTGGTTTTGATTATTTGCGTGATAATATGGTTCAGAGTTTAGATGAGATGGTAATGCGTCCGGGTGAAGAAATGCATTATGCGATTATTGATGAAGTGGACTCTATTTTGATTGATGAAGCTAGAACTCCATTGATTATTTCTGCTCCAGCTGAGCAAGCTACTGAACAGTATTATCAATTTGCTAAATTAGTACGGGGTTTGAAAGAAAATGAAGATTATAATGTTGATGAAAAAATGCGTTCTTCAACTTTGACTGAAGAGGGGATTGCTAAATTTGAAAAATGGTTAAATGTAGAAAATCTTTATGTAGAAGGCGGTATTAGATTGGTACATCATATTGAACAAGCTTTGAAAGCAGAAGTGCTTTTTAAAAGAGATAAAGATTATATTGTAGAAAATAATGAAGTTATTATTATTGATGAATTTACTGGACGAAAAATGCCTGGTCGTCGTTATTCTGAAGGTTTGCATCAAGCTATTGAAGCTAAAGAAAATGTAGCAATTCAACGCGAGAGTCAGACTTTGGCTACTATAACTTTTCAAAATTTGTTTCGCATGTACAATAAATTATCTGGTATGACTGGTACTGCTTCTACTGAAGCAGAAGAATTTGGCAAGATTTATAATTTAGAAGTAGTTACTATTCCAACCAATCGTCCTGATGTGAGAAAAGATTTACCTGATAGAATTTATCGTAGTGAAAAAGGTAAAAATAAAGCAATTATTGAAAAAATAAAAGAATGTCAAGAAAAACAACAACCTGTTTTAATTGGTACTATTTCAGTAGAAAAAAATGAAGAATTAAGCGCTTATTTAACTTTGAATGGTATTCAACATGAACTTTTGAATGCTAAAAATCATGAAAGAGAAGCAGAAATTGTTGCTCAAGCTGGTCGTCCGGGAGCGGTTACTTTGGCTACTAATATGGCTGGTAGAGGAGTAGATATTAAGCTTGGCGGAAATCCAATTGATAAAGAAGAAGAAAAAATTGTTAAAGAAGCTGGGGGATTATTTGTTTTGGGAACAGAAAGACATGAATCTCGTCGTATAGACAATCAATTGCGTGGTCGTGCTGCTCGTCAGGGAGATCCTGGAGAAACTCAATTTTTTATTTCTACAGAAGATGAATTAGTTAGAGTATTTGCTGGTGATAGATTGAAAAGCGCTATGAATTTTTTGAAAGTTCCAGAAGATTTTCCAATTGAACAGAAAAGTATTACTAGAATTATTGAAAGTGCTCAAAAAAAAGTAGAAGGTTTTCATTTTGACAATCGTAAACATGTTTTGGAATATGATGATGTGCTTAATCGTCATCGTGATGTTATTTATAAACGCCGAAAACAAATTCTTAATTTAGCGGCTAATTTTGATAATTTAAAAAAGGAGGAAAAGATAATTGAGACAAAGATAGATTTAGTTTCAGAAGAAGAAAAAAATTATAATTCTTTACAAGAAATTGTTTTTGATCTTATTGAACAAGAAATTGAATTAGTTGTTTCTTTTCATACTAATACTGAGGATAAAAGTCAATGGAATATGCAAGAAATTTATGAAACAGCTAGAACTATTTTTCCTTTTTCACAAGAAGAAAGAGAAATTTTACTTCATTTCAATCGTAATGGCAATTCTAAATTAGAAGATGTAGAAGTAAGAAATAAAATTGTAGAATTTTTATTAGAAAAAGCTCAGACAGAATATAATAATGTAAAAATTAAGATTGAATCTTTAGTTCCGGCGGATGAAAAAGAAAAAGCTATGAATGAAATAGAAAAAAATGTTTTATTACGCTCTATAGATAATTTATGGGTGAATCATTTAGTAGAAATAGATTATTTGCGTACTGGTATTGGTTTGCGTGGTTATGGTCAGCGTGATCCTTTGGTAGAATACAAAAAAGAAACATTTTTTATGTTTAATAATCTTTTGGCTAATATTCAAAAAGAGGTTGTTTATTCTTTTTTCAAAGTTGGCGCAGGAATACAATTAGCTCCAACTGTGATGGCTAATGATAGATTAATTTTACAAGGAGCGCAAAAAACTATGAATGAATCTGGTCAAGTTGAAAGAAAACCTCGAGATGAATCTGGAAAAAAAATTGGTCGTAATGATCCTTGTCCTTGTGGTAGTGGAAAAAAATATAAAAAGTGTTGTGGAAAATAAAAAATATAAATTTATAAAAAACACGCGTTTAATAACGGGTGTTTTGTTTTCTATTGACATAAAAACATTTTTATTGTTTAATAATAAGGTTGTTCTTTTATTAGTTATCTTTTTTACAAAAGGAGGGTTCTTATGTCGGTTAGAGGAGATCTTGATACGGCTCGTAGAATCAGGATATTTACAAAGGAGGTGAAAACGAGTGTTAACTGGTCTTGTCCTATTTGTCAAAGAGAAATATCGGGTTTTAGTTTTTGTCCAGAATGTCGGACAAAAGCCCCGCCTTCAGTTCAAAGAGATTATTGGGACTTAGCTAAACAACTTAGAGTGTCTAAGATTTTCAAAAGGAGGATGTGTAATGTCTACTAAAGAAGAAAATCAAAGAACAAGAACAGAAAGGAACTATGGAAGAGTTCCTAAGGATTGGGATGAATTAGAGGGTTACTTTAATCCCGAAGATAAATCCCAGCAAAGAGAGCGCTGTATTGAATGTTGCAATCGTCGCTACACTAGTTGGGAAAATTATACAGATGAGGAGGATTGTCCAGTTTGTGGACGGCGTAGACGTGCCTACTATTAGAGTTAGGAGGACACTGTAATGATTACTTGTACAGGACCACCATGATTTTTGAACAGTTGTGGTGCAAAAACAAAAAACGCTTTGCATCACCTGTAAAGTTTCATATTTTTATGTGATTTTACAGGGAGGATTTCGCTTAAGGCGAATAAATGGCAAAGCGTTTTTTGTTTTTTTTAATTTATTTTATTTTTTGACAATATTATTTTAATAAAGTAAAATAATTTTATTGAAATTTAGGTAAATTATGATTTAAAATTAATTGTAATAAGAGTAAAATAAGCTCTGTGATTAATTTTTCTTGACCTTTTTTAAAGTTTATTATAAAATAATGTTCGAATTTATTTTTAGTTATGAAAAGAAACAAAACCAATATTCGTTCTAAACTCCGTTGGGGGATAGTAGGTATATTCGTACTTATGATAGTAGCGAGTTTTTTTGATTTTCCAGTTTATGCCAACAAAGGTTTGGATTTTATAAATAATAATTTACATCTTGGTTTACCTCGTTTACCAGAAAAAAATTTTAATTTAGGATTGGATCTTCAAGGTGGAGCTCAATTGATTTATCAAGCTGATACTACAAATATTGCTAATAATGAAATAGGAACAGCTGTTGAAGGTGTGAGAGATGTGATTGAACGCCGAATAAATTCTTTAGGAGTTTCTGAACCAATTGTTCAAACTAATAAAATTGGTGAAGAGTATCGTATTTCAGTAGAATTAGCTGGAGTAACAGATATCAAAGAGGCTATTGCTATGATTGGTGGTACACCAATTTTAGAATTTAAAGAAATAAATAATGAACCAGCTCGAGAATTAACTGCTGAAGAAAAGAAAGAAATGGATAATTATAATAAAGAAGCAAAAATTAAAGCTAATCAAGCTTTGCAAAAAGTAAAAGTTGGTACAGATTTTGCTTCTGTGGTTGCAGAATATTCTGAAGATATGATAAGTAAAAATAATGCTGGTTATATGGGATATTTGAACAATAATACTATTTATCCAGAAATTTATGCTTGGGCCAGTACTAATGCAGAAGGATCAATTAGTAAAACTTTATTAGAAACAACTGATGGTTATAATATTTTGAAACGCGGTGGAGAACAAGAAGGAGAAATTGAAGTTAAGGCTAGTCATATTTTGATTTGTTATCTTGGTTCTCAAGGTTGTGAAAATCCTATTTATACCAAAGAAGAAGCTAGAACTAAAGCTCAAGAAATTTATAATCAAGCTAATGCTACAAATTTTGCTCAATTAGCTAAAGAAAATTCATCTGATCCTGGCAGTAAAGATAATGGTGGAGAATTAGGTTGGTTTGGAAAAGGAGTTATGATACCTGAGTTTGAAAAAGCAATTTTTGATAATACTCAAGTAGGAGAAATTGTTGGTCCGGTTGAAACAGCTTTTGGTTTTCATATAATTTATAAAGTTGATGAGAGAAGAAGTAAAACTTATGAAGTATCTAGAATTTTAATAAATACTAAAACAGAAACTGATATTATTCCTCCTCAAGATATTTGGAAAAATACTGATTTATCGGGAAAACAATTAGAAAAAGCTGAAGTAGTATCTGATCCTCAAACAGGAGCGGTACAAGTTTCTTTATCTTTTGATAATGAAGGTAAACAATTATTTGCAGATATTACAGAAAGAAATGTTGGTCAGCCTGTGGCTATTTTCTTAGATGGAGAACCAATCAGCGTACCAACAGTCAATGATGTTATCCGTGATGGTCGGGCTGTGATCAGTGGTAATTTTAATATCAAAGAAGCACAATTACTTTCTCAAAGATTGAATACTGGCGCTTTGCCAGTACCTATTGAATTAGTTAGTCAACAAACTGTTGGTGCTAGTTTAGGTATTCAATCATTACAATTAAGTTTGAGAGCTGGAATAATTGGTATTTTAGCTATTATGTTGTTTATGTTGTTGTATTATCGTTTACCAGGATTTTTATCAGTAATTGCTTTGACAGTTTATGTATTTACTACTTTGGCTTTATTTAAATTAATTGGAGTAACTTTAACTTTGTCTGGTATTGCTGGTTTTATTTTGTCAATCGGTATGGCAGTAGATGCGAATGTATTAATTTTTGAACGTATGAAAGAAGAATTAAGGGCTGGAAAAACTTTGCGAGTAGCTATAGAAGAAGGATTTTTAAGAGCTTGGACTTCTATTCGTGATAGTAATCTTTCTACTTTGATTAGTTGTATATTGTTAATGTGGATTGGTACTGGATTTGTAAAAGGTTTTGCTGTTACTTTGTCAATTGGTATTTTAGTTAGCATGTTCACTGCAATCACTGTTAGCAGAACAATGTTGCGTTTTGTTTGTGCATGGTTTAGTGAATATGGTAATTGGTTATTCTTGGGTTCTCGCAAACAAGAAAAAACGGAGGTGAAAAAATAATATGCAAATTAATTTTATTGGAAAAAGAAATTTTACTTTTACTATCTCTGGAATTTTGTTTATAACGGCTTTATTCTTTTTGTTTGTTTTTGGTTTAAAACCAGGTATGGATTTTACAGGTGGATCTTTATTAGAAGTTAGTTTTTCTAATAATCGTCCAGAAGTAGCTCAAGTTAGAGAGTTAGTTCAAAGTATGAATTTTGGCACAGTTGTAGTACAAACTACAGATAATAATGGAGTTATTATTAAAACTAAATTTTTAACAGAAGAAGAACATCAAAATTTATTATCTAATTTAAGAACTAATTTTGAAAATGAAGAAAGTAAAGTTTTGGAACAAAGATTTGAAACTATTGGTTCTTCTGTTAGTTCTTCTTTACGCAATCGTTCGTTTACAGCTATTATTACTGTTTGTATTGGTATTATTTTATTTATTGCTTATACATTTAGAAAAGTTTCTCGACCAGTAGCTTCTTGGAAATATGGTGCTGTAGCAGTAGTTGGTTTAGTGCATAATATAGTAATTACAGCAGGAGTTTTTGCAATTTTAGGTAAATTTGCTGGAGTAGAAGTGGACACAGCTTTTGTAGTGGCTTTATTGACAGTACTTGGTTATTCAGTTAATGATACGATTGTAGTTTTTGATCGAATTAGAGAAAATCTTATTAAGCACAGTGTGGATGATTTTTCAGGTTTGGTAAATAAAGCTATTAATGATACTATTGCTCGATCTATCAATACTACTTTGACTACTTTATTAGCTTTGTCAGCTTTATATTTTTTCGGTGGTGTGACAATAAAAAACTTTTCTTTAGCTTTGATAATTGGTATTTTTTTAGGCGCTTATTCATCTATTTTTGTAGCCAGTCCATTATTAGTAGTTTGGCATAATTGGGATGAAAAAAGAAGAAATAAATAATAATTAAATAAAAATCCCCCTATTGGTGGGGTTTTTTATTTTTTTGTGGTATAATGTTAATAAGTTAAAATTTATAGAATTTGAAAGTCTAAAATTTTGTTTTTTATATTTTATAGACATAAGATTTTATAAATCTTAAAATTAATTTTATGTCAGATAATTTTATTCGTCATTTGATATCTTTAGCTGTTACTATTGCTGTTGGTTTAGCTTGGTTGTCAGGTTATTTTTCTAGTTTAAATGGTTGGTGGTGGACAGTTTTTGGTATCATTATAATTTATGTTATTATTTATAAATTAATAGAAGTCTAAATATGTTTTTAGGTCCTTTTTATATTGATTTAGATTTAATATTACAGTTTTTTTTGCGTCCTACTTTTGAAGTAGTTTTTGATGTTGTCATTATTATTGGTTGGGTAGTGTTAGCTTATTTATTATTTTTTCTTTCAGTTTATTATTGGATAGAATATAAAACTAATCATTATACTGCTGATTGGAAATGGGTTTTATTAGCGATTGATGTTCCTTTAGAAAATGTTCAAACTCCAAAAGCTGTAGAACAGTTATTTGCTCATTTAGCTGGAGCTTTTGATAGTTTGAATATAGAAAAAGTTTTCAAAAATGGAGTTAGACAACGATGGTTTAGTTTTGAAATTATTAGTATTGAAGGTTATATTCAGTTTTTAGTTCGGACTGAAGAAATTTTTCGTGATTTAATAGAAGCAGCTATTTATGCGCAATATCCAGATGCAGATATTACTGAAGTAGAAGATTATGTTGATATTGCTCCAGAAATTTATCCAGATCCAGATTATGATGTTTGGGTAGGAGATTTTTCTTTAGCTGAGAATGATGCTTTTCCAATAAGAACTTATAGATATTTTGAACACAATATATCCAAAGATACAGTTTTAAAAGATCCAATGAGTGCCTTTTTAGAAAGTTTTTCTAGAATTGGTTCAGGAGAACAAATGTGGTTTCAAATAATTATTGAACCTATTTCTAATAGTTGGAAAGAAGATGCTATTAAAAAAATTAAAGAAGTTATTGGAGATGTTAGCGCTAAGAAAAAATCTGGTTTTGGTTTACCTTTTGAAAGAGAAGTTGCTAAAACTTGGGATGAAATTAGCGCTCAAGTTTTTGGAACTATTAGAGCTGAAAATGGAGAAGAAAAAAGCAAACAATCTGAGCCAAATCAACTTAAATATCTTACACCAGGACAAACAAAAATAGTTGAAGCTATGGAAGAAAAAATTACTAAAGTTGGATTTAAAACCAAAATGCGAGGAGTTTATTTAGCTAGAAATGAAGTTTTTAAATCAGAAAGAGGAATCAATGCTTTGGTGGGAGCTATACAACAATTTAATATACCTAGTGCTAATTCTATTGTGCCAAAATTTACTACAAGTGTATTTTATTTTGGAAAAGAAAAAAAGTCTGCTCTTAGAAAAGCTAATTTAATTAAGGCTTATAAAAAGAGAAAAATAAAGACTGGTAGTAATCCTTTTGTGTTAAATACAGAAGAGCTAGCTACTATTTGGCATTTTCCTATGTCTCATGTGAAAACACCTCAAGTACAAAAAACTATTTCTAAACGCTCAGAACCTCCAGTTGGTTTACCTATAGAATCAATATATAATCAGGTAGTAAGCAATATACAAGATCGAGATGAATCTAAAATAATAAAAAAAGATAAAAATGAGACAACAAAATATCAAACAGATTCTGGCAGTATTGGTAATGACGATAATATAATAAAATTTGGTTAAAACTCACTTTCCAAAGTGAGTTTTAAGACTATTGATTTATTCTTGTTTTTGAGATAGTCTATAAATATTATTGATTTAAAATTAAAAAATAAATAAAAAAGTTGATTAAATTATGTCAGATGAAATTCAACAAATAAAAGATAAAATTGATGTAGCAGATTTAATTGGTGAATATATTCAATTAAAACCAGCAGGTGCAAATAAAAAAGGTTTATGTCCTTTTCATAATGAGAAAACTCCCTCATTTATGGTTAGTAGTGAAAGACAAAATTGGCATTGTTTTGGTTGTGGAAAAGGTGGAGATATTTTTTCTTTTATTCAAGAAATGGAAGGTATGGAATTTGTGGAAGCTTTGCGTTATTTGGCCAATCGAGCGGGAATAGAATTATCAAATCGTCGCAGTGAAGTAGATAATAATCAAAAAAATAGAATTAAACAAATCAATAAAGAAGCTGCTCGTTTTTTTTATAATTTTTTAATAAAAATGTCTTCAGCAAAAGACGCTTTGAAATATTTAGAAGAAAGAGGAATAAAATTAGAAACTATTGATGAATGGCAAATTGGTTTTATTCCTGAGCAGTGGGATTTATTAACTCAATATTTATTAAAAAAAGGTTTTGCGGTTGATGATTTAGTTGCTTCAGGTTTGACTATTAGAAAAGAAGGTGTTGAATCAGGTGGAGTAAGAGGTTTTTATGATCGTTTTCGTGGTCGGATTATGTTTCCTATTCGTGATGTTCATGGTGAAGTAGTTGGTTTTACTGGAAGAATTTTGGTAGAAAAAGAAAATTCTGGAGGTAAATATGTAAATACTCCACAAACAATAGTTTATGATAAATCTAGAGTAATATTTGGTTTAGAAAAAGCAAAACAAGAAATTAAAACTAAAGATTTAGCAGTAATTGTTGAAGGTCAGATGGATGCAATTGCTTGTCATCAAGCTGGTATGAAAAATGTAGTAGCTTCTTCTGGTACAGCTTTGACTGAAGAACAAATAAAATTATTACAGCGTTATTCCAAAAATATCAATATGGCTTTTGATGTTGATGACGCTGGTCAAAATGCAGCTAAGAGAGGAATTGATTTAGCTATTGAAGCAGGAATGAGAGTTCGGGTAATTCGTATTCCTGAAGGAAAAGGAAAAGATCCAGATGAATGTTTAAAAAAAAATCCAGATATTTGGTTTGAAGCAGTTAATAATGCTCAAGATGTAATGGATTGGTATTTTTCTAAAGTTTTTTCTAAAAAAGATATTACTAATTATCAAGAAAAACAACAAGCAGTAGATGAAATATTATTGGAAATTGCGCGTATTCCTTATGCAGTAGAAAAAGATCATTGGTTGAGAAAACTTTCTGAAATTGTTAGAGTGGATGTTGTGATATTAAGAGATGATCTAAAAAGAGTAGCTACCAAAAAAAATGTGAATAAATTGAATTCAGCTGAAAAAAAATTAGAATCTGAAAAAATTATAAAAAAAGATCCTTTAGCTTTATTATTAGAAAGATTATTAGTTTTAATTTTGAAATATCCTTTTTTAAGAGAAAAGTTATTAAAATCAGGATTGGAAAAAATTATTGAAGAAAGTATTTTTAATTCTCTTTACGAATTGATAAAAAAAGAGTATACTTTAGAAGAAATTAAAAATCAGGTAAAAGCTGAAGATAAAAAAAATTTAGATATTTTACTCTTGCAATCAGAATGGGAGTTTTCTAATTTTTTAGAAGAAGATGCTA
>Ga0116188_1003136_pt1 | contig 12298 bp, 11 predicted proteins | sample AD_JPNTR2_MetaG_FD_89807 | JGI IMG/M metagenome (GOLD analysis project Ga0116188, IMG submission 89807) | Active sludge microbial communities of municipal wastewater-treating anaerobic digesters from Japan - AD_JPNTR2_MetaG | ecosystem: Engineered > Bioreactor > Anaerobic > Digestate | place...
ACAATAAAAATCAGTATTGAAATATAAATAATAGCTTTTTTAAACATCCATAAACCTTCTGTATGGTACTAACATCGACAATAAATACTATAATCAAAAGAAAAAATGTCAAGACAGATTTTTACTGGTTACATATTTTTAAATAAGTCAGCAGCCTTGTTTTTGCTGGATAACCGTTCATAATCGTCATAATCAACAAAGGTTAAATGCGGCAGCTTTTTCTTTAACCGCATAACAACTTCAGCACTCTTTCCGCCCCGTGCATCTTTGCTGGTTACATATTTGAATTCCCTTTTGCACGTTGGGCATGTATGCAAATCCTGAAGTTTTAGTCCCGGCGTTTTACACCCCGGGCAAAACCCAAAAAGGTCATCTGCCATCAGTATATGTTCCTGCACGTCCTTGATATCAATTTCCTGCCATATTCTGAGTAAATCCATTGTGTACTCCTATAGATTTTTTACAATTGTGCGATAGTTACCGGGAAAAATCAAATGTTTTTTAGTTGCAATAAACTAAATGTATACAGTAATGATTCATTACAATTATTTTATAATAAATGCAACATTTACAGAGCTATCTGAATTGTCCTGTGAAACAATGTGTTAATTGCTATATTATTATAATTCTTCAAATGGGAGTTAATTATGGATACTATCGCACAAAAAAACGAAAGGATGATGTTGTTATTACTGCTGGTGTTTATTGTTATTTATAAATTTTTCACATTCAGAATGTTTGATATTGGTGGCGATGCAATTAATTACTGGTTTGCTGCAAAACATATCTATTATAATGTTCCATACATTGAACTTGACCACCAGACTGCACGCTTTGGTTTAATTTTACCTGTATGGTTCAGCCAATTAATTTTTGGTGCCCATCCGGCTGTTTCACTCATAATACCAAATTTATTTTTTATCATTCACATGATTCTCCTGTACAAAATAGGCGTAAAAATAAAAAGCCCGGCAACAGGTTTTATTACTGTGCTCTTATATATGTTATGCCCGTATATTATTCGGTTTGGTACACAGGTAGTTCCTGAAGCTGTTGGTGGACCATTAGTTACAGCATCTTTTTATTTGTTATTACAATACAAAGATGACAATAAAAAAGAGCTCCTGTATCTGACGTTATCAGCCTTCCTGCTATTCTGGGCATATTGTGCACATGAGCTGGATATTTTTCTTATGCCGGGATACATACTTGTTATATTGCTGTTTAAACGAAATATGAAACATGCAATATTCTATAGCACTGTTTTATTTATCCTGTTCCTTTTTGAAACATCAGTATTTTATTATTATACCGGCGATATTATGGCTCGTTATCATGCCATAACTGGCCATCATTTTACACTTGAAAAATTTGTGCCAATATCTTTCTGGCAGCTTTTTGAACGATATACTAAAACACAGCTGTGGTGGCGAATACCATTTTATATATATCTTGTTTTATTGTACCCGGTCTGGAAAAAATCAAATGTTGAAATAAAATCTATTATTATTCCTGGCTTTATTTTCTTTTTATGTATGCTCTTTGCTGTTAAGAGTATAAACCCCATTGTTCCTGCTCTGGCATATAAAGAAGTTCACCTGCTTTTTGCCCTGCCATTTATGCTTTTTGTCATTGCAATTGTTATTGATGATAGCGTACACGTTATATACAAAAAAAGTAATCTACTTCAAAGACTTGTAAAGCCATCTATTGAGCCCATTAAAATCTGGACTGCTGTTATTGTATTTTTAACATTTATTTCACTCATTGTTTTTTCAACCAATGTATTACCTGAAAAAGCATCTCCTTACTATAACAATCCATTAAGAATTAAAGAACATAAGTTTTTACGCTTTTTTACATATTATTCCATTTTTAACGATGCTTATGAAAAAGACGTGCCGATAGTATCTGATTATGTGTATTATGTAAAGGATAAAGAAATATACGATAATGTCCAGAAACTGAGATCCCAGGGTAAAAATCTTACCGAAGCATTACAACTGGCTGGTGTTGATTTACAATATTATACATCTATACGCCCCAATATGCCTGTGAAAAGTTTAAATGCGGTTAGAAAGATATTTTTAAATGTAAATCCTTTAAACATTCCCGGGATCAGGACTCTTCAGGTGGGCGATAGAATTTTGTATTTTATTATTAAGCGTGATTTATCTGTGCTGGAACAGAAAAAATTGTTTATTGAAGGTTCTCCCGTAGTATATGCTACAGGTAGGGAACTCAAGGCACTGAAAGAAACATTTAGGGTAAACCTGTAAAAATAAATTTGTAACAGTAGATTGTTACATCCTGGAAAATATACTCAGCTTATAATTTGCTGCTGTACTATGTATTGAAGCAGCATCCAGGATGCTGTGGAAAAGTATATAGTTAGGAAGATGTTTGTTTTTATTTTTCAAAAGATTAGTATATTTTTCGGGATTTCTCTTTTTATATTCTTCTGACATCCATACGAACATGGCAGGATTTGTTATTTCTTTTCTTTGTATTCCGGGTATATGACCATAGTATCCATCCTCACCAAGGAATTCACCGTGATCTGAACAATATAGTACAATTGCATTTTTATTCATTACTCGTTTTATTACTTCCGATATAAAATAATCTGCATAGAGTATTGAATTGTCATAATTGTTAATCAGCTCATCACGATTGCAACGGGATACATTGCTGGTTGTACAAATTGGAACAAACTTCCTGAATGTATCCGGATAATGCTTATGAAATTCCCAGTGGCTGCCCATGCAATGCAAAATGACCAATTTTTTATTATTAATTTTTAGAAGTTCATCAAGTTCGGGCAGCATATTTTCATCTAAAATATTTGCATTGGTTACACTAAAATCTTTTTTACTGTTTTTATTCCATATAATTTGCTTTTTAATTGTTGCTTCATTGGCAAATGGAGCAATATTTGAATAGCTGTTGTCAATAACATCCTGATTGGATATCCATGCAGTGGTAAATCCGTGTTTATTAAATATGGAAACAAAAGATGTTTCTTGATATGTTATCTCTTCATTTTCTTTTGTGGCTCGTGTCATCATGAGTGGGACTACTTTATTAGTAACACCATGGATAGAATCGATGTTTGGTAAACTTACAACCTGTAATTTTTCAATATTGGGAGATGTTTTTCGTGGATATCCATTTATTGAAAAATGATCAGCCCGAGCAGCCTCACCTATGATAAATATAACAGTGAGGTTATGATTTTTTTCTTCATTGAATGATGATGGTAATTTTGAAATGTCAGTACGTGGGTGATGTATAATTGTCTGGTATTTATTATACATATTAATGGCATACATGAAAGCATAAGGCATTACCGGTCTTGAAAAATATAACAAAAAAAGCACAGGGCTTAGTAGCAGTATAAAGATGATTTTAATACGTCTGAATAGTGCATCATTATGTTGTATATTGTAATAATATAAAAATACTGCAGTTGCCAGCGTAATAGACAAAACCATTATTATTAAATCAAAGCTAATAACGCCACCTGCTTCATGGGGATTTGTTTGAACAAGTAAGATAAAGGTGTCTAAAAGGTAGATTCTTACTTTATATACTATGATAAAATACAGTGCTATGGAGCTCAAAAATGTTGTTAGTAGTGTAACAATAGTAAATAATTTTTTATGTATGGATGCTACAAGGAAATAGTAAAAAACCAGAGGAATTGAAAGTATGAATAATAATACTGTGTTTATAACAGTATTGCCATATTTAACAGGGTACCGTATGAAATCAATGGCATTGAAAACCAACGAATAAATAACTGAAAACACTAATATAATAATAATATTGCCGTATTTAGTATTCTGAAATGAAGTATATGTAGTGAATAATTTTTTTAACGTTGTTTTCATACTTACTCTTTCGTCATCAGCTATATAATATTCTATTAAAATGCAATGTTACAAAAAATGGTGTATTTATTGATATGTTGTTTACAATTATAGCTCTTCATTATTTTATCCTCAACAGTAAAAACCAAATAAAAATTTTTTTTGCGATAGTTCTAAAAATTGTTGCACTTCTGGTAAATTTAAAAATATTTTGTATAATGATTTGGTCTGATTGTAAAAATATAACCATTGCATACATAAAAACTCCGCATATTACAAACAGGCTGAATGGTAGGCGTTTAGTTGCTTTAAGGGGGTGTCAAAATATCCTCTCTGACGTTTTCAACCTTCAAACAATATTTAATAATAACCGTAATCATTATAATTATAGTGATGCGGTAAAGGTATGCTATTGTCCTGATTTTATCGAAGGGAAGCAGTCTCTGCTGATAAACGGTGAGATCCTTCGTCGTCCCGAGATTGTCGGGACTCCTCAGGATGACAGTGAAGATGTGCGGTCGTTCTGACTCCGATTGAATTGGGGGAAGGATCTCGGGATGGCAGGGGATTGCTTCGCTGCGACTGCATCGGGGCTCGCAATGACGTTTTAAGAGAAGCAGTCGCAGTATGATAGTGAATTTACATTTTTATTACGAAGGAATGTATATGAAAAGATTTACTTTAGCAGCAGTGATGTGTGCGATCTTTGTTGCCCTTACAGCATGCGGAGGAGGGGGAAGTGATGACTACACTCCCAGTGTATATGTTGCAGGTGCTGTTTCCACAGGAACAGGTTCTAATGCATGCTACTGGAAAGACGGTTTGCGGGTTGACTTGCCAGGTGCTAACGGGATAGCTTATGGAATAGCTGTGGCAAATGGTCATGTTTATGTGGTGGGTCAGTATTCAAATTCTGACACTTGGTGTTACTGGATTGATGGAGTAAGATATGATTTAACCGGTAATGGATACTTTTCTAAAATAAAAGTAGTGGGCAGCGCAGTATATATTTCAGGAACAAAAGATAATAACGCCTGTGTATGGACTAATGGGATTTATTATCCGGTAAATTATAATAATTCATACACATATGGTATGGAAATTATCGAAGATACAATTTATCTATTAGGAGGAATAGGTGAAGGTGGTGGGCACGCTGCAATCTGGACAAAACCAGTAAATGGTGGAGCATGGACTAAGTATGATTTACCAGATACTGGTTATGAATATTCCGATGCCTATGCATTGGCTGCATATGATGATATGATTTATATAGTTGGTTATTTATATAAAGATAGTCAAAGTTATCCTGCACTATGGAAAGGTAATTCCTTAGGCTCCTTAACAGTTGCTGAACTTCCCACACCTAATAAGGATGCAAGTGATATCTATGGATACACTTACGCAATCAAGATATATAATGGTCAGCCATACATTGCAGGACATTATAATATTATTAATAATAGCGTAGGATATCACCGTGCTGCATTATGGATTGGTAACAATGATCCAACTTTATACGCCCCAGAAGATCAGGATGATTCTATGGCTTTTGATGTGTGTATATATAATGGGAATGTCTATGTGGCAGGAAAAATCAGAAAGCCTAAAAGTAATGATCCAAATACACAATATCTTCAACCGTGTTACTGGAAAGATGGAGTACGGGTTGATTTATCAGTTCTGGATGAAGTTGGCAATAGCATAACAGATGTTTCTGTAAGTGCCAATGCAATCGTTGTGCAATGATATGATTATTCAATTGCAATTTAATATTAATTCAACTCAGCACTCCTCTTTGTGCTCTGCGAGTAAAAAAAATATATCACGAAGAGAATGCAGAGTACACAGAGGAAATTTGCCATAGCAGTTTTATTGTCTAATATTCTCCGCAGGCGCTCAAGCGCTTGAGCGCCTGCGGAGTGTTTCAATTATGGAAATGGTTGTTAGGACTGTAACACATTATTGCATTATTATTGACAAAAGCACCTGAATCAGTATATTTTCATTAATTAAAAATCATGAGGAAATATCCATGCCTCTGCCCAAACCCCAAAAAGACAGTAAATTTACCTATGCCGATTATCTCACCTGGACAGGTGATGAGCGCTGGGAGCTTATTGATGGAGTGGCCTACGATATGACGCCGGCACCAGATGTGAATCATCAGGTAATTGTCGGGAATACCTACCAGATTATTTCAGAATATCTTGAAGGAAAAACATGTCGGGTTTTTCTTGCACCAATTGATGTGCGTTTGCCTGAGTCGGATGCAGCGGATGATGCAGTGTACACGGTGGTTCAACCCGACGTGGTGGTGGTATGCGATCCAGAAAAAATTGAAAAAAGAGGGATTATTGGCGCACCGGATCTGGTGGTGGAAGTTCTTTCTGAGTCAACTGCCTATAAAGACGAAACCGAGAAGCTCAATCTGTATGAACGCCACGGGGTAAAAGAGTACTGGATTGTAAATCCTGGAGCTAAGTATATTAATGTTTTTCAACTGAAATCCAGCGGTCGGTACAGCAAACCATTGCATTATCGTGCGGATGAAACCTTTGAAAGCAGTGTGCTTCCCGATCTTGTGATTGACTGCGCGCGAATTTTTAAAGGCGCTGATGTATGAATGCATCTTCCATACAACGGTATTACAGTTTTCCCCGAGTTAGTTAAAAGGAATATATCATGCATAAAATGCATTAAAATTTATTTTTTCTTGCCTTTTTATAATTCTTCATCATTCTGCCAAATTCTCTATCCTTTTGTCTGCGCTCTGCAACTGTTGATTCAAAAAAGGCTTTTTCCCTTGTCATCTTTAAATAATTTTCATAGGATTTTCGGTCAATCTGTCCATGTTCAACTGCATGGATGACAGCACACCCAACTTCGCTGGTATGGGTACAATCGTTGAATTTACAGTGTGCTGCAAGGCGGTAAATATCATCAAACGTTGTTTCAAGGCCTTCTGATGCATCAGCTATCCCCACTTCCCGCATACCGGGATTGTCAATTAATATGCCACCATTTTCAAGAATTATCAGTTGCCTGTGGCTTGTGACGTGCCGGCCCTTATGGGTGCTCTGGCTGATTGTATCTGTCTTCATGATATCTTTGCCGCAAAGATTGTTTATAAGTGTTGATTTCCCAACACCGGATGATCCCAGCAGGCAATATGTTTTGCCCTTTTCGATAATCTGTACCAGCGCTTTGTATCCATTCTGTGTTTTGTTGCTGATTGCACACACAGGAACATTATCAATCCGCTGCTTTATATTCTCGATAATTTCGAACGTATATTTTTCATTTATTAAATCGGTTTTGGTCAATACAATTACAGGTTGTACTTTTGATGCGCTGCAAATGGTGAGATATCGTTCGATTCGGTTTATATTAAAGTCTCTGTCGACTGCCAGTACTATAAAAGCAAAATCAACATTCGCAGCAATAATCTGCTTCTGGCCGAGTTTACCAACGGCCTGCCGCACTATCGTAGAAAATCGTGGAAGTATTGCATGAATTATTGCAAAATCAGAATCGACAATTGTTAGCGCAACCCAATCACCAACCGCGGGGAAATCCTCTCTACCTGTGGCTGTAAAACGCAGTTTTCCGGTTATTTCAGCGTCATATTCACCATGTGCTGTGTTCACCACATAGCGTTCTTTATGTTCTGCGATGATTCTTCCTATCTCAAAATGTTGCAGGTTGTGCTCAATCCGCAGTTGTTCTAATGTTTCATTGTAGCCTAAATCTTCAAGATTCATTTATGTATTTCCGTTGGATTTGTGTTCGTTATACCTTTCATTTCGTGCCAGTACTGTAACATTAAATCCTGCTTTAATAAGTTTACCAGCAAAAATACTACCTATAGCTCCGGCTCCATACACTAATATTTTCATCATTGTCTCCTTGATGTTATTTACCATATTGCAAGGTCTTAATTCAATATAGCACATGATTGATATTGATATACAATTTTGTATAAAAACAAAATTGACGAATTCTTGTTCAATACTTTCCCAATTTTTATTTGACACAATCTCAAATGAATTAACCATACTACATTACCAGCACATACAGTTTGTTGTTGTGAAATTTCAGTAAAATGTGATAGATAAGTAACTATGATAAAAATAGGAACACGGGGTAGTGCACTGGCGTTGTGGCAAGCTCATTTTGTGGCAGGCCAGCTCACACAGGAACATACAATAGTCACCATAAAAACAAAGGGTGATCGCATACAAAATGTGTCCTTTGATAAAATTGAAGGCAAAGGTTTTTTTACCAAGGAACTGGAAGAGGCCCTGTTATCAGGAACTATCGACATGGCTGTGCATTCCATGAAGGACCTGCCAACCGATGACACGCCTGGACTTACCATTGCAGCGGTCACAAAACGTGAGGACCCTTCCGATGTAATCATTATACGGCCTGAAGCATATAGAGCAAACCACTGGTTTCCGCTAAAAGAAAATACAAAAGTTGGAACAAGCTCACTGCGAAGGGTGGCACAGCTGAAACGAATTTTGTCGTCAGCGGAAGCCATGCCACTCAGAGGCAATGTGCCCACACGCATCCGTCGCCTGCGCGAAGCTAAGTTTGATGCCATCATACTGGCAAAAGCGGGATTAAAACGGTTGGGTGTTGATCTGTCGGGGTTTTACAGTATGGTGCTGCCATTCAGCTACTTTTTGCCTTCACCAGGACAGGGTGCGCTTGCTATACAGGTACGCAGTTATGACAAAACAGCAATTGAAGCAGTAACGCATCTTCATGATGAAGCAACAGCAAAATCAGTTCAGGCTGAGCGACAGTTCCTGAAAGCGTTTGGTGCAGGCTGCCACGTGCCATTAGGCGCATTTGCACATTGTGTTGATGAAACAATTATACTTACCGGTGTCATTCTTTCAGTTGACGGAACTCGGTATTTTCGCCATACTGTTGAAGATACTGACCCACAACGAGCAGGCGACAGGTTAGCACGCTTTATGATTGAGCAGGGAGCAGAAAAACTACTATGAAACAACATGGATTTGTGTATTTAGTAGGAGCAGGTCCCGGTGATCCGGGTCTCATTTCGGTTAAGGGCAAAGAGTGCATTGAAAAAGCTGATTGCATTATCTACGACTATTTAGCAAATCCAGTATTATTGCAACACACCCGCGCCGAGCTTATCTATGTGGGCAAGCAGGGAAGCCAGCACACGCTGTCGCAGGAAGAGATTAACAGACTCATTGTGCAAAAGGTGCGCGAAGGTAAAGTGGTGGTGCGATTAAAGGGTGGTGATCCATTTATCTTTGGCAGGGGCGGTGAAGAAGCAGAAGAATTAATAGCAGCAGGTATAGCCTATGCGATAGTTCCCGGTATATCGTCCTTTTACTCGGCACTGGCTTATGCGGGCATCCCCATAACTCACCGTGATTATGCAGCAAGCTTTGAAGTAATCACCGGACACAGGCGAGCTGATGGCACTGAAGATATCACATTACCTGATTACAGCCAGCAGAAAACATACACATTTCTTATGGGAATGAAAAACTTAGATACCATCTGTAAGCGACTGATACAGGAAAAAAATTTCCCGGCGCAAACACCAATCGCAGTGGTTACCTGGGGAACCTTGCCAAAACAAAAGGTGGCAACCGGCACACTGGAAACTATTGCCACAGAAGTAGAAAAGGCTGGATTAACGCCACCAGCCATTATTGCAATAGGCAGGGTAGTAAGCTTGCGAAATACGTTGCGCTGGTATGACACCTTGCCGCTATTTGGCAAAAAAGTGGTGGTGACGCGCACGCGTGAGCAGGCAAGCGTTCTTTCCAGACGGTTGTATGAGTTAGGTGCTGATGTGGTGGAGTTTCCTACCATAGCAATAACAAAATTGCCGGAACTATCGCCACTCCATAATGCTTTGAACAGGTTACATGAATATGACTGGATTGTATTCACATCACAGAATGCGGTGAGCATTTTCTTTGAGGAAATGTTTGCATTAGGGTTTGATGCGCGCTCATTGCGGTGTAAGGTGGCAGCAATTGGTCCTGCAACACGTGATGCGTTACGGGCATATGCAGTAGTTGCCGATCTGGTGCCACAGGAGTATGTGGCCGAAAGCCTGGTGGATGCGTTTAAAGGTGTGGATATTGCAGGCAAAAAAATTCTTGTTCCCTGTTCGGTAAAAGCACGGGCTGCATTGACTCAAGGCCTGCAACAGGCAGGAGCGCAGGTGGAAAGAGTGCATATCTATGATGCTACCAGGCCTGAAGTAACACCTGCAATGCTACAGCAAGTGCAGAATGCTGACATCATTACATTTACCAGTTCATCAACGGTGCGCAATTTTGTGGAGCTTGCAGGAACCACTACAGCAACAGTTGCCTGCATAGGTCCAATCACAGCAGATGAGTGCATAAAACAGGGACTATCGCCACATATTATTGCAAAAGAATATACTATAGAAGGATTGGTGCAGGCTATACTGGAGTACTTTACAGGATAGTTTTTTACATTTCATTATTATAGGAGTACTACTATGCATCCCTATTACAGGCCACGGCGTTTACGTGAAACAGAAGTAATACGAAATCTTTGTGCTGAAACAGTTCTTGATTACAATAAACTCATCATGCCCTATTTTGTGATTGAAGGTAGCAATATTGCCCAGCCCATTGAGTCAATGCCAGGAGTAAGCCGCCTATCAATTGATAATCTTTTGAAAACATTGGAAGCTGATGTTGCGTCAGGTGTACAGTCTATTATACTCTTTGGCATTCCGTATGAAAAAGATGAAAAAGCCAGTGGTGCGTATGATGATAATGGTATAGTACAGAAATCCTGCAGGGAAATAAAAAAACATTTTAAACACATAACTATTATTACTGATGTGTGCCTGTGTGAATACACAAGCCATGGCCATTGTGGCATGGTAGTTAATGGTAGGGTAGATAATGACAGTACATTGGAACTGCTGGCCAAAACAGCTGTTTCGCATGCACAGGCAGGTGCTGATGTGGTAGCACCATCGGATATGATGGATGGCCGCATTGAAGCAATACGAACAGCACTTGATGAAGCAGGATTATTTCATATTCCCATTTTATCATATGCTGCAAAATATGCTTCGGCTTTCTATGGACCATTCAGGGATGCAGCAGGGAGCGCACCGCAATTTGGTGATAGGCGTAGCTATCAGATGAATTTCAGAAATGCACGTGAAGCGTTGAAAGAGGTGTATCTTGATATTGAAGAAGGTGCTGATATTGTCATGGTAAAACCTGCACTTGCATACTTAGATATACTATACCGTGTTAAACAGGCGGTAGATGTTCCCGTATGCGCCTACAATGTGAGTGGTGAGTATTCAATGGTAAAAGCTGCAGCCACATTAGGGTTTGGTGATGAGGCACGCCTGGTACGTGAAATTATGACAGCAATTTTTAGGGCTGGAGCCGATATGGTGATTTCATATCATACCGTTGATATCCTGAAAAACAGGTGGTTTGATTAGTTTATGTAAGGGGGGATTATGGCATTGCATACATCACGGTCAAAAGAACTTTATGAAGAGGCATGTAAATATATGCCTGGCGGTGTTAACTCACCAGTGCGTGCATTTCGTTCGGTTGGTGGGTATCCACTGTATTTTAAATTAGGCAAGGGTAGTCATATCATTGATGAAGATGGTAATGATTTTATTGATTACTGCATGTCATGGGGACCGCTTATTTTAGGGCATGCTGATAATGATGTTGTTAAAGCTATTCAGAAAGTAGCTGAAAATGGCACAAGCTTTGGTGCACCACATGAAGGGGAGATAAGCATCGCCCGAATGGTGGTTGAATCATTCCCTGGTATTGAAAAAGTTCGCTTTGTTAACTCAGGTACTGAAGCAACCATGAGTGCTATCAGACTTGCACGCGGGTATACTGGCAAAAGCAAGATAATAAAATTTGATGGTTGCTACCATGGCCATGCTGATCATCTGCTGGTTGCTGCAGGTTCAGGGCTTGCAACCTTTGGTATGCCCGATTCAGCTGGTGTAACCAGGGACAATGCCAAAGACACCATAGTGGTGAAATATAACGACATAGATGCCTTGCATCAGGTACTATCGCACAACGATGATGTTGCGTGCTGTATCATGGAGCCGGTATGTTGTAATTACGGGCTTATTCTTCCAAAAAAAGATTACCTGAAACAGGTGCGGGAGCTATGTACAAAACATAAAGTTCTTTTGATATTTGATGAGGTTATTACTGGTTTCAGGCTTGCCCGCGGTGGTGCACAGGAGCGTTTTGGTGTACAGGCTGACATCACAACGCTTGGTAAAATTATTGGTGGGGGACTACCTGTTGGTGCTTACGGGGCATCGTCTGAAATTATGGCAAAGGTTGCCCCCGATGGGCCTGTGTATCAGGCAGGAACAC
>Ga0116188_1003139_pt1 | contig 12293 bp, 12 predicted proteins | sample AD_JPNTR2_MetaG_FD_89807 | JGI IMG/M metagenome (GOLD analysis project Ga0116188, IMG submission 89807) | Active sludge microbial communities of municipal wastewater-treating anaerobic digesters from Japan - AD_JPNTR2_MetaG | ecosystem: Engineered > Bioreactor > Anaerobic > Digestate | place...
GCGCACTTCAGCGATCTTCCCGGAAAACGCCCCCAACCCCCCCAGTGTCAGTTGCTCGGCGACTAATTGCCCCGCCGAGGGCGTGCTGCTTATCTGCTTGCCGTCAAGATAAAGCACCGTGCGGCCGCTGGCCTGCCTGCCAAGCGCGACGTGGTACCAGGAATTCGCCAGCCCAACCGCGGTCGCCTCAAAGCTGGCCTCTCCCACGGTGTAGCGCAGCTTGTTGGCGTTTGGAAGCATCTCGAGCACCAGCCGGTTGTCGAGCGTGTTTACGACCGTCCCACCCGCGTCGGCCGGCTTGACCCAGGCTTCGAACGTGAAATCGGTAAGAGTCTGTGAGCTTCCCAGCGACAGCAGCGCGACTTCAGATCCGCCGAATTGCAACGAGTGGGTCAACGAGGCTTCAACCGTGATCGTAGCCGTCGCCTCGCCCTCGACGCAGCCGAACGTGCGCACCGTCAGCCGCACCGTGTACGTGCCGGGGTCCGTGAATACGTGCAGCGGCTTCGCGACGGTGGCCGAACCGCCGTCGCCGAAGCTCCAGATGTAATCGCGAATTTCGTCGTCCGGCGCGCTGCTGCCGGAGCCATCAAACTGGACCACCAATGCGGCCGGTCCCGACGTGACGTCGGCCGCGATGACGGCCGTGGGCGCGGCGCCGTTCACGCAAATGTCCAGGGTGGAGACGCCCGTGGCGCCGGTTTCGTCGGCGACCGTCAAGGTCACCGTATACAGGCCCGGCGCGGCGAATATGTGCGTGGCGGTAGCGGTGGTAGCAGTCCCCTCGCCCGCGAAATCCCAGGCATAAGTCAGGGCGCCGCCGTTCTTGGAGGTTGACTGGCTGGCGTCGAACACGAGCGTGTCGCCCGGCTCGATTGACGTGGCGCTGGCCGTAATCTTGGCCTTCACGGCCGGGTCGGGTTGCACGTTATTCGGGCAGCCGCCCAAAAGCCCCAAAGCCAGCAAACCGGTTACGACGAGCGAGTGCTTCATCTGCCATCTCCACGCGGAGCCTTGTCGGGAGCTCCGAAGCCCGCGGCCTGGCGGCTATCTGCACATCCGGAACAGTGCGCCAGCCGGGCAATCAGCGAACGCGGCATTATAGGGCAAGCCGGCGTGTCCCAGGCAACCGGCCGCTGAGTGGCCCACCCGCCGTGCGAACGCGCCTGTGTGTGGCACTGCATGAAGCGCGGCTTCAAGCAGTGCTGCATGCGGCCCCGAAGCCCGAGCGGTGGCACCAACGCGCTCGTCGGTCCTCTAAGACGCGATGCGGCGCTAGCACAGTAAACCGAGGGCTACGCGAGCGGCGAACAGCAGCAAACCGAGGGCTACGCGAGCGGTCAATATAGAATATAATGTAAGGTCTATGCCGAGCTTCTCGCTCAAGGAGTTGGAACACTACATCGGGTTTGACGAGCAGGACGCGGCAAACCTCCACGCCCTGGCTCCGTATGTGCGCCCGATGCTCCCGGGGACCATCGACCGCTTCTACGACGAAATCCAGAAACACGCCGGAGCACGCGTGCTCATGAGCGGCGGAACGCCGCAGGCCGTCCGCCTGCGCGGCACACTCGCCAGATGGCTCGAACAGCTCTTTCGCGGCACCTACGACGACGACTACTGGAAAAGCCGCGAGCGGATCGGCGAGGTCCACGTCCGCATCGGCCTGCCGCAGCAGTACATGTTCGCCGCCATGCAGGTCATCTGGGCCGAGTTGGAACGCGGAATCCGCGGCCTGGGCCTGCCCAACATCTCGGCCAAGCTCAGCTCGCTCCACAAGCTGCTGACGCTTGAGCTGGCCGTCATGCTCGACAGCTACAAGGAGCACTACTCGCAGCAGATCCGCGGCGTTGAGCGCGACGCCGTCCAGGAGCGCCTGACCGAGGCCGAACACCTTGCCCAGATCGGGCACCTGGCCGCCTCCCTGGCGCACGAGATCAAAAACCCGCTGGCCGGCATCAGCGGCGCGATCCAGGTCATCCGCGACTCAATGAAGTCGAGCGACCCGCACCGCCCGATTCTCGACGAAATTCTGCGGCAGATCGGCCGGCTGGACAACACCGTCAAGGACCTGCTGATCTACGCGCGCCCCAAGCCGCCGCGCTTCCGCAAATGCGCCATTCAGGACGTCATCGCCGGGGCGCTGCCCGTCTGGCGGCAGCAGCCGGAAATCCAGCGCGTCAACTTCGAGTACGTAAACAGCCGGGCCTTGCCGGTCATCGCGGCGGACGAGAATCAGATAGAACAACTTTTGACGAACCTCCTGCTGAATGCGGCCCAGGCGTCCAAGCCGGGCGGGCTGGTACGCCTGACCGCGGCTCCGCAGCCGGACGGCATCCGCCTCTCGATCGAGGATCGCGGACACGGCATGGACCAGCAGGTTTGCAAGCGAGCGGCGGAGCCGTTTTTCACGACCAAGGCCCGCGGCACGGGGCTGGGACTGTCAATCTGCAAGAAAATCGTCGAGACTCATGGGGGCGCCCTGACGATCAAGAGCGTGGTCGGTGAGGGCACCGAGGTAATTGTGGACCTCCCGCGGCGGCAGCCGGCGGTGGAAAGCGAGGCAGGATGAGTATCCGTGTGCTGGTCGTTGAAGACGAGAGCCTGATTCGTTGGTCGTTGCGCCAGAAATTCGAGGAGCGCAGCTACCGCGTGACCGAGGCCGAGACCGGCAAGACAGCCCTGGAAGCCCTCGATACCGGCATCTACGACCTGGTCCTGCTGGATTACAAGCTGCCGGACGTGACCGGGCTGGACGTGCTGCGCAAGCTCCGCGAGATGGACACGGATTCGGTCGTCGTGATGATGACCGCCTACAGCACCATCGAGAACGCGGTCGAGGCGATCAAGCTCGGGGCCTACGACTACATCGCCAAGCCTTTCCAGATGGATCAGCTCATGCTGACCGTGGATAAGGCCTTGGCCACCACGCAGCTCCGCCGCGAGGTGCGCGAACTGCGGCGACACCTGCAACACGAGTTCGGGATCGACTCCATCATCGGCCAGCACCCCTCCATGCTGAAGCTGTTCGACATGATCCGGCAGGTGGCGCGGGCCGGCGTGTCCACGGTCTTCCTCCGCGGCGATACCGGCACCGGCAAGGACCTGGTGGCGCGCGTCATTCACCACACCTCCGACCGGGCCACCGCGCCCTTCGTGAACATCACCTGCACCGCCCTTTCCGAGTCGCTGCTGGAAAGCGAGCTTTTCGGTCACGAGCGCGGCGCCTTCACCGACGCCAAGCAGCAGAAGAAAGGCTTGTTCGAATTGGCCGACGGCGGCACGGTGTTTCTGGACGAAGTCGGCGACATGCCCCCGGCCCTGCAGGCCAAGCTGCTGCGCTTTCTGGAGGAACGCCGCTTCCGGCGCGTCGGCGGCACGAAGGAAATCAGCGTCGATGTGCGCGTGATTGGGGCCACCAACCGCGACCTCGAAAAGGCCATCGAGGACGGCCAGTTCCGGCGCGACCTGATGTACCGGCTCAACGTGGTCACCATTTACATTCCGCCGCTGCGGGCGCGGGGCGACGACATCAAGCTGCTGACGCAGCATTTCGTGGCCCGCTTCGCCAAGGAGTTCAAAAAGCCGCTTACCAAGGTGAGCGACGAAGCCTACCAGATGCTTTACAACTACAGTTGGCCGGGCAACGTGCGCGAGCTGCGCAACGTGATCGAACGGGCCGTGCTGCTCAGCAAGACCGACACGGTCACGCCCGAAGACATCGTCCTTGGCCGGGCCGAGTCGCACTCCTGGGAATGGGACATCGAGAACGTGACGTTGCCGCCGGAGGGTTTCGATTTTGAAAAGCTGCGCAAGCTCGAGCGGCACCTGCTCAAGCAGGCCCTGGCGCGGACCAACAACAACCAGACCCAGGCCGCCAAGCTGCTGAACCTCTCGCGCGACCGCCTGCGCTACCGCTTACAAAAGCACGGCTTGCTCTAACCAGCGGGAAACCGCGCCGTGTGCTACCGGTGTGCCACTGTTGAGGCCTGTGCCTCAACAGTGTCGGAAAACTCCGCCGTGTGGCCACAAATGGTCTTCACTTGTAACATCGTCAGCCGGATTCGCTAAAACGGCCGCAGGCGGGAAACTGCGCTCCAGCCGGGTAGCATCCTATTCCCGACAAAAGAATGGCGGGCTGAGATATGTCAGTGCACACCGAAACCGAAGCCAAGTTCAAACTCGACCAGCCTCAGGACTGGCCGGCACGCCTCCGCGCCGCCGGCGGCGTACGCCTCGCACGCGTGTTCGAGATAAACCGCCTGTTCGACACTTCCGACGACCGGCTGAAAAAAGCCGACTGCGGCTTGCGGCTGCGCGAGTGGCACACCCTCGAGGCGGGCGACGACCCGGCCGCCGCGAGCGAACCGGCCGCGCAGAGCGGAACAACCGCCCCGAGCAGGAACGGCGCGCTGCTCACCTTCAAAGGACCACGCGCGGCCGGGGGCCTTAAGTCGCGCGCCGAAATCGAGACCGCGCTGGACGACGCCGCGGCCGGCGGGCAGATTCTGACCCGTCTCGGCGTACGCGAAGTGCTGGTTTTTGAGAAAGTTCGCGAAACCTGGCGACTGGGACCGTGTGAAGTCGCCCTGGACCACTTGCCGCGCCTGGGCTGGTACCTGGAAATCGAGGGCCACGACGCCGACGCGGTCAGTCAGGTGCGCCGCCAACTAGGCCTGGCCGACGCGCCGCTGGTCGGCGAAACCTACCCGGCGCTGGCCGCCATGGCTGGCGATCGCGACGCCGCCGGCCGCGTCAGCCTGCTTTTCCCGCCGGGCGAACGGCCGCAGGTTCCGAATGCCTGAGCTCTGCCGGCGTCCCGAAACGGGGACGCATCTGTGGTCCTACCACTCTCAATCCCTCGTCGCCTTCCCCCCGCCCGGCCTCCGGCTATCATTACCGCCGAGGAGGAGAAAAAATGACCCGCATCTTCACACATCTGCCCGCCTTGTTCGCCGTCGCCGTCCTCGCCGCTTTCGGCGCCCGCGCCGAAATCCTCTTCGACAACGGCCCCTTCATCACCAATCCCACCGGCGGCACCGGCCCTATCGCCGGCCTGCCTATCAGTCAGGCCGAAGGCTTCACCATGCCCGGCAGCTCCTTCGTGTACTCCACGACCGGCATCGGCGCCACTTACGCCGACAACACCGCCGTCGCGGAGGACTTCTTCGTGCCCGCCGGCGGCTGGGACCTCGACTCGGTGACCCTGTTCGCTTTCCAGACCTCGCAGACCACTCCGACCATCGAGACCGTCCGCATCAACATCTGGAACGCAACTCCATATTCCGCCGGCTCGCCACCGCCCGTACCCGACCCCCTGCCTCAGCCGCTCATGGCCGAACCCCTCGTCCTCGACGCCGGCCCGGGCGCGTTCGTCTGTCACCGTCAAAGCCCCAGCGGCACCAGCACCGTCCGCCCGGTCTACGCCTACACCGTCTCGCTGGACGGATTGCCTGACGGCGGCCGGCTCGAGGCTGGCCATTACTGGCTCGAATGGTCCTTCATTGGCGCCGCTACCCCGACGCCGCGCTGCTGGATTCCACTCGTTACGCCGCGCGCGTCCGCCTTCAACCAGAATGCACGCCTGTTCAATTCGATCGACGGCAGCGCCGCCGGCCCGCGTGTGTGGTTCGAGGGCCGCGAGGGATACTCGCCGCCCGTGTCCGAAGGCTGGCCGTATGCTCTGCCGTTCGTTCTGAACGGCACTGTTCCGGAGCCGTCTGCACTGCTTGCTTTGCTGAGCGCAACGGCCCTGACGCTCGCACGGCGACGCAGCGACTGACGTTTCCTGGCACTCGCACCGCGACATGGCGCCTAACGTTTCGCACGTTCGAAATGGCGTTCGAAACGGGGGCGCGAAACGGGGACGCAGGTTCGGGGGTTCAAAAAGGGGGACGCATCTGCTGTGGGTTTAACGGGCACGTCCGGAACGACGTTCCGAAACGGGACGCCGCGTCCCCGTTTCACACTCCGTTGCGGCGCCGCCGGGCTTCGGCGCGGCGCTGTTCGTAGACTTCTTCGCATTCGGGCGGGCGGATGTAGTGCGGCACGATCTGGTCCGGACGGCAGAATTGCCCGGCTTCTGCAAGCCGGCTGCCGATGACCGTCACGTTTTCAGCGCGCGGCGCCCAGAGCGCCTCTGGGAGCATGTAGGCGCCGGTCGCCGCCACTGCCGCTCCGTGCTTTCGCAGACCCTCGCCCATGACCCAAACGGGCGCTCCGAGTTGCGCGAACCAGGCCGCGGGCTCGAACGCGCCGGCCGGTTGGAGCACCGTGATCTCGTTCGCCTGTGACTCGCGCAGCTCGAACAATGCCGCGTAGATTCGCCCGCCGCGCGCGTCAAGGATGACTGCCACGCGCTGCGGAGCCCCGGCCGGCGGAGACGTGCCGGCCGCGGATTCGGGCACGTAGCCGAGGGTGTTACGGGCGATCACTTCCAGCGTCGGCGCCGCGACCACGCCGCAGCCGAGCGCCGATTGCAGCATCTGCCCCAGCGTGGCCGCCACGCGCAGCCCGGTGAAGCTGCCGGGGCCGGCGGAATAGGCGAACGTGGCGATGTCGGCCGGCTTGTGACCGGTCTCCCGCAGCAATTCGGCAATGGCCGGCAGCAGTTCGCTCGCGTGCCGCCGCTCGGCCGAAAGCCCGCGGCTGGCAACAATCCGCCCCGCGGCCGCCAGGGCGACACTGCCCTGGGCCTGAGAAGTTTCAACTGCAAGCAAAAGCGGCGACGACACACCGCGGATTATACCCGGCCCTCGCCCCGCAGATCATGCCGGAAGCCGCCCCGCACATTCCGCCCGGACATCGCCCCAAGAATCATCCCCGCACATCGCCAACAGGCTTAGAGACGGGGACGCAGCTGCATCCCGGTTTCACACCGCCCCTGCGGCCCATGGCCATTCGAATTACCGCGGGCAGCGTAACCCGCCCCGGACCAGTCAGCCCCAGTCCTAGGACGATAAACGCTAGCGTGAGTGGATTATTCCATCCCGTCATGCTCGCCAGAGAATGCCTGCGGGTGCACGAGGAAGCACGCCACCATCATGGTGACGAACAGCGGGATCGCCATCAGGCGCAGCCCGATTCCGGTCAACAGCGACAGCCCGCCCACGAACTCGGCTAGCGTCGCCAGGGTTGCCGCCAGCAGCGGTGCGGGGACGCCCCTCGCTGCCAGGAACTCGCCGAACGTTCCCAAACCAGGGCCGCCGAACCATGCAAACAGCTTCTGACTGCCGTGAAAGAGGAAAACGATTCCCGGCAGCACGCGGATCAGAAACAGTCCAACGTCCAAGGATGTTACTTTGCCGGCCCGTGCAACCGCTGTATCCGGCACCGCTGGTTCAATCGCCATTCAAGCCTCCATTTTCCGGCCGCGCCCGCGGTTCGGCCCGCGGTGCCCGGCGTGGTTAATCAACTGGAACAGCGGTGTCGAGAGATAGCGCTCGCCCGCCGACGCAAATACCGTCACGATCATATTGCCCTTGTTTTCAAATGCGATTGCGAAGCGAAATGCGAAACGGGGACGCATCTGCTCGGGGCAATGCGCCAGCGCGGCGTCTGCGGTCCCTTGGACTGCGAAGTCGCCCACGCCGCGCCCGGGGGAATGCCGTCGAAAGGAAACTGTTTCGGGAGCGCTTACGAACAGCCCGATCCACACGCGCCACCGCCCCTGATTCGTGCTTGCACTCTCGCCGGAGTGCCGTTACACTCCAATAGGAGTATCGGACACCCGGCGAGTCGCGCCCGCCCGATGACCGCCCTGCCTCTGGCGGAGCCGGAGTTGAAAGACGCAGCCCCCAACGGCCAGCGCAGGCATAACGGAGTGATCCACCAATGGCGTCGCCAAAACGCGATCCACACCGCATGGTGACCATGAAGATCCCCGGCGAACTCTACGACAACCTCGGAAAACTCATCGAGGGCACCGGGTTTCGCAGCGTGACCGAATTCGCTACCTACGTCCTGCGGGACGTCGCCGCCGGTGGAAAACTCGACCGCAAGCCGCCCGGCCTCAGTGACGCCGAAGTGGAAGCCGTCCGGGCGCGGCTGCGCGCTTTGGGGTACATCCCGTAGTGGTGCAAAAAGCGGCGCCAGGCGCCGGCCGGAGATACTGTGCGCTTGCATAGCCAAAAAACGGAACAAACGAGGTGAAGCATGACCACAACCGCAAGCAAGACCAACGCGGCAAACCAGGCCGCGTACGCGCGGAAAAGTAGCTGCAAGTTGAGCGTGACACGCGAAGTCGGGCCGCTTTTGGGGTTGGCGCTGATCGGCTTTTCGCTGCTAGTTGGCAATGATTACGCGGCGGCGCAGCAGGCCGCTTCGGCCAAACAGGGCGACGTGACGCTGCTCAATGTTTCTTACGACCCCACGCGCGAGCTGTACCAGGACTTCAACGCGGCTTTCATCCAGCACTGGAAAGAGAAGACGGGCGCTACCGTCACCATTCGACAGTCGCACGGCGGCTCGGGCAAACAGGCCCGCTCCGTCATCGACGGGCTGGAGGCCGACGTCGTGACCCTGGCGATGGCGTATGACATCGACGCCATTCACGAAAAGGGGCAGTTGCTGCCGAAAGATTGGCAGAAGCGTCTGCCGGATAACAGCACGCCGTACACCTCGACGATCGTGTTTGTGGTCCGCAAGGGCAACCCCAAGGGCATCAAGGACTGGGACGACCTGGTCAAGCCCGGCATCAGCGTGATCACGCCCAACCCGAAAACCTCGGGCGGGGCGTGCTGGAATTACCTGGCGGCCTGGGGCTACGCGCGCCAGAAATACGGCGGCGACGAGCAGGCCCGCGAGTTCGTGACCAAGCTGTTCAAGAACGTCCCGGTGCTGGATTCCGGGGCGCGCGGCTCAACCACTACTTTCCTGCAGCGCGGCATGGGCGACGTGTTCCTGGCTTGGGAAAACGAAGCGCTGCTGGCCTTGAATGAAATCGGCAAAGGCAAGGTTGAACTGGTGTACCCCTCGATCAGCATATTGGCCGAACCCTCCGTTGCGGTCGTCGATCACTTCGTGGACAAGCACGGCACGCGTGAAGTCGCCACCGCTTACCTCGAGTATCTGTACTCGGAAGAGGGCCAGGAAATCGTGGCCAAGCACTACTACCGCCCGCGTATGGCAAAAGTCGCGGCCAAGTATGCCGAGCGCTTCCCGCAAATGAAGATGCTGACGATCGATGGCGACTTCGGCGGCTGGCACGCGGCGCATCGCGAGCATTTCGCGGACGGCGGCGTGTTCGACAGCATCTATCAACAGTAGTCACCGCGTCGATCAACAGTAGGCAATGACGTCGAGCACGCACAGGCTGGCCGGGGCAAGCGCAGTGGCGATAGCAGCGCCTGCCCGCCGGCACCGCAGCGTCTTGCCGGGCTTCCGGCTGTCGCTGGGTTTTGCGCTGCTGTATTTGAGCCTGATCGTGCTGATTCCCCTGGCCGGGCTGGCGCTGAAAGCCACGCAGATGAGCGCCAGCCAGTTCTGGGCCGCGGTCAGCAGCCCGCGCGCCATTGCCTCATACAAGCTGAGCTTCGGGGCGGCGTTTGTAGCGGCCGCGATTAACGCGGTCTTCGGCGCCCTGGTGGCATGGGTGCTGGTGCGTTATCGGTTTCCATTCCGAAAACTGATCGACGCCCTCGTTGATCTGCCGTTTGCCCTGCCCACCGCGGTCGCCGGCCTGGCGCTGACAAGCATTTACGTAAGCAACGGCTGGATCGGGCGTTTTCTGGAACCGCTGGGGTTGCAGGTGGCGTTCAAGCCGCTGGGCATCATCGTCGCGCTGACGTTCATCGGATTGCCGTTCGTCGTGCGCACCGTGCAGCCGGTCTTGCAGGACCTGGATCACGAAGTGGAGGAAGCGGCGGCCAGTCTCGGCGCGCGGCGCTGGCATACGCTCGTGAAGCTGATTCTCCCCGAAATCTGGCCGGCGCTGTTGACCGGCTTTGCGCTGGCCTTCGCGCGGGCCATCGGCGAATACGGCTCGGTCGTCTTCATCGCCGGCAACATGCCGATGAAAACCGAGATCACCCCCCTGCTGATCGTCATCAAACTTGAACAATACGACTACGCCGGCGCAACCGCGCTGGCGGTCGTGATGCTGGGAGCATCCTTCGTGCTATTGCTGGCTATCAATCTGTTGCAACGCTGGTCCGCGCGCCGGCAGGCCGGGTGTACCGATTAGCCATGAGCGCCACCGTCGCCATACAGTCGAAACCCAAACGGTCGGCCGAGCCGCTGACGGAGCCGGCGCCGGTGCGCTGGCTGCTGATCGGCGTGGCAGGCCTGTTCTTGGCCCTGTTCCTGTTTCTGCCGCTGGCGGCCGTGTTCGTGCAGGCCCTTGAGCACGGGGTGGCCACCTATTTCGCCGCGCTGCGCGAGCCGGACGCGCGGGCCGCAATTCGGCTGACGCTGCTGACGGCCGCGATAGTCGTACCGCTGAACTTGCTATTCGGCATCGCGGCGGCTTGGGCGATCGCCAAATTCGAATTCCCCGGCAAGAGCACGCTAACCACGCTGATTGATCTGCCGTTCGCCGTCTCGCCCGTGATCGCGGGCTTGATCTACGTGCTGCTGTTTGGGCGGCGCGGCTACTTCGGCCCGTGGTTGGACGCGCACAATATCCACATCATCTTCGCGCTGCCGGGCATTGTGCTCGCGACGCTGTTCGTCACGTTCCCGCTGGTAGCGCGCGAGCTGATCCCGCTGATGCAGACCCAGGGCACGCAGGAGGAAGAAGCCGCGGCCGTACTGGGCGCCCGCGGCTGGCAGACCTTTTTCCGCGTGACGCTGCCGAACATCAAGTGGGGCTTGCTGTACGGCGTGATTCTGTGCAACGCGCGGGCCATGGGCGAGTTCGGAGCGGTGTCGGTGGTTTCGGGTCACATACGCGGCCTGACGAACACGATGACGCTACACGTGGAAATCCTGTACAACGAATACAACTTCGCCGCGGCTTTCGCGATCGCGTCGCTGCTGACGCTGCTGGCGCTGCTGACGCTGGGGGCCAAGAGCCTGGTCGAATGGCGCACGCGGCGCATGGCGCCCGCGACCGACGAGCCAAAGGACGAGTTGGCATCATGAGCATCAGCGTCCGAAACGTATCGAAGACTTTCGGCACGTTCCAGGCTCTGCGGGACGTGAGCCTCGACGTGCAGACCGGCGAACTAGTAGCACTGCTCGGCCCTTCCGGGTCGGGCAAAACGACGCTGCTGCGGATTATCGCCGGACTGGAAACGCCGGACTGCGGCACCGTCTACTTCCACGGCGAGGAGGCCACCAACCGGCGCGTCCAGGAGCGGCGCGTGGGTTTCGTCTTTCAGCACTACGCCCTCTTCCGCCACATGACCGTCTTCGAAAACGTGGCCTTCGGCCTGCGCGTGCGCCCCCGCCGCCTACGGCCGCGGCGCAGCGAAATACGCGAGCGCGTGCAGAAATTGCTGGAACTCGTGCAGCTTGACTGGCTGGCCGACCGCTACCCCTCGCAGCTTTCGGGCGGCCAGCGGCAACGCGTCGCACTGGCGCGGGCCCTGGCCGTTGAGCCGAAGGTGCTGCTGCTCGACGAACCTTTCGGCGCGCTCGACGCGAAAGTGCGGCAGGAGCTGCGCCGCTGGCTACGGCGCCTGCACAACGAGATCAACGTCACCGGCGTGCTGGTCACGCACGATCAGGAGGAGGCCCTGGAGGTCGCCGATCGCGTTGTGGTAATGAACGCCGGCCAAATCGAACAAGTGGGCACGCCCGAGGAAGTCTTCCACAACCCGGCCAGCGAGTTCGTCTTGAACTTCCTGGGGCACGTGAATGTCTTTCACGGCCGCGCCGAAGGTACCAAGGCCATTTTCGGCTCGCTGCAGGTCGACTACCCCAACGGCGCGAACAATGTCAATAACGGGTCGCTGACCGGCTCGCTGGGCGTACGCGGCTTCGTTCGGCCGCACGACCTGGAAATCGCGGTTGAACCGAGTGAGAACACGCTACTCGCCGCCACCATCGTGCGCATTCACGCCGCCGGGCCACAGGCCAAGATTGAGCTAATCAGCGAGTTGGGGGAATCGATCCAAGTCGAGACGTCGCAAGAGCGCTATCGGCAGCTAGAGCTGGCCGCCGGCCAGCGCGTCTACGTCTGCCCGCGGCAGATTACGATCTTCTAATCACGCCGCGAAGTGCAGCGGTAAGGCGATAAAGTGATAGAGTAAAAGGACGGCCCACGCGGGGTCGCTTTATCACTCTATCACCTTATCACTTTATCACGCCGATCCCCCTGCTAGTCATCCAGTTCTTCCCAGTACGGCCGC
>Ga0116188_1003140_pt1 | contig 12288 bp, 10 predicted proteins | sample AD_JPNTR2_MetaG_FD_89807 | JGI IMG/M metagenome (GOLD analysis project Ga0116188, IMG submission 89807) | Active sludge microbial communities of municipal wastewater-treating anaerobic digesters from Japan - AD_JPNTR2_MetaG | ecosystem: Engineered > Bioreactor > Anaerobic > Digestate | place...
AGCGTTTTCAGCAGGTGATGGAGGGCATTGTGCCCCACATGAACACCTTTGGCTACATCGCGGCCGTGGCGGCCTACCGCGACTGCTCGGCCTGGCACCGGGCACTCATCGACTATCTGAGAACCAACAGAAATCTGGTGGAGACCTTCGTGGCCCAGACTCCGGGGCTGAGCATGCGCCACGTGGAGGCCACCTATCTGGCCTGGATCGACTGCCGGCAGCTCGGCATGCAGGACCCTGCGGCATTCTTCGAACGCCACGGCGTATGCCTGTCGAATGGTAAGGACTTTGGCGCACCCGGCTTCGTACGCCTGAACTTCGGATGCCAGCGCAGCACCCTGGCCCGGGCCCTGGAACGGATGGAATCAGCAGTGGCAGGGCACCGGGGATAACCCAGGGACGGAGCAGGGCTGAGCCGCCCATGCCATACAGGACACCCAAGTGCGGCAATATCCTGCCGCACTTCTCTTTACTTATGCTGCCCCAATATCTGCTGAGTTCCCGAGTTATTGTAACGAGGCAGGGGTGGTGACGCCCAGTTTGGCATAGAGATCCATCTGGCGTTTCGTTATTTCGCCGGCCTGCCGTTGATGACCTGGCACCTCATTGGTGGGTTCGAATCCCACACCTCCCACATATCATCTTCTATTTCTATCTTAATAAGCTTGACAATAACCATTATGATAATATAAATACACTAGTGTATTTATATTATCAAGGAGGGTGATTATGAACTTCAATACTAAAACAGTCGCCCGTATTCTCGGATTAACAACCAGACAAATTGGTTATTGGGACAAAACAAATCTGATCAAGCCCTCGGTGCAAGAAGCTGCCGGGTATGGAAGTGTCAGGTTATATTCGTTTTCTGATCTCATCCAGCTGAAAGTAGCCAAGACGCTCAAGGATGCGGGTATCAGTGTTCAGAAAATGAGAAAAGCGCTCATTTACCTGGAAAAGAATATGCCAGACATCGATAAGCCCCTGGCGAACCTCAAATTCTTAACTGATGGGGAATCGATATTTGTCATTACCAAAGATAAAAAAACGATAATCGATACACTCAACCGTGGTCAGGTGGTGTTCACGTTCCTCCTGGACGACATCATTAATGAACTCAAAGGCACCGTGAAGCCCTTCTACAGTCATCGAAAGTATGAGGTAAGTTGCAAGGGGCGGAAATATCCCGTTATACTCCATGAAGATACCGAGGATGGCGGCTATTGGGCAGAATGCCCTGAGATCCCGGGATGCGTGTCTCAGGGCGATACTATCAGAGAAACCCTTGAGATGATCAAGGACGCTATCGATGGATGCCTTAATGTGATCAAACAGAATGAGAACATCTCCAAGGCCTTATGAAGGGGCTTCATAATTTAAAGCCTGAGAAAGTCATCAAGGCTTTCGAAAGAGCTGGCTGGGAAGTGAAGAGACAAACAGGAAGTCATATCATATTAGGCAAGGAGCATTATCCGTTGATATTGTCCGTTCCAGTTCATAAGGGTAAGCCCCTCAAACACGGTTTACTTTGCAAGCTCATTGAGGTCTCCGGGTTAACTGAAGAAGAATTCCTTTCGTATTACAAATAGAGATGGCTGCGGTCCGGAGAGTGCCTTGTAGCACCTGTAAAGCAATGCATGGAGTCTGGGAGGTGAAGCTCTAATCAACGGATAAGTTGTCCTAAGGTAACCATATAGAATTATAATCCATCTTTAGGTTCCCTGGTCGTAAATCTGGTCGGGATTATCATTCAGAAAGCGGTCTTAACGGGGCTCAAGTCATCTAAAATTGGCAGTATAAGGCGTCACAGTGCGCTCTCACGCCGGAGACAGGGGTTCGACTCATTTTGGGTCTACCAACATTAAGCCAAGGGATTACAGAAAAATCTGTGCCTGTATCGGGGTCGTCCATACAGATGACACCGCCAATGTCATATGTAGAAATCCGACCATTTAACTGACCCCATGACCTGCATGAAAAACCACCTTATCCTTTTCGGATAATTCGAAAACGGAAAGGTACAGGCAGACATTAGAACAGAAAACCGGTTTTGACATACCGGTTGAACCATGGTACTCTTTTTTCACCCATCTTTGCTGCTCATCATGAATATGATCGTATGACTGGGGATTTTCCCCTGTTTGTTTCTGGAAGATTTGTAAGAGGAGATGAAGAGTACAACCACACCCGGGGCTTACAAGACCACCCTGAAGGACGGACGTGTGCCTTTTTTCTGCCGGGACAGACGCAGGCTCAGGTTTTCAAGGCGTGCATAAGATGCAGAAAAAGGCTTGATCGACCTGTCTTTCTCGTAAGCTGAGCAGCAATGCAACGGAAATGAGAAACTTGCCGGAGGCTGCAGTTAAAGGGGTGGTGCCGGTCAATCTTCAGATCATGTTCCGGCTCGACAGATCCGGGTTTGCATAGGGGGTTTCATGCCGTCAAAGATAATCTATGAGCGGTTTCTCTGGTTTCACAGCCAGGTGAAGCGGGGGAGGTATCCAAATGCAGCCACCTTGGCACGGCGTTTCGAGATCTCTGTCAAGACAGCACAGCGTGACATTGCTTTTATGCAAGACAGGCTCTTTGCGCCCCTGGCATATGATTTTTCGAGGCGCGGCTATGCATATGAAGCTGCAACCTACGAACTGCCCGCTTCATGGCTCAGTGCAGATGAGCTCCTGGCCCTGCTCATCTCATTCAGGCTGGCATCCACCGTGCCAGACAGAGGTATGAAGACCAGGATAAAGACGTTTCTCAACCAGGTGCTTTCCCTGTATACGCATGAGGTGCCCATCAGTCTGGAAGGGCTTGGAGAGAAGGTCTCGGTCAAGAATATCGAGTATTCCATAACGAGCGAGAAGACCTTCCAGCAGGTGCTCGATGCCCTGCTTCACTCCCGGACGGTGAGGATCGAGTACTACTCGCCCCACCAGGATGAAACCACCAGCCGCGATATCCTGCCCCTGCACCTGCTCTCTTACATGGGCACCTGGCACATCATCGCCCATTGCAGTCTGAGGGGTGAGCTGCGCGACTTCGCGCTCTCAAGGATACGTGCCATCGAGCCGTCCGCCATCCACATCCCCGTGCCTCCCGGAACAGATTCTATCAAGGAATATCTGAGGTGGAACTTCGGCATCCTGAGCAGCGCCGAGTCTATCGAGGTATGCATCCGGTTTGCCCCGGGCATCGCGCCTTGGATTCAAGAGCAGGTGTGGCATGCAAACCAGACTGTAGAGCATCAGCCGGACGGATCGCTCCTTCTCAGATTCTCGGTGGCTGATTTCCGCGAAATAAAAAGGGAAATCCTCAAATACGGCTCACAGGTGGAGGTGGTCTCACCCCCGGCCCTCAGAGACGAGGTGAGAGATGAAATCAAAAAAATGAACAAACTCTACACCTAGGACACTCTATGGGGGGGTTGGTGTGTTAGGAAAAGAACAACATGCTGTATAAAGCATAGCTATGACAAATGATAAATTATTATCAATCCTTGCCATACACCATGAAAGTAATTGATTAACCATAATGCTTGCATAATCTGCTTTTTGGAAAGAGGAGATGCCAGATCTAATCAATAAGTTGGGTACGGGCTTCACCCATGAGGACGGACGTGTGTTCCTATTAAGGTTATGACAGCCGATTCTCATTAAAATAACCGGAGAGTATTTGGTGGGACGCCGTCTGAGTTATCAGGTGTGTTATGGTTCAAGAAGGCAAAGGAATATAAAATGGGTAATGATGCCATTCCAATTTATTTCCGCTATTGGGGCAAAACAGAAAAGGATACAGGTGCATACCATCTATTGCCCTTCCACTGCCTGGATGTTGGGGCTGTAGGATGGCTGCTGTTTGACCCAGCAAAGCCACTTTGCCAACGATTAGCAAGGCAGTTAGGAGTCGATCCTGAATGGCTGCAGATCTGGATGACTTTTTGTTTATGCCTGCACGATATAGGCAAGTTTGCCACTGCTTTCCAGGGAGTGGTTCCTGATCTATGCGGAAAGCTTGTGCCTTCAAACCCAAGAATGCCGTACTCTGAGCGTCATGACACACTCGGATTCCACCTCTGGAAAGACATTCTATCCAGCAAATGGCTGGAAAGCATCAGGGTAAGTTTCGGATCGTTTGAGCAAGATGCTGCCAATTTGATTCGTTATACCGAGCCCTGGATGGAAATTGTTACAGGCCATCATGGAGAGCCACCTAAACGAATTCCTATACACCGCCAGAACTTCTTTACTGTCGATGATGAAGAGGCAGCGTGCAGTTTTCAAGAAGATATCACCGATCTTTTTTTAAGGAACTTTGATCATTCCATCCTTGCTGACAAGGAGCTCAAATACAATCTGAAGCTCAGTTCATGGCAACTGGCTGGTGCTGTTGTCCTGTCTGATTGGCTTGGCTCGGGACGTGACCCTGGGGCATATTGTCAGGATGAAGTATCACTAAATGATTACTGGCAACAAAAGGCGTTGCCTCATGCCGAACAAGTTATTGCCAAGGCCGATCTATATCAATCTGCAATAGCGCCTTTCGCAGGCATTAGCAACCTATTCCCTTTCATAACATCTCCTACGCCTCTTCAGGACTGGGCTGCAAAACTGCAGCTTGGATCTAGCAATCAGCTTTTTATACTGGAAGACGTTACCGGAGCGGGGAAGACTGAAGCCGCTGTAGTAATTGCACACAGGCTCATGGCGAATGGTTTGGCGGATGGCATCCACATCGCGCTGCCGACAATGGCAACCGCCAATTCAATTTACACGAGGTTTGGCAAGGCCTATCGACGTCTTTTTGATGTTGGTGAGCAACCTTCTCTTGTGCTGGCACATGGCGCACGGCACCTTTCTGAAGGATTCCGTAATTCCATAAAGATGCCCGAATCAGCTCATACCAGCCATAGCTATTCAGAGGACGAGGAACCCATTGAAGTGTATTGTAGCTCATGGCTGGCTGACAGCCGTAAAAAGGCATTCTTGGCCGAGATAGGGATCGGAACTCTCGACCAGGCATTGTTGGCTGTATTACCGGCAAAGCATCAATCTCTACGCCTCCTCGGGTTGGCTCAGAAAGTACTCATCATTGATGAGGTGCATTCTTATGATCCATACATGAACCAATTGATGCAAACACTCATAGAAGCCCATGCTCGTCAGGGTGGAAGTGTCATTCTGCTTTCAGCAACCCTGCCCTATAAGATGCGGGAGAAATATGTTCGTGCCTTCTGTGAAGGCGCCGGTCTCGAAATGCCAACGCTTGAGGAGTCTTCATCCTATCCTCTTGCGACCCATGTTCCTGCTCTCGAACGAACTGAAAGGAAGCTCCTTTCATCTCGGTATGCCCAGAAGAAGGTTTCGGTTTCTTTCATCGATGAATATGATGATGTGTTGGATATACTTAAAAATGCCATCAGGGAAGGGAGATGCGCCTGCTGGATCAGGAATACTGTGAAGGATGCCCGAGCCGCCTATGACATGATCGCGAATCAGGAGTGGGTGGATAAGAACAAGTTGATGCTCTTTCACAGCAGGTTTGCAATGCTGGATCGCAGACACATCGAAGAAAAAGTTCTCGATCTGTTTGATAAGAAATCCACAGGAGAAAAACGCCAAGGCCAAATACTCATAGCCACCCAGGTTGTAGAGCAGTCCCTTGATCTTGATTTTGACGTTATGATCTCGGATCTCGCGCCCATAGACCTTCTTATCCAGAGAGCAGGACGCTTGCACCGGCACGTGCGAGATAACGCAGGCAATCCATTTATTGAAGAAGGTGCTGTTGATCTGCGTGGAGAACCACACTTATATGTATTTGGGCCCAAGCCTACAAAAACGCCAGACGAAGATTGGATGAAATCAAAATTGCCCGGAACTCAGGCTGTTTATAAACATGTAGGGCAGTTGTGGCTGACCCAGCAGCAGCTTTATTCATCCGGAAGCTTCAGTATGCCAGGTGATGCTCGTATGCTGATCGAGGGGGTATATGGCGAAAAGGCGCAAGATTTGATTCCCGATTCTTTGCTCAGCCTTTCCTGGGATGCGGAAGGTGAAGCCGGAAGCCGGAGAGGAATGGCACGACTCAATGCACTCAAACTGATAAAGGGATACACCCGCTCAAGCGCTGAAGATAGTGGAGGGTGGGACAAGGAAACAAGAATTCCAACCCGTCTCGATGCTGACAACATTACTGTCGCTCTTGCACATATCAAAGATGGCCATCTTTTGCCTTATGCCCAGGATAAGGAATTCGGCTGGGAACTGAGCATGATCGATTTGCCTAGAAACGAATGGAGGAAAGTCCAAGGGAAAATTCCTGCTGATCTAATGGATCAGATCAAGCGCCTGAAGGAAGAGATAAAGATACTGAAATGGGTTGAGTTGCTGCCAATTACACAAGAAATTGAACCTTACTATGACCCCTATATGGGGTGGGGGCTAAACAAGGGGGGAAAGGATGAATCTTATCCATGATGCTTGGCTGCCGGTTATCCGGAGCAGCGGGAAGAAGGACAAGATCGCACCATGGCAGATAATAGAGGAAGAAGATCCTGTCATTGAATTGAATGCACCACGCCCTGATTTTCAAGGTGCGTTTTATCAATTCTTGATCGGGCTGCTTCAGACATGCTTTGCGCCTGCTGATCATGAAGAGTGGCTGAATTATTGGGAGACTCCTCCTGATGAGAAGGTGATACAGGAATATTTTCAACTTATGGCACCTGCGTTCGAGCTTCATAATAAATCAGGCCCTTCTTTTATGCAGGATTCCGGCCTAAGTAATCTGGAACCTAAAGGGATTTCAGATCTGCTTATTGAAGCACCAGGCGAGAAGACTATCAGAGATAACCTAGACCATTTTATCAAGCGTGATAGGATAACACATTTATGCCAACCTTGTGCTGCCACAGCATTATTCACCCTTCAACTCAACGCTCCAACGGGTGGAGTAGGCCACAGAGTAGGACTTCGCGGTGGTGGCCCTCTGACAACGTTGGTTATGCCGGCCGATGAAGAAGTTCTTTGGCGTAAACTTTGGCTGAACGTACTAGACGTTGAAAATTTTGTTGATGTCATCTATCAACCCAGCGCAGATGTATTCCCTTGGATGGGGCAGATAAGAGTATCTGATAAAGGAGGTGTTGATACCCGACCTGAAGACACCCATCCATTGCAGGTTTACTGGGGGATGCCACGACGTATAAAGATTCTTTCATCTGAAGATCTTCATGGGACATGTGATCTTTGTGGTGATCAGAAAGTTATAACCATTAAAGAATATTTAACACAGAATTACGGCGTTAACTACGTTGGTGAGTGGGTCCATCCATTGACTCCGTATCGATATGATCCAAAGAAAGAGAAACCACCTATATCGATAAAAGGGCAGAAGGGTGGACTGGGTTACCGTCACTGGATAAGCCTGGTTCTCTCACATTCCAAAGATGCTGATCATGCAGCAAAAGTTGCTTTAGTTTATATGAGTGAGCGTGCTCATGATATTGGATCACAGAGAATTGCTCGTCTTTGGTGTTTCGGATATGACATGGACAAAATGAAGGCGAGGTGTTGGTATGACCATACATTGCCACTTTTTCGGCTTGATGATAGTCAGCGTGAGAATGTTCTTTCATGGGCAAGCGATTTGATCAACGCTGCATGGGAGGTTTCAAATAATCTACGCCAACAAGTCAAAGCAGCCTGGTTCCGACGCCCCAATGATCTAAAAGATAAAGATGAAATGAATACTCTAGCATTGGAATTCTGGCAACGGAGCGAATCAGATTTTTACCAGTTACTGAGCCCCCTCACTAAACTTCCTGGAGATCAACGTTTAGCACCACCAGAGATTTACGCTGCGTGGGTCAAGAGATTGCAAACTCTTGCATATGATTTATTTGATGAATGGGTCTTGGAAGGACCTGCTGAAGATATGGACATGCAAAGAATTATAGCTTCCCGTAGAGAGTTGGGGAGGAAACTAAGCAGCAGTAAGTCAATGAAGGATCTGATCTTGAAAGCCAATATGAGGGAGGAGGTAAAAAATGCTGAAACAGCATTATCGATTCCTTAAAGAACAGGAAGATCGAGAGAAGTTACTTTCCTGGTGGAGTTCCCTCAGTGACAATCGAGGCGACCGTGCTCGCCTGCGAAGAGCATATAAACCGGATGATGTCCTATTGACGGAACCTTTTTTTCATTTCCTCCAACAAATGCCAAAAATCTGGTCCATGCCCGATAGATTGCTTACTTCAGCCATGATAGCAGCTGCGTTGTCTCATGTAAAAGAACATCACGGGGAGGAGACATTCGCTGCCCAGCTTGCCCTGCCCAAGCAGGGAGGGAAAAAAGCACGAGTCAGCGAACTCCGTTTTCAACAACTTCAGAAGAGCCGTGATCCTGAAGAATTTTTCAGACGACTTCTGAGAGCCGTCAGATTAGCTGAGTTCAGAATCAATATTATTTCTCTCACAGATAGTATTCTGCATTGGATGCATGAATACCGTTTTGGCTTCGACAGGGAGCCCCAGAAGCGACTTGCCGTCCGCTGGGGCACTGAATATTACGAGCAAGCATTGAAAAATAATCTTTAATATGAGGAGGTAATAACCATGAGTCGCTTCATACAATTTCACATCCTTACATCTTACCCACCGGCAAACTTGAACAGGGATGATCTCGGACGCCCCAAGACTGCAAAATTGGGTGGTGTTGATCGGTTACGAGTTTCTTCCCAGTCATTGAAGCGTGCATGGAGGTCTTCGGATATTTTCGAAAAACAAGTATCAGGTGGTGAGAAAATAAATATATTTGGAACTGAGCATCCTCAAAATATTGGATTTCGATCCAAGATTTTTGCAAGCAAGTGGATTTCGAAATTTCTAAAGGATAACAATATAGACAATGAATTAGCTGATCTCTGGTCAGAAGATTTTTCCAGGGCGTTTGGTCAAGTTGAGAACGATGAAAACAAGCTTAGCCAACTCGCACATGTCTCTGATTTAGAGGCACAAGGCCTTTATTATTCAACTCTTGAACTTGTGGACTTTCTAAAAGGCAGGAAAGATAATGAGGGTTTTAATAAAGTTCGTGCGCTTCAAGAGAAAAGAAAAACAAAGAAAAAAGCAGATGACATAAACAAGTTAAATGAGAAGATTGCTGGTATTCTCAGTGATACTTTTCTTCATAAGGGTAAGACTTCAGTAGACATAGCTCTTTTTGGCCGCATGCTTGCTTCTGCTCCGGCTTATAATATCGAAGCTGCCTGTCAGGTGGCCCATTCAATCAGTGTTCATCCTGTAGCCATCGAAGATGATTATTTCACCGCCGTTGACGATCTCCATGATGGCAGTGAAGACGCAGGGGCAGCCCACATCGGTGAAACAGGTTTTGCTGCCGGACTGTTTTATTCATATATCTGCCTGAATAAAGAACTTCTGGAAAAGAACCTTGGTGGTGATGAGTCTCTTGCGAAGAGGGCTATGCGTGCATTGGCTGAAGTTGCTTTCAAGGTGGCGCCTGTAGGAAAACAGAACAGCTTCGGCAGTCGTGCCTATGCCAGTTATGTACTCGTGGAAAAGGGGGACCAGCAGCCTAGGTCACTTTCTGTAGCATTTCTGAAGCCCATTACAGGCAGCAATTATGGAGCCGATGCAATCACGGCACTGACAACACAGTTAAATAACATGGACAAGGTGTACGGGAAGTGTGCAGATGAGCGTTTCTATATAGATGCCCTCCACGGGAAAGGTGGTACTTATACTGAGCAGGAAGGCGAACAGGATACGTCTTCAAGAATAGTCAAAACCCCTCTCTTTGATCAACTGCTCGATTTTATCGCTGCGTAGGGGGTAAGCATGGAATACCTGCTTTTTCGCCTCTATGGCCCCATGGCCAGCTGGGGAGAGATTGCGGTGGGTGAATCCAGGCACACAGCTTCCTATCCGGGGAAGTCTGCCCTCCTGGGTTTGCTGGCTGCAGCCTTGGGTATAAACCGTGATGACGAGACAAGACAATCAGCGCTGGCGGAAGGGTATCTATTCGCAGTCAAGGTGATAAGCCCCGGCCGTCTTCTCCGAGATTACCACACGATCCAGGTGCCTGATTCAGTCGGGAAGGTTGCATATCACACGCGAAAGGATGAACTGATCATCGGCAAGGATCGACTCGGTACAATTCTATCCAACCGTGAATATCGCTGTGATGCATTATTCCTGGTTGCTGTTCGTGCCCTTGATGGTGCGCCGTATTCTCTCACGGCCTTATGCGATGCTCTGCGCAGGCCTAAGTTTCATTTATACCTTGGCCGCAAGTCGTGTCCTCTGGCAGCACCGCTTAACCCTCTTATCCGTATCGCGGAGGGATTCGGGCAGGCGCTTGATGAATATCCCTGCGGGCCTCTTTATATATCCAATCAACTTATTCATATAGCCCGGAAAGAAGCTGGTTCTGATGATTTGTTTAATGCTCCATCCCTTAAATCATTATCGCGGGATGATAGCTATGCCTTATCCATTGCTGAACAGCAGGTGTGTTACTACTGGGAGGGCGAAACCGAAGATCTGAAACCGCAACAGATCCTTGCGAGGTATGATCAACCGCTTTCCAGAAGCCGATGGCAGTTCACGCAAAGGATGGAATATTTTTCTATGAAGGAGGCTGACTGATGTTTTTCTCCAGAGTAAGGGTAAAACCAGATATACGTGAGCTGTCTAATTTCCACAACTTGCTCCGCAATAATGGGTATGGAACTCATCAAATATTATTTGATCTCTTTCCAGGGTCGAAAGATCGAATTCTCTTTCGAGAAGAGATCGCTGCTGAACAGATTCCATACCATAAGGGTGCCAGAGGGGAGCCGATTTATTACGTGGTCTCAAAAGTTGAACCGGTCAAGGAGACTCAGCTTCTTACCGCTGAAACCAAGCCTTATGATCCTCTATTGAACCCCGGCGATAGATTATCATTCAAACTGCGAGCAAACCCAGTTGTGGCACGTAAGAAGTCTGAGGGTGCAAAATCCATTCGCCATGATGTGGTTATGAACGCACAGAAATGTCTTCTCAGTGAATTGGCGGGATATGCAGGAGTGAGTGATCTCGGAAAGAAAACTGACTTGAAAAGGCAAATAATATCAGCATGGTTTGCATCTAAAAACCCCGAGATTGGTGATAAACTAAGAGAAACCATCAAAGCCAATGAGAGATATCGGGAGCTTCTCGATCAAAAACTACCTGACGAGAAGCTGTTTGACTTGGCATTAAAAGCTGCCTCTGATTTAGCCCTCGAAGCATGGCTGACAAGAAAAGGCATGACAAATGGTTTCATGCTTGTACGTGATGAGAAAAGAGAACTCCTCAGATTCCAAGCCGCGGGATATCGTTGGCATGCTCTCCCTCGAAAAGGTCGTACCGCTGGTTTCAGCTCTGTTGATTTTGAAGGGTTGATCGAAGTCACCGATGCGAGGCTCTTTGTTAATGCTCTTTACCAGGGCATCGGCCCAGCCAAGGCTTTCGGCTGCGGGCTGATGCTTGTACGAAGGGTATAAGAAATCGAAGGTGATTTTTAAGGGAAATCGAGAAGAATTGAGAAATGGAGTCTTTTGACCGCGATTTTGTCGAACGTCAGGTAATCCCGATCGAGTTTACCGGAACCCTTCGCTTGCTGGGAGAATATCGCGGCAGGTAGGATTTCTTTACGAAACAGATGCCCCAAGTTCTAAACAACCTCAGGCAGGCGGCTATCATCCAGAGCACAGAGTCATCAAACCGATTCGAGGGAATAGTCGTAGAGAAAAAGCGTTTAAAATCCCTGTTGGAGAAGGGCTCGCCTCCTGAGAGCCGCTCGGAAGCAGAGGTGATCGGCTATAAGAACGTCTTGGCCAGGATTCACACAGCCAACGATCGGATTGAGATTATGCCGGAGACGATCCTCAAGATTCATAGCGATATATTGAGCCGAACAGATCTCCCTGCAGGGGCCTGGAAACAGCGTGACAATATGCTTGAGGAGCACCTTCCTGATGGACGGTGGGTCACCCGTTATGTTCCTGTGTCAGCATGTGAGATTCCATTTATATGAGCGAACTGTATGCACACTTAGGCCGTCTGTGGGAATAAGGCCGGGTAGACCGCCTTCTGTCTCTGGGAATGATAAAGGGTACCAAAAATAGGAAAGTGAAAGTATACCACCGAGCGAGTCTTTAGGTTTTTAGATTTAGGGTAATAAAAGGGTTTTACAAAGGGGTCGGGGGGAATGTGTCCCCCCGGAAGTAGTCAGCCGCCCC